>Ga0316191_10001545_pt1 | contig 16343 bp, 14 predicted proteins | sample Eddworburr2cm_MG_FD_204928 | JGI IMG/M metagenome (GOLD analysis project Ga0316191, IMG submission 204928) | Coastal sediment microbial communities from Maine, United States - Eddy worm burrow 2 cm | ecosystem: Environmental > Aquatic > Marine > Coastal > Sediment | place: USA: Maine...
AAGGGTTCCTCGATTTTGTGTCGAACATCCCTTTCTATGGTGTCGCTGTGTGCTGCACAGATCACCCTGAGGTACAGGCGCTGGTCGGCAAGATTTCGGATCGGCGTGTGATTACCTACGGGTTTAACGCGCAGGCAGATGTACGCGCTGTGAACCTTCGATACGAAGGTGGGATTGCTTACTTTGATGTCGCCTTGCAAGCCGAAGGGATTATGATTGAAGGCTGCAGTCTGCCGATGCCCGGTGACCACAATGTGTCTAATGCCCTGTCAGCAATCGCCGTGGCCCGGCATTTGGGAATGAAAGGCGAAGTCATCAAGGAAGCGTTGGCTGCGTTTGGTGGTGTTAACCGTCGCTTTACCCGTGTGGGTGAAATTGATGGCGTGACAATTGTTGATGATTACGGCCACCATCCGGTTGAAATCGCAGCTGTGCTGAAGGCTGCGCGGCAGGCGACAGACGGGCGTGTGATTGCAGTACACCAACCGCACCGGTATTCGCGCTTGCACAGTCTGTTTGACGATTTCTGTGCCTGTTTCAACGATGCCGATGTGGTCGGGATTGCCGAGGTCTATGCCGCTGGCGAAGACCCCATTGAAGGGGCCGAGCGCGACGATCTTGTGGCGGGTCTGATCCGGCACGGGCACCGGCATGCGCGCGCCGTGGTTGGTGAAGACGATCTTGAACGCCTGGTCCGTGAACAAACCGGTCCCGGCGATATGGTCGTGTGCCTTGGCGCGGGGACCATCAGCACCTGGGCAAACGGGTTGCCCGCACGATTGCGTAAGGGGGCCGCCTGATGTCGGTGGCGCTGTTCGGCAGTATTGTTCTTTTGTGCGCGACCGCAGCCTATGGGTGCTACTGGCTTTGGCAAAGCGATATCAAGGACGGTGCGATTGCAGCCATCGGTATCCTGTTGCTTTTTGTGATTGCGATGTGGGCGTGGGGACGCGCAACCGTCGGCTATAGCGGCTCGGTGCCGCTTTTCCTGCTGTATTATGTCGCCATACCGATCGCCGGGAGCGCCATGCTCGGGATTACCGCGGGGCTTGCCCAAGCGGGTCGGGGTGAAAAATGACATTGGCATGGGCATGCATCGGATGGGTGTTGGTCAGTGCGGCCGTTGCGATGCTGCCGATGCGTTACCAATATGTGCCCGGGGTCGCTTTGCTGATAATGGCCCCCGTTTTGATTGTTTGGGTTGGCACTGTTTTGGGGTGGTGGGCCGCTGCACTGGCCCTATTCGCTTTCGCGTCCATGTTTCGCAATCCTTTGCGGTACTTTTGGGCACGTGCGCGGGGTTTGAAACCGGAGCTTCCTAAATGACACTTTCCCTCACACTCGCGGCGCTTTGGGCATTGATTGCAAATATTCTGGCCATGACGCCCAGCAAGGATCACCACTGGCGCAATGCCTACGTGCTCATAACGATTGGAATTCCGATTTTGGGCTTTGTGACGTGGCAGCATGGGCCAATTATGGGGATGATTGTACTTGCTGCCGGCATGTCTGTTTTGCGCTGGCCGGTTATTTATGTGGGACGCTGGATCAAGAGCAAAGCATCGCGGTAGAAGAAGCATATGCAGAACATGCCATCGGTTCGAGGCCGCCTGACGCCGCAGCGCCTATTGAGTGACCTGACATGGTTGCGCGTCGGAGGACCCGCCGACTGGCTGTTCCAGCCCGCCGATGTCGGCGATCTTGCCGCGTTTTTAAGCGCTCTGCCGCAAGACGTACCGGTATTTCCCATGGGGGTCGGGTCTAATCTGATCGTACGTGATGGCGGTTTGCGTGCGGTGGTAATCAGACTTGGGCGGGGATTTAATGCGATCGAAGTTGAGGGATCACGCGTCACCGCAGGCGCTGCAGCACTTGATGCCCATGTTGCCCGCAAGGCTGCGGATGCGGGGGTGGATTTGACCTTTTTGCGGACCATTCCCGGCAGTATTGGCGGCGCTGTGCGCATGAATGCCGGATGCTATGGTACTTATACCGCTGATGTTTTGCGTGAGGTCGAGGTGGTAACACGGGCCGGCGAGCGCAGGACGCTGCCGGCACAGGATTTGCATCTTGCCTACAGACAAAGCCGTCTGCCTGATGGCTGGGTTTTGACCAAGGCGATCTTTGATGCGCCATCTGGTGACCCCGACGACCTGCATGCCCGCATGGATGCCCAGCTTGCAAAGCGCGACGCGACCCAGCCGACCAAAGACCGTAGTGCAGGTTCTACCTTTCGCAATCCGGCTGGCTATTCATCCACGGGCGAGGCAGACGATGTACATGACCTCAAGGCGTGGAAAGTAATCGATGACGCCGGTATGAGAGGCGCCAAACGCGGCGGCGCACAGATGAGCGAGATGCATTCAAACTTTCTTATCAATGCAGGCGGAGCAACTGCGGAAGATCTTGAAGGATTGGGCGAAGACGTGCGAAAAAAGGTTTACGATTCCAGCGGTATCACGCTAGAATGGGAAATCATGCGGATCGGCGAAATATTGGGTTCTGATTGACCTGGTTTTGACGGGATTTGCACAAGAATAGACGGTGAACCGGCGCAAAAGTCGGGCAACATAAAACAAAATGGGCCATCAATCGGCCCGATCAGAGGCACCAAGGTGGGTCAGTCGAGCAGGACACCCCCGACAGTGGCAGTTATAATGGGCGGACCTTCGGCCGAGCGCGAAGTGTCGTTGTCCAGCGGGAAACCGTGCGCTGCTGCTTTGCGGGATGAAGGCTACAATGTGGTCGAGGTCGATGCAGGCCGCGATCTGGCTGCGCGTTTGTCCGAAATCAAGCCTGACGTCGTGCTGAATTGCCTTCATGGTCGTTGGGGCGAGGATGGCTGTGTGCAGGGCTTGCTTGAGTGGATGGGAATTCCGTACACGCACTCCGGGGTCCTGTCGTCGGCACTGGCGATGGACAAACAACGCACAAAAGAAGCATATGCCGCCGTGGGGCTGCCCGTTGTGCCTAGCGTGATTGCAAAATCGGATGATGTACGCGCACGCCATGTTCTGCCGCCGCCCTACGTCGTAAAGCCGAACAACGAAGGGTCCTCTGTAGGGGTCTATCTGGTTCATGATGCCGCAAATGGCCCGCCGCAGCTGGATCGTGACATGCCCCAAGAGGTGATGGTCGAGGCGTTCGCGCCGGGGCGCGAGTTGACGACAACGGTTGTCGGTGACCGCGCGCTGACAGTGACAGATATCATCACGGACGGCTGGTACGATTATGACGCCAAATACAAAGTGGGTGGGTCCACGCACGTCGTGCCTGCCGATATCCCGCAAGACATTTTTGATTTATGCCTTGATTATGCGTTGCGTGCGCATCAGGCCCTTGGGTGTCGCGGGGTAAGCCGTACTGATTTCCGCTGGGATGAAAGCAAGGGTGCCGAAGGGCTGATTTTGCTGGAAACCAATACCCAACCGGGCATGACTGCGACATCGCTTTCCCCGGAACAGGCGGCTGTTACGGGCATGCCTTTTGGCAAGCTTTGTGCATGGATGGTGGAGGACGCGTCATGCGATCGATGATCCGCGGCGCGCGGGCTGATAAAACCTGTGATCCGGCGCCTAGCCGCTGGGCGTGGCGGATCGAGCGGTTGTTGCTGACGCCGGCGTTTATTCTATTTCTTCGGGCTGGGGTGCCCGCGCTTCTGGCCTTTGCTGCAGGCACTTGGTGGCTGTCGGATGAAGCGCGTCGCACGGCACTGATCGACACCGTGGCCGAGGCAAAAGCCCGTTTCGAAACGCGGCCTGAATTCATGGTGCACCTGATGGCCATCGACGGGGCGACCGACGCTTTAGCGCAAGAAATACGCGCCGAAGTCTTGCTGGATTTCCCTCTAAGTTCCTTTGATCTTGAACTAAGCAAAATCCGAGACACCGTGATGACGCTCGACCCTGTGAAGTCGGCAACGGTACGTATTCGGCCGGGTGGCATATTGCAGGTCAACGTCGAGCGGCGCATGCCTGTCGTCGTCTGGCGTCATCAGGCGGGCCTAAGCTTGGTGGATGCCGAAGGGGTAACGGTGCGTGATTTGGGCCGTCGGATGGACCGGCCCGATTTGCCCTTGATCGCGGGGCAGGGTGCGACGGATCATGTGCCCGAAGCACTGGATCTGCATCAGGCTGCCGGGCCATTGGGCGAAAGACTGCGCGGTGTTGTGCGCGTAGGCGATCGCCGCTGGGATGTGGTTCTGGACCGCGATCAACACATAATGCTCCCCGAAGAGGGGGCGGTTGAGGCACTGGAGCGGGTCATCGCGCTCGACGGTGCTCAAGACATTTTAAGCCGCGATATCAAACGGGTGGATTTGCGCCTTGGGGCCAGACCAACCGTTCAGATGAGCGAGTATGCCACCAGCGAATGGTGGAACATCAGACAAGTATCAGGGCAATAGACTATGAGTGATCTCTACGACAGCCAGCGGCAGATGCGAAACATGCGCAAAGCAGCGATGCAGCGCGGTGTGGTCGCAATTATTGACGTGGGCACGTCGAAAATCTCTTGTCTGGTTTTGCGTTTCGACGGTACGTCCACGCTGAGCGACGAGGGCGAGATTGGTTCTCTGGCGGGGCAATCGGCGTTTCGTGTGATCGGTGCTGCGACAACGCGATCGCGGGGCGTGAAGTTTGGCGAAATCAGCGCAATGCCAGAAACCGAACGTGCAATCCGTACCGCGCTGCAAGGCGCGCAGAAGATGGCAGGCATTCGGGTGGATCACGTCATCGCATGTTTTTCCGGAGCCGAGCCGCGTTCGTACGGGCTGGATGCGCAAATCCCGCTCGAGGCGGAAGCGGTTGGCGAAGAAGATGTTGCTCGCGTTATGGCAGCTTGCGACGTGCCGGACTATGGGGCAGGGCGTGAAGTGCTTCATGCACAGCCTGTGAATTTTGCGCTCGACCACCGGTCGGGTCTGATTGATCCCCGCGGGCAGTTGGGCAACCATTTGTCGGTCGACATGCATATGCTGACCGTGGATGGCGCGGCGGTACAACACCTTGCACATTGTATAAAACGCTGTGATCTCGAACTCGCCGGTATCGCTTCTTCTGCGTATGTAAGCGGAACGGCATCCTTGGTCGAAGATGAACAAGAGCTAGGCGCGGCCTGCATCGATCTCGGCGGGGGTACAACCGGTGTTTCGATTTTTATCAAAAAACATATGATTTATGCTGATACGGTGCGCATGGGGGGCGATCATATCACCTCTGACATCTCGATGGGCCTGCAAATCCCGACGGCGAATGCCGAACGGATCAAGACTTTTTACGGTGGCGTGCACGCAACCGGTGTGGACGACCGCGAGATGATTGAGATAGGCGGCGATACCGGTGATTTCGAGCACGACCGCCGCACAGCCAGCCGCGCCGAGGTGATCGGGATCATGCGCCCGCGCGTTGAAGAGATCCTCGAAGAGGTGCGCGCGCGTCTGGATGCTGCGGGCTTTGATCATCTGCCAAGCCAGCAAATTGTTCTGACAGGCGGGGGCAGTCAAATCCCTGGTCTTGACGGGCTCGCTAGCAAAATCCTGGGCCAACAGGTCCGTCTGGGACGACCGCTTCGTGTCCACGGGTTGCCGCAGGCGGCCACCGGTCCTGCTTTTTCGTCGGTTGTTGGATTGTCGCTGTTTGCGGCGCACCCGCAGGACGAGTGGTGGGACTTTGACATTCCAACCGACGGCTACCCGCAACGCTCTTTGAAGCGGGCAGTGAAATGGTTCCGTGACAATTGGTAAACAATGGCGCTTTTGGATCGAATCAATTAGACTGAGAGCTAATAAAAAAAACACAACGGCGGACCGAGCAGTCAGCCCTCAAAACCTGAATCAAAGACAGCAGAGTTCCGCTCTGTGCCTGCGCGCTTGCGCAAATCTATATGGCTAGTCTTTGATTTTCCGCAACATCTTGCCGATCAAGCAAGATACTGGCTTTGTTTTGTCGGGCGTCGACTATATTTTGTGGCAAGTTTGCGTTTTTTGCGTGACCCTAGGGCCTCAAACGGATAGGGTTTGCGCAGGATTGGCAGCAAAAACGCTCGCGAATGCGAGGCTGAAGCACAGGCGGATTTAAATATGACACTTACACTATCGATGCCCGGACAGGCTGAATTGAAACCTCGGATCACCGTATTTGGTGTTGGCGGAGCCGGCGGCAACGCAGTGAATAACATGATTGATAAAGCGCTGGACGGCGTTGACTTTGTCGTGGCCAACACTGACGCACAGGCGTTGCAGCAGGCAAAGTCCGACAATCGGGTGCAGCTGGGTGTTAAAGTCACCGAAGGCTTGGGGGCCGGCGCACGCGCGGCCGTTGGCGCAGCGGCAGCCGAAGAAAGCATCGAGGAAATCGTCGATCATCTTGCTGGCGCGCATATGTGTTTTATCACGGCCGGTATGGGCGGTGGGACCGGAACAGGTGCCGCCCCGATTATTGCACAGGCCGCACGTGAGCTGGGTGTTCTGACCGTTGGCGTCGTCACCAAACCGTTTCAGTTTGAAGGCGCAAAGCGGATGCGTCAGGCCGAAGAGGGCGTCGAAGCCCTTCAAAAAGTTGTCGACACGCTTATCATCATTCCGAACCAGAACCTTTTCCGTCTGGCCAACGAAAAAACGACCTTCACCGACGCGTTTTCTATGGCGGACGATGTGCTTTATCAAGGCGTGAAGGGTGTCACAGATCTGATGGTGCGTCCGGGACTTATCAACCTCGACTTTGCTGATGTTCGCGCCGTGATGGACGAAATGGGCAAGGCAATGATGGGCACGGGCGAAGCCGAAGGCGAGGATCGCGCGGTTCAGGCTGCCGAAAAAGCGATTGCCAACCCGCTGCTGGACGAGATTTCACTGCGCGGCGCCAAGGGTGTGCTTATCAATATCACAGGCGGTCACGATCTGACCTTGTTTGAGCTGGACGAAGCGGCCAACCGGATCCGTGAAGAGGTTGACCCTGAAGCGAATATCATTGTGGGTTCGACGCTTGATACAGAAATGGGTGGTCTGATGCGCGTGAGCGTCGTCGCCACAGGTATTGATGCGATGGACGTCAACACCGAGACGCCATTGCCGCGCCGGTCTATGTCCGAGCCTTTGCGCCCGGCTGCTATGGAGCAAGCGCCAGCGGCTGAAATATTTGCACAAGAAGAGGCGCCGGAAGCCGAACAAGTTGTCGCAATGTCCGGTGACGCACTGGAAGAGCCGTCGCTGTTTGGCGAACTGGATGCAGAGCGCGTGGCAGCTGAAGATATGGCAGAGTCTATATTTGACGATGAGCCAGTGGTCGGATCCGATGATGTGCCACCACCGGCATATCAGCCACAAGTTGCAGCCTTCGAGCCTAATCGTGTAGAAGTCGAGACCGCACCGGTCGACGAATATATCGCACCGCGCGCGCCGGGTACACCTTCTCCAGAAGCGATGGCGCGCCTGCGTGCCGCTGCGGCGAAGTCGGTTCCCGGCGATTACCAGCGCCCGACCCCTGCGGTGCAGGCGGGTCAGGAAGAGCGTCCCCGTTTCGGGATTAATTCGCTGATCAATCGCATGACAGGGCATTCTGAAGGTGCGCAGCCAAATGCTGCACGGCAGCAACCAAGCATGCAGGCGCGGGCGCAAGCACCGGCTCCGGTACCACAAGATCAGCAGGACCCCGATCAGGAACGCATCGAAATTCCGGCGTTTTTGCGTCGCCAAGCGAACTAAACCCATCACGTTATTCTTGAAAGAGGCCGCAGAGATGCGGCCTTTTTTGTTTTATATCAATGGCTTCATGTCTTGGTGGCGTGTTTGCGCTCAAATGTAACAGATGTGTTTCAGACCGTTGCAAAGATTGAGTTGAGGGATTGACCCTCTGTCACTAGGTAAGGCTCAACCGGACGCAGTTCCGTCATTTCGTGGGGGCCACGTGCAGACAACGATTAAATCTCCGATCAGCTTTCCTGGCTATGGCTTGCATTCAGGTCATCGCGCGAACGTAACCATTCGTCCGGCATCTGCCGAACATGGTATCTGGTTTGCGCGGACGGACATCGCACTTGGTGACAGAATGGTTCCTGCGCGCTGGGATGCCGTTCTTCGGTCCCCGCTGTGCACCAAAATTCAAAATACATCTGGTCTGCAGGTATCGACTGTCGAACACATCATGGCGGCTTTGGCCGGTTGTGGCGTTCACAACGCATTGATTGAAATTGATGGACCTGAAGTGCCAATTCTGGATGGATCCTCTGTACCTTTCGTGCGCGGCATTATGCAGCGTGGCTTGCGTCAGTTGAATGCGCCGGTGCGCGCTTTGGAAATCCTCAAGGAAGTATCCGTGACTGATGGTGAGGCGTCTGCGTCGCTGGCACCTGCAACGTCTCTGCAGATCGATTTCGAGATCGACTTCGAAGACGTTGCGATTGGCCATCAGAAAAAATCGCTGGTCATGAATAACGGTACCTTCGCGAGGGAACTGTGCGACAGCCGCACATTCTGCCGTCAGGCCGATGTGGATGCGATGCGGGCCAACGGTCTTGCTTTGGGTGGTAACTCAGGTGAGAACGCCGTTGTCTTTTCAGGCGACCGCGTCCTGAGCCCGGGTGGTCTGCGGTATGCAGATGAACCTGTGCGCCATAAGATGCTGGATGCTTTGGGTGATTTGGCGTTGGCCGGTGCGCCGTTACTCGGTCATTACACGGGTGTACGTGCGGGGCATTCGCTGACCAACACGTTGCTGCGCAAGTTGTTTGCAACGCCGGATGCGATGCGCATGATCGTTTGCGATGCAGATCAGGCTTCGCGTTTGCCAGGCTACGGGCTGATTTGGGATGAAATACCCGCAGTTGCCTGACGAAACCTGCGTTGAATGCCAGCGCGATCTCCAAAATTCTGTGCCCTGAAACATACGGCCTCCTCCTAAAATCCCAATGTGTTGCAAAGACCATTTTGCACGGCAAATTTCTGTGTTAGGACCGATGGGAACGTATGTGCCAGAGGGCTTGTACAGGCGAAGAAGCGAAGGTTATTCAGCATGATGGCGCAAGGATCTGGACAGCGATGTGTCATGATCGTGCTACTGTGCTCGGCGCTGGCCGCGTGCGGTGGTGATGACGGGCGCACGACCGGTTCTGTGTTTAATCCGCAAGAAATTCCGCTGGAAACCTACCAGCCACAGCAGATCTTTGAACGCGGAGAGTATGAGCTAACGCGCAACCGCCCGTCGGATGCAGCGTTTTATTTTGCCGAAATTGAACGTCTCTATCCGTATTCTGACTGGGCCCGCCGCGCTTTAATCATGCAGGCGTTTTCCTATCATCAGGATCAAGATTACCCAAACAGCAGGTCGGCGGCACAACGGTTTATCGACTTTTACCCGGATGATGACGATGCCGCTTATGCACAATACCTCTTGGCGCTGAGCTATTACGACCAGATCGACGAGGTCGGGCGCGATCAGGGTTTGACATTCCAGGCGTTGCAGGCCCTGCGTCAGACAATCGAAGTGTATCCCGAAAGCGAATATGCGCGGTCGGCTATTCTGAAATTCGATCTGGCCTTTGACCATCTCGCCGGTAAAGAAATGGAAATCGGGCGCTACTATTTGCGTCGTGAGCATTTCACGGCGGCGATCAACCGGTTCCGTGTCGTTGTCGAGGATTTCCAAACCACGTCACACACGCCAGAGGCCTTGCACCGCTTGGTTGAAGCCTATCTTTCTTTGGGTCTTACAGACGAAGCGCAAACCGCAGGTGCCATCTTGGGGTATAACTACCAGTCAACTATTTGGTACCAAGACAGCTTTGCATTGCTGACCGGGCAGGGGCTGCGGCCTGAGGCCAGCGGCGATGGCTGGTTGCGGCAGCTGTACCGGCAGACGATCCGTGGCGATTGGCTCTGACGCGGCGCTGCCGAAGAAACTGACAGGTTAGGCAAATGCTGCGCGGGCTGGACATCTCGAACATGTTGATAATCGACCGGTTGGAGCTTTCGTTCCAGCCGGGTTTGAATGTGCTTACGGGTGAAACCGGCGCGGGCAAGTCTATTTTACTGGATAGTCTGGGCTTTGTACTGGGCTGGCGCGGGCGCGCAGATCTGGTACGTCAGGGGGCAGAGCAGGGAGAAGTCACCGCTTGGTTTGATCTTGTCCCCGATCATCCCGCGCGCGAAATTCTGACGCAAGCCGGCCTGCCATGCGAGGACGAGCTAATTCTGCGTCGGATAAACCAGCAAGACGGGCGCAAGACGGCTTGGGTGAATGATCGCAGGTGTTCAGGCGATGTGTTGCGTGCTTTGTCGGAAACATTGGTCGAACTACACGGCCAGCATGATGACCGTGGATTGCTGAATCCGCGCGGGCACCGCGATATCCTTGACGACTTCGGCGCTCTGGACAGTTTGAAAGCCAAAGTACGCACCGCATGGTCTGCAAAAGGGCAAGCAGCCAAAGCGCTGGCCGCGGCTGAAACTGCAATGGCCGCCATCCGCGCTGAGGAAGGTTTTCTCCGCCATGCAGTAGCAGAGCTTGACGCTCTTGCCCCGCAAACAGGTGAAGAAGCCGATCTTGACCGGCACAGGCGCATGATGCAAGGGGCCGAGAAGGTGCGCAGTGATGTGATCCGTGCGCATGAAGTTTTGGGCCATCAGGGGGCTGAATCTGCATTAAGCGACGCGGTGCGCTGGCTGGACGGTGCCGCTGATGCTGCCGACGGGGCGCTTGAGCAACCTTTGGCGTCCTTGGGGCGAGCGATGGCAGAGCTTGACGATGCGGTGGACGGTATCGTCAAAGCGATTGAAGGATTGACCTTTAACCCGCTTGAGTTGGAAGAGACCGAAGAACGGTTGTTCGCGATCCGCGCGCTGGCGCGCAAACACGACGTTCTTGCAGATGAGCTTGCTGATTTTGCGGATGGTTTACGCACTAAACTGGCAGCGTTGGACGCTGGTGATGCAGATCTCGCCCAACTTCAGAAAGACGCCCGCTTGGCCGAGGCCGCATATGTCGACGCTGCGGCCACGTTGACGGAAGCACGCAAAAAAGCGGCGGCTAAGCTTGATAAGGCCGTCACAGGAGAGCTTGCGCCGCTCAAGATGGAGCGTGCGGTTTTCAAAACAGATGTGTCGGCCGAGCCCGCAGGACCTGGGGGTGTTGATGCTGTCGCATTCACCGTCGCTACCAACCCCGGCGCGCCATCAGGTGCATTGAACAAAATTGCTTCGGGCGGCGAGCTGAGCCGTTTCCTGTTAGCTTTAAAGGTTTGTCTGACCCGCGATCAAAGCGGCCTGACGATGATCTTTGATGAAATCGACCGCGGCGTTGGCGGGGCCACAGCCGATGCGGTCGGCCGCAGGCTTGCCGCGATTGCCGAGGCAGGTCAGGTGCTGGTCGTGACGCACTCGCCGCAGGTGGCAGCTTTGGGGGCGCATCACTGGCGTGTCGAGAAACGCGTTTCCAAAGGTATGACAACATCGACAGTTACGGCGTTGCCTGCGCCAGAACGTATTGACGAAATCGCACGTATGCTCTCGGGTGATACGATTACAGACGAGGCGCGTGGTGCCGCAAAGGCACTTTTGGCAGGTTGACGCGGATTGCCGCAGGCGCAAGGGGTTTCGCCTACGGTTTTGTTGCCCTAAACAGGAAGGACATAGTGGCGCAGAAGCATGTCCGGTAAAGAAAAGTCCTTTCTTAGTGAAAAGTACGAACTGGCGCTGACCTCTTGTAAAGAGGGCTACTACATGTTGCGGCACCGCGGCCCCGGTCAAATCCAGTTTTGGTTTATTGCGCTTGTGGTCGGGATCGCAGCAGGGTTTGCGGCTCTGCTTTTTCGCAAGGGCGTCAATACCTTGCAAACTTACTTGTATGGTACCGAAGACGTGCGACTGCTTCATAGCTTTGCAGAGTCGCTGCCGTGGTATCTGATCCTGATAATCCCGATCTGCGGCGGCCTCATTGTTGGCGTGATCCTGAACACATTTACCAAAGATGGGCGCGCGCGTTCTGTGGCTGATGTGATACACGGTGCGGCCATGCGTGACGGTCGCGTCGAGACGAAAGCGGGCCTCGCGTCTGCGCTGGCGTCAATGATCACGCTGGGCACGGGGGGGTCGACAGGGCGTGAAGGCCCCGTAGTCCATTTGGCGGCGGTTATTTCTACATGGGTCAACCGGCGCATTCTTGCGGACGGGATTACAGGGCGCGATCTGTTGGGATGTGCTGTTGCTGCTGCCGTCTCGGCCAGCTTTAACGCTCCGATTGCGGGTGCTCTTTTTGCGTTGGAAGTCGTGTTGCGTCACTTTGCAGTTCACGCCTTTGCGCCCATCGTGATTGCCAGTGCTGCAGGTACTGTTATCAACCGTCTGGAATTCGGAGGTGTGACAGAGTTTTCACTGGCGACGGTCAATGAAGTCCAGTTTTACCAGGAACTACCAGCGTATTTGCTGCTGGGTCTGGTCAGTGGTCTTGTTGCAGTCGCTTTGATGCGTGCGATCTTCTGGTCGGATGACATTGGCACAGTCCTTCAGGAAAAATTCCATATTCCGCGTTGGCTGCGACCTGCTTTTGCCGGTGCTTTGCTGGGTGGGATCGCGATATTCTATCCGCATATCATTGGTGTCGGCTACGAGACGACTTTCCGCGCATTGAGCGGCGAGCTGATACTGTGGGATGCGATTGTTTTTGCGATCCTCAAGACAGCGGCCGTGGCAATCACAATGGCGGGCCGTATGGGGGGAGGTGTTTTCTCTCCCTCTTTGATGATTGGCGCCTTGACGGGGCTTAGTTTCGGTCTCATTGCGACCAGCATCTTTCCCGACGTGTCCGGTTCGATTTCTCTCTATGCGCTGGCCGGCATGGGGGCTGTCGCGGCGGCAGTGCTGGGCGCGCCGATTTCAACCACACTGATCGTATTTGAACTGACCGGGGACTGGCAGACGGGCCTTGCAGTGATGGTTGCGGTTTCTTTGTCCACCGCACTGGCATCGCAACTTGTCGACCGGAGCTTTTTCCTCACGCAGTTGGAGCGGCGCAACATCCATCTGGCTGCAGGCCCACAAGCGTATCTGTTAGCCATGCTGCGCGTCAGCGCTGTGGTGCGGGAAAAATCCGACCCGCACGCTGCGAATGAAGAAGAATGCCGTGCGCTTGTGGAAAAGGGTTTTTTCATCAACCCGGATGCGACGCTTGAAGCCGCAATGCCTATGTTTGAAGGTGGAGAGGTTTTCGTGCCGGTGATGTCACGACCCTCTGCCAAATCGCCTGCTAAACTGGTTGGTGCATTGTTCTATGTGGACGCTCTTAAGGTCTATAACCGCGCCTTGGCTGCAACCGCCGCCGAAGAACATTCCTAAGTCGAATTAAAGCTGTTCGACCGTGACGTCGCCATCGGTGAAAAATGCCAAATGGTCTTTGATACGCACCACGTCTTCTTTGGGGTCTTCATAGGACCAAACCACATTCGACAAAGTGGTGCTCTTGGTCACGACAGAGAAATAGGTTGCATCGCCTTTGTGCGGGCAATGTGTTGATTTATCTGATGAATCTAAAAATGCTGTCGCGATATCATCACGCGGAAAATAAATCACCGGTGGGTAGTCGCCCTCGATCAGCTCAAGCGCGTTGTTGCTTTCGCCCAAAACAGCACCGCCTGCGCGAACACTCCATGTGCCCTGTGCTTTGCGGATCGTAATATGCTGTGTCATGCCAATGCCTCCCTGATGAAGCGCCACTCTATTTTCCACCTGCGCAATTGTAAACGCGCAATGGCATTCCGGGCTCAAATCGGGGCGGTGGCTGCCTGCAACCATTGACGCGTGGCATCGTCCAGCCGTGGGGCGATTTTGTCAAAAACCTCTGAATGATAGGCGTTTAGCCATGCCCGCTCGTCATCGTTGAGCATGGCCGTCACGATCAAGTGCCTGTCAACTGGCGCAAAGGTAAGCGTGCGCCAACATAGCATGTCTCGGTCTGCGTCTCCGCCGGGCAGGTCGGGTGCCTCGCAAACGACGATCAGGTTCTCGATCCGGATACCAAATGCGCCTTCCCTGTAGTAGCCCGGCTCGTTTGACAGGATCATGCCAGGCTCCAGCGGCACTGTGCTCATCCTGCTCAATCGTTGCGGCCCTTCATGCACACTCAGGTACGCGCCCACACCATGGCCCAGTCCGTGGTTGAAATCCTGTCCCGCCATCCATAAAGGCAGTCGGCCAATAGCCTCCAGATCGCGCCCGGCCAGTCCTTTGGGCCAGCGCAGACGGCTCATGCCGATCATTCCTTTCAGCACGCGTGTAAAGGCTTCGGCCGCGTCCTGAGGTGGATTTCCGATCGCGATCGTTCTGGTGATATCAGTGGTGCCGTCCAGATACTGCCCGCCGCTGTCCAGAACGATCAATTGGCCCTGTTCCAGCTTACTGTCGGTTTCCTCGGTGACACGGTAATGCATGATGGCACCATTTGGCCCGGTGCCTGCGATGGTCTCGAAACTGATGTCTTGAAGCGCGTTGTCATTGCGGCGAAACGCTTCGAGTTTTTTAACAACATCAATTTCGGTAATAGTGTCAGGGGTTTGTGCGCTCAACCAGGCAAGCGTCGCACATACAGCCGCTCCGTCCCGCAAATGCGCCGCAGCACTTCCCTCGATCTCAGCGGCGTTCTTACAGGCTTTCGGTAAAGAACACGGATCAACGCCCCAGACGGCCTTTTCGCCCAACGCGTCGGCCAGACACACAGGCGCAGTTGCCTTCTCGACCCGCACAGGCCCGTCCATGTTTTGTAGAAACGGAACCAATGCGCTTTCGGGATGGACCGTGATGTCGGGTCCAAGGTGCGCTTCAAGACCATGCAATTTCTCACTGTGGATGAACAGATGAACATGCGCATCCGCTTCCAGCACGCAAAATCCCTGAACGACAGGGTTACGCGGAATATCCGCGCCGCGCAGGTTCAACAGCCAACACAACGAGTCTGGCAACGTGATAAGAGCGGCGCTTTGCCCGACCTCGGCCAGTCCCTTGCCTAGCCTTTTGCGTTTGTCGCGATGCGCTTCACCGGCAAACTCCAACGGATGTATCTTGGCAGGCGCCATGGCGGCGTCAGGCTGATCCTCCCAAACCCTATCCACAAGATTGTCGCACTGTCGCAAGGTGACCTTGCTGCCTTCAAGCTTTCTCTCAAGCTCTTCGATCTGACCTGGCGTGTGCAGCCATGGGTCAAATCCGACAATTCCGCCGTCTGGCATGGTGTCCTTCAGCCATTCCCCTAGATGTGTCTCGGGCCACGCAACCGGCGTGAAATCCTGAGCCACCTGCGATTTTACTTGTGTGCGGTACCTGCCATCGATGAACACACCGGCTATCGTTTCCAAAACAGCACAAAAACCGGCCGAGCCGGTAAACCCGGAAAGCCATGCCAGTCGATCATCACGCGCGGCGACATACTCTCCCTGATGTGCATCGGCACGCGGTACCAGAAAACCGTCAAGCTCTTCCTTGCGCATTTCGTTGCGCAACGCCGCCAGACGCGGCGGGCCTTGCTCTGGCCGTGCAGTCACCTCGAATGTCTGGAACATGGCTCGGCTCCCCGTCATCTTGCTCAATAAACTCCCGCCGGAGGCGCCCGCAGGTTCAGCCCACGCGCCGCATTCCCATGATGCGCGCGCGTGCCCTGGGGTCGCTGTCGAATAACGCGGCCAGCTGCTCGGTCATCGCGCCCGCCAATTGATCTACATCCGTGATCGTCACCGCACGGTCGTAGTAGCGCGTCACGTCGTGTCCGATGCCAATGGCAAGCAACTCTACCGCTTTGCGGCGTTCCACCATCGCGATTACGTCACGCAAGTGCTTTTCCAGATAGTTTGCGGGGTTCACCGACAGCGTGCTGTCGTCCACCGGCGCCCCGTCGGAAATCACCATCAGAATTTTACGCGCTTCGGCGCGCATCAACATCCGGCGGTGCGCCCATTCCAGCGCTTCGCCGTCAATATTTTCTTTCAGCAAACCCTCTTTCATCATCAGGCCCAGATTTGGGCGCGTGCGCCGCCAGGGTGCGTCAGCTGATTTGTAGATGATATGCCGCAGATCGTTGAGCCGCCCGGGTTGTTGTGGCCGCCCGTCGTTCAGCCACGCCTCACGGGCCTGCCCGCCTTTCCACGCACGCGTTGTAAAGCCCAGAATCTCGACCTTAACATTACACCGCTCCAGCGTGCGGGCCAGAACATCCGCACAAATTGCGGCAATCGATATGGGGCGCCCGCGCATCGAACCGGAGTTATCCAGCAGCAGTGTCACCACTGTGTCGCGGAATTCAGTATCTTTTTCGACCTTAAAGCTCAGCGGCGTGGTTGGATTGGCCACAACGCGGGCAAGTCTGCCT
>Ga0316191_10001546_pt1 | contig 16325 bp, 16 predicted proteins | sample Eddworburr2cm_MG_FD_204928 | JGI IMG/M metagenome (GOLD analysis project Ga0316191, IMG submission 204928) | Coastal sediment microbial communities from Maine, United States - Eddy worm burrow 2 cm | ecosystem: Environmental > Aquatic > Marine > Coastal > Sediment | place: USA: Maine...
GGACCCTCGAACACGATCCGCAGGCGCTGCAGAGTCTTGATCGCAGGCTCAGTGAACTGCATGAACTGGCGCGAAAACACCGGGTGGAACCTGACGATCTGGCGCGGCTGATGCGTTCGCTGCACGACGAGCTCGAATCGATGTCTACCGACCGGTCGGCACTGGAGACTCTCGGGGTTGAACAGGCGCAGCAGGAAAAAGCCTATCGCAAGCTTGCAGCGCGTATCAGCAAACAACGGCGCGCAAGCGCGGATTCATTTGCCAGTGCGGTCACTGACTGCATGCGCACCCTGGGCATCTCGGAAGGTACTCTGTCACTGGCATTTACCCCTTGTGAAGCCGCCCACGGCGTCGAAAAGGTGGAGTTTCTCTGCGTCACGAACCCCAAATTCTCCGCCGCCCCGCTGGCCAAGGTGGCCTCGGGGGGCGAACAGGCACGAATCAGCCTGGCTATTCAGACAGTGGCTGCACAAAAAAGCCAGCTGCCAACACTGGTGCTCGACGAAGCTGACGTCGGCGTCGGCGGCACGACCGCGGACGTGGTCGGCCGGTTGCTGCGCAGTCTGGCGCGGCGTACTCAGGTGCTGTGTGTGACCCATGCTCCGCAGGTGGCGGCCCTCGGGCAGCAGCACATGCGGGTGCACAAAGATGCAGAGCAGGACACTCGCATCGACCCGCTGCCCGAAGGAGGTCGCATCGATGAGCTGGCACGCATGCTCGCCGGCTCCGGGATCACCAAGAAATCGCGCGACTACGCCAGAAGTCTGCTCAAGGAAGCGTCGGACAACCCGGTACACTGAAACGACTAACGGCTTCATTCACCGGGCCTAAGCCGGTACTATCGCGCATCTCACCATCACTGCAGTTATTTGGTCCCATGCGGCATCGTTATCTGTTTTTCCCCGGGTTGATCTGCGCTTGTCTGATCCTGTCCGGCTGCAACCTCACCAAGCTGCGCCTGCCACGAGTACACAAGCTCACGGTTCAGCAGGGCAACGTGATTACCCAGAACATGATTGATCAGCTTAAGCCGGGCATGACCTACAGCCAGGTTTCTTACATCATGGGCGATCCGGTGTTCAGGAACTCGTTCAACACCAACCGCTGGGACTACATCTACACAATCGAACTGCCCGGGATCTTCAACGACGAACGACGAGTGAGCCTGTATTTTGACAATGATCGGCTTGCGTACTTCACCGGAGACTATGCCCCTACCGCAGAGCTGCCGGTGGTCGAGGCTGATGAAGGAGACGAGCAGGAAGCTTCAAGCGAACAGGACGCCGACTGACAGGCAGGGCTGTCCCGGCGACTTCAGACTGCCGGCTCTACTGACCGGCCTGTTTCGATGCCCATCCGGGCACCGAGAGAAAACATCAGATTATTCATGAACACTGTTTACCTGCGCTCTGATCCACCAGCAGCCCGACGTCGTCTGGCTTCTTTCGGATCAACAAGGAGAGGCCGCAGTATGTCGATCCGATCACCATGGCGTAATTCATCATCATGTGCCACGCGGCGACCGAACACGGCTAACGCCTGAGCTGCCAGATCCAGATCGCGAAACGGGCTAACTTTCGAAACTGCTGCCAGCGCATCGGCTACCCTGGCGCCCTCCAGAAGCTCCAGATGCACACGATGCTGATGGTCAGCTAGTGCGTAGGCTACTTCAATGTGCATGAGCGCCCCATTGAAGCTGCTGAAAGCTCACTCTGAAGCTGCTGAAAGCTCACTCTGCCCCATCTCAATCCAGCAACGCCTGCGCCCGAGTACAGAAAGCGTTAACAAGCTGATCAGCTGCACGGGTGAATACCCGTGTAAAAGGGCCGCCAAAAACCTGTGCCATACCACCAAACTGAAAGGTCAGATTCAGGTCCACCCGGCAACCGCTGTCGCCTAAAGGCGTGAACTGCCAGTAACCCGACAACGACTGAAACGGCCCGGACACCAGTTCGAGATTTATCCGCTCATCGGGAATCAAGGTATTGCGGGTGGTGAAACTTTCTTTGATACCGCGACCGCTCAACGACAGCGTTGCGGTCAACACCCGGTCAGTTTCTTCCAAGACTTCGGCGTGTTTACACCAGGGGAGAAATTCCGGGTAGCTACGCACATCGTTGACAATCTCAAACAGCGCGGACGCGGCATAAGGCAATAGAGCAGATCGTTTAACCTGATTAGCCACAACGTGCCTAGAACAGTGCGATCACAGCGTTAAAGAGATCCGGGAACAGAGTCGCGATGAACACCACCAGCACGGCAGCCGGAGCGATTACGCCGCAGACCACTTTCCAGGCTACAGCAGCCGCACCGCTTTTAATCCCAAGCTGTGCGCCAATAACAGTATTCGGCAACACATAGGCGGCAAACAAGGCTATGAACATCCCACCCAACGGCAACATGACATTCTGGGACACATAGTCAACAAAGTCGAAGTACGTCAACTGGCCAACGATGTGGACGTCCGCCCAGACATTGAAAGACAGCACGGTACCTATTCCCAGCAGCCAGCTGATTACACCCAGGGAGATAGCAACCCGACCGCGTTTAGCGTTGTACTCTTCAACCAGATACGCCAACGCGGGTTCACTTATGGATATCGCCGAGGTGATCGCGGCAAAACTGACCAGAACAAAAAACAGGGTGCCGAATACAACACCGAGCGGCAACTGGCCAAACGCCAGCGGAACGGTCACAAACATCAGACCTGGCCCCTGAGAAGGCTCCAGACCATTGGCAAAAACAATCGGGAAAATCGCCAGGCCAGCGGCAATTGCTACCGCAGTATCCAGCAGAGCGATAATGGTCACAGTGGAACCAATTGATGTCCCACTAGGCAGGTAGGCGCCATAAGCCATAATCGCGCCCATACCGAGACTCAAGGTGAAAAACGCCTGACCCAGTGCAATAAGCACAGACTCAGACGTCACCGCTGAGAAATCGAGTCGGAACATGAACTCAACACCCTGGGACCAGCCATCTGAAGTCACCGCGTAGCCGAGCAACACGCATAGCAGGACAAACAGAAGCGGCATGAACCAGCGGATGGCCCGCTCGAGGCCTTTGATGACACCTTTGGAGATGATGTACACGGTCATCACCATGAAGATGGTCTGCCACATGATCATCTGCCAGGGATCTGAGAGAAATTCGTCGAACAACCTAGAGGCGGAGTCAGCGGTCGCGCCATCCAACGCACCACTGCCCATCTGCAGCACGTAAAACAGCGCCCAGCCGGCAATTACCACGTAGTAGGACAGGATCAGAAAGCCGGCAACAACGCCCGCCCAGCCAATCAGCGTCCACAGGCCACTCTTGTGGTGCTGCTCGGTCAGCTTGCGCATGGTATTGATCGGGCTCTGTCGACCCTCTCGGCCTATCAGAACCTCAGCCATCATGATCGGGATGCCGACAAACGCGACACAGACCAGATAGATAAGGACAAATGCCCCACCGCCGTTCTCACCCGCTATATAGGGGAATTTCCAGATGTTGCCGAGACCAACCGCAGACCCGGCTGCTGCCAGGATAAACAGCCAGCGATTCGACCACATACCATGGCGTGAAACGGAGCCAGTGGACATAGATTCTCCCCGAATGGGTTGCAGAGCGTTGGCCGCGCATTGTGGCGCAAGCCTATAACCGCGACAAGCACAGGGCTTATACTGGCGGAATGACCAGAACCGGCAAAAAGAGCAGCAAGACCCCCTCGAGCACAATCGCGCTGAATAAACGCGCGCGCCACGACTATGTGTTCGAAGAGAAGTTCGAGGCCGGAGTTGTCCTGGAAGGCTGGGAGGTTAAAGCCATCAGATCCGGCAAAGCCCAGCTGACCGACAGCTACGTGCTGCTTCGTGATGGCGAAGCCTGGCTGCTCGGTGCCAACATCGCGCCTTTGAACAGCGCTTCAACTCATGTGGTGCCGGATCCCCAGCGAACCCGCAAGCTGCTACTGCACGGCAAAGAACTGGCCAAACTGTATTCGGCCACATCGCAGAAAGGCTATACCTGCGTTGCCACGGCTATGTACTGGAAAGGCAACAAGGTGAAGTGCGAAATTGCGCTGGCACGCGGCAAGCAGTCGCATGACAAACGTGCCACGGAAAGGGATCGGGACTGGAATCGTCAGAAAGAACGGATCATGCGCCACGGCTGAGTCCACACAGATGAAAGTGCAGGGCCGCAGATATAGCGGGACTCAGGCGCCGATCGAACGCCGCCAGGCAATCATTTCAATCGCCGCGGCCGCCGCTTCGTAACCTTTATTAAACTCGTCATCTGCTGCTCTGGCCTCGGCATGAGCCATCTCAAACACCGGCAGGATTTCCACAATCACCGGCCGTCGATACTGCAGCATCACGTTGCCCAGACCTCGCATACATTCATTGCTGATCATTTCGAAGTGCAGAGTTTCACCCTTCACGATCACCCCGAAACAGATGAGCGCATCTATCTCTTCGTTGACATCCGTTGCCAGCAGATCGGCCGCAGCAAGAGGCATTTCCAGAGAGCCTGGCAGGGTATGCAGGTCTATGTTTGCAAACCCGTGCGCACGCAGCACACGCTCACAGGTTTCGCTCATGCTGGCCACAACGTCCGGATACCACTTCGAGCCGAGAATGACGATGCGTCCGGGATGCTCTATTGCGGGTAGTGAATCCAGGTTGACCAGGGTTTTAGCCATGACAGATACCTATGCTGCTGGTGGCGGGCAGCATACCGCAATGACTCGAGGTCACCTATAGATCTGCTGTGCCAGCACAATCAGCTTGTCATCCTCGGCAAGCTGCCACTGCGTGGTTCTCGACGGGTTGAGCAGGACTTCGCGGTCACTCAGGTACAGACCCAGCGCGATCTCTGAGTGTTGCTGGGCCGCAAAAGTCAGGTCGTCAAAGCGGCAGGGAACATCAAGCGACACATATTCAGACACAGAGCGCAGGGAGAATTCGACACCACCCGCGCTCAGCAGCTCCCGATAGATCGAACCCAGTACACGCTGCTGCGAGACCTGTGCGAGTTGGGCACTGATCAGATCAGACGTGACCACGATGTCGCGGACACCCAGACCGTCGACCAGGTCGCGATTCTCCCCATCAAGCAATTCCACAATGAGCTTGTTCTGGAAAGTCTGATAGTCCTTGTGCTCAGAGAGTCTCAGCAGTACCCGCAACGCCCGGGTATCTGCATCTTCTTCGGTGGTTTCATCCGCCAGCACGACAACGCTGCCATAGCTGAGCATATCCATCGTCTCATAGACCTGGCGTTCGGTGGCATCACCCAGACGGACGTCCAGATCAAGGTTGGTCAGCGCCGCCCGCAGCGGCTCATCGAGTTTTTCCTCGAGTTCAGTCTCAGTGAGATTAGCGACAACGGTCACTTCAGAGCCTTCCGTCGCGTGCGCATTCAGCTCCCAGAGAATGTCATAAAGGATATCCGACCAGCCAAGCAGCAGGACCTGCTGAGGGGCAGCTACTCGAGACTCACGCTCACGATAAATCGGTGACTCATAAGGCTCAACGCCGCCGCTGAAAGCCACCCGCGGATCTCTCGCCATCAGCACCAGCTGTTCATCTTCGACAAGATCGTAGTCCGGCTCCGGATTCAGCCCTGCTTTGTGCTGCAGCTCCCCACCCTGCTCTGCCTCCCAGGTGACGCCAACGGGAATCGCTTCGGTGAAGCCATAGGCAATTTCTCGAATCGTCAGATCCGCACAACCCGCGACCGGCTGCACATAAATACTGTTGCCATCTAGCGACATGAGCTCGTCATAAACACCGGCGAGGCCATGATTGCGGATGGTCTGGACGATGATTTTGCTCGATACGCGACTGGCAGACACGACGTGGATACGGTTTCTGGCGGCAATCTCTGCCAGTTCATAGTTCTTTTCCAGGGAAATCTCCGCAGTCAGCGACGGCGGCTGACCGTGCCAGGCGTCTCGACGGGCAAGCAACACCAGCGTCTTAATCGCATCACTGTCATCGGCGCCATTGGACAGCACAATGACCGCTGACGCCCGGTCAACGGCCATACGATCGAGTTCTTCGTTGTTGCCCGGGACACCGTTGCGAAGAATGACCGTTAGCTTCTCTGCTGAGATGCCTGCCACCCGCAGCGCTTCTGACATTGTGATCAGGTCGGAGTCTGCGAGGATCACTACTCTGGCACCCGGCCGCAGACGCGCCAGCTGGCGCAGCACCACAAAAATCCGCTTGTTCCAGCCGAGAATCACGATGTGACCCTGCTCGATGACTGGAGTATCGCCCTGCTGCAGCAGCTCGATCCGGCGTCGCATCGCGTTATTGATAACCGACACCAGAACCCCGAATACGGCAAGGCCCATGATCGAGAGCACAACCGCGTAAAACAGCACAGGGCCTGTCGCACCATACATATTTTCGAACGCCGGCAACCGCACGATGTAGGTGATCGTCCACCAGACGGCATCCAGAATGCCCTCGTCGATCCCGCGGGGAATACCGTCCACGTCAGCGTTGTCCGGATGAAACAGCCCGAACAGCATGGAGGAGATGCCGAAGACGGTGACAAAAGCCACCAGCACAAAGAACAGCAGGAGCTGTCCGGCCGCCTCTCGGGCAAATGCCCGGTCAACCAGATAGCGAATGCGTGCACGCAGCCGTCGAAGAGTTTGCAGCACAGAAGCCCTTGAGGGTCAGACGCGCCAGTATAGTTTGGGCCTCGGAGTAGCAGCAACAGTGTAAGCTTGCCGACAACTGCTAATAGACACAGGAGAGTATTCATGACCATCAGCCAGCGCGAAGTTCATCTGATCAACCATCCGGACGGGATGCCAAAGCCGAGCGACTTTGCGGTCGTTGAAACCAGCATCGACGACCCCGGCGAAGGTCAGCTGCTGGTTCGCAACGACTACATGTCCGTAGACCCAGCAATGCGACCCAGGCTTTCCAATGGTCAGCAGGCACTGAATACGCCAATGATGGGAGGAGCCATAGGCACCGTAGTCGCTTCCCGTCACGCGGATTTTGCAGAAGGTGACCGTGTTCAGAGCCAGCAGGGTTTCTGCGAATACTTCCTGAGTGACGGCAAAGGTCTGGCAAAACTCGACCCGGGAGAGCTGCCGGTAACACTGTTCATGCATGTGCTTGGCGGTACCGGTCTGACCGCCTACGGTGGCCTGCTGGTTACGGGTGAACTGCAGGACGGCGAGAATGTTTTTGTCTCGGCCGCTGCCGGGGCGGTTGGCAGCGTGGCCGCCCAGATCGCCAAAATCAAAAACTGCTACACCATCGGCAGCGCAGGTTCCGCCGAAAAGTGTGACTGGTTGAAAAACGATCTGGGTCTGGATGCAGTCATCAACTACAAAGATGGCAACCTGCGCCAGGATCTCAAAGCTGCAGCACCAAAAGGTATCGATGTCTACTTCGAGAACGTCGGCGGCGACCATCTTGAAGCTGCGCTGCCGCGCATGAATCCGCTCGGCCGTATTCCCGTCTGCGGAATGATCTCCGCCTACAACACGCCCGGTGCCAGATCCACCGGCATCACTACTTTATCCAACATGATCTACAACCGGATCACGATGAAAGGCTTTGTCGTCTATGAATTCAACGACATGCGCGAGCAGTTCTTAAGTGACATGACCGGGTGGATTAAAGACGGACGAATGAAGTACTCCGAAACCATTCACAACGGCATCAGCGAAGCCCCCGAGGCACTGATCGGGCTGTTTACCGGGGAAAACATCGGCAAGATGCTGGTAAAGCTGAGCGACTAGTCGAATCTTGTCGGCCACACCGAAGGCCAGTCTGATTTACGACGGCGAGTGTCCGTTCTGCAGCCGCTACGTGCAGCTGCTCAGACTGCGTCAACATCTGGATCTGCAGCTGATCGACGCGGACCAGCACCCTGACATATACCCTCGACTGTTAGCCGAGGGTATGGATCTGGATAAGGGTATGGTTCTCAAACTACACGAAGGATTGGCAACACAGACTTACCACGGTGCAGCCTGTGTAGAGCAACTGGCGCTGCTCAGCAGCACCAGCGACCGCTTCAATCGAATCAACAGCGCAGTGTTCAGGCAGTCAGCGCGCTCCGCGCTGATCTACCAGGTTCTGGTCACGGCAAGGAATCTGCTGTTGTGGCTGCTCAGACGAAAGCCGCTTGCACAGCGATGACTGCTAACGGGCTGGAACACAACCTCCAAACCCGTTGAAGGAGTAGCCGTTGCCCGCCATGGTAAAAACCATGGAGCCATAACGTCTATCCACGGTTACGGTCCAACCACCACCATCGCCCTGATCCGGCGTCCCTGCTTCGATGCCCTGGAAGACCACTTTGTCTTCAACAGTCTCGACCCGCTCAATCGCGCTCGAAAAGCCAGTCTCCAGATGAGCTAGCGATACGTTCTTGTTTTTCACATCGACGTTGAGATGTTGCAGGTGATAGGCGTCTTCTGCATCGAGGACTCGGCAACCATGTGCTGCGTCACACTCATAGATTTCAGTCGCCGTACACAACAGATTGGTTTTACCGTCAAAGTCCGCAGCCCAGACAGGCGTGCTGAGTACGATCAGAGCCATCGTCGCAATCCTAGTTTTTACTGTTTTCACGTCGAAGCTCCTAATTAACCGTATAGCCGCGGCCCTGCAGACAGGCTGAATATGCGCGGTTGTAGTTATCCCGCCCAGCCGCGTACTGCGATGCCTGCTGATTGGCCCACTGCTGCTGCTCATTGCGGCTGTTTTCCTTGCGCATGCCACCAAACAGACCGCCGCTCACCGCACCTATCGCCGCACCCTTACCGGTATCTCCGGCAATCGCTCCGATGGCAGTACCCAGCAGAGCGCCACCCACCAGTCCTTTGCCGGCACCGCCTTCGGACGGCGGCGGCGCTGAGGTCGCTGTTGGTGTCGCCATTGGATCAAAACCTGTTTGTTGCTTGGCAAAGCCCATACACGCGCCCTTGTCTTCGTTCTGCTGCTCCTGACTCTGTCCTTTTGCCGGATAGACATAGAGGTCAGCGCTGGCTTGCGGCACAAACAGACCGCTCCAGGCGAAACATATAGCGCAGATAACACTGGTCAGTTTGAATCTGCCTGGTTCTGCTCGATTGAATTTCAGAATATTCATAGATTTCTCATTTTCTCAGTCCTGTTCCTCCGGTCCAACGCCGGCCGGGCTCGCCCGTGACAAAACGCCGATCCTGGATCAGATCAGCGACGGCCAAAAGCCATATTCAGCTTCATTGAAACACACCGCAGGTAAGAAGTTCGACCATTTCACGCAATGCGAGTTGTTTGATTTCGAAGCCCAGACGCTTACCCTGATCTTACTTAGACCGGCATCAGCAACCCAACCGACAATCAGAACTTGAGGGCATTAGTGATACTCTCAACAATCTCACTTTTTGCCGCGCCCGCCATGGCCTGGCTCCACATCCGCACTCGATGGCGATGGAACTCACTCACTCTTGGCGCTGACCTTTGAGCGACTATCTGCACAGCCTGGACGAATCAGACGAATACTGGTCTGAAGAAGGCTGTTTCATCCTGGAACTGGCCAACGCTGCTGCTGACGAAAGCTGCTCCATCGCCCGCGCACGAGTCCCAGCAGGAGGCAGCACCCGACCCCACGCCCTACTGAACACCATTGAACGCTATGTGATCTTAGAGGGCAGCGGACTGGTTGAAATCGATGGTCTGTCGCCAGAGACAGTCAGCCGTTATGACGTCGTCCAGATACCAGCAGACGTATCCCAGAAGATCACCAACGCAGGCGACACCGATCTGGTCTTTCTGTGTATCTGCACACCCAGATTCCAGCAAGCCTGTTATGTCGAACTGGGTTGATCCACAGGGGTTGCTTCAGCCAGTTTGATGGAACACCGGCCAGCGATCCGCCAGCTGCCCGTCTTTCACCACCAGAAGATCGCCAAATTGCAGCATCACATGTTCACTCTGGGTGGGTCGCAGAAACATGTAGTCGTCGACCTGCAGGTCCACCGCAGTAGAAGTGGTGACAGGGCTCTGATTAGTGCTCTGATACAGCGGTTCGGGGACGCCGGGCGGAGACACCATGCGGGCTTTCCAGTAGCCCCCATATATGTAGTAAAGCCGGCGCATGTTGGGGTTCCAGGCCGACAGAGCATCAGCGATCCAGGGATCACCCGCCACTTTCAGTTCGTCGTAGCGCTTCAAGATAGGTGTGGCAATAAACAACGCCGGGCGATTGTCGGTGAGATGGTAGGTATCAAAGTCCGTTGGCATGACCACGCCCGATCCCGCGGAAAGATCGTTCATGGTCCTGTCACGCTCATAAATTCTCAGGGTATGACTACCAGCGCCGTTGAGCGTCAGCTTAGAAGGGTCAGATCCAGCTGCTCGCGCTGCATCAAGAAACCCCTGATACACACCCAGCACCGAAGTGACTGCCGGATCATCCAGTGACGCCTGCAGCCCGGTAAGATGTGGCTCATAACCCATGAAGCCAGCGAAGCTGAGATGCACTGGATCGTCTGCGATGATTTTCAGCAGTGGCGCAAGCGCTTCTGGCGACGGCAAGCCGCCACGATGCAGGCCAACGTCAATCTCGAAGTTGATGCGCATGCGCACGCCCAGCTCCCGCGCCAGCGTCTGATACTGTTCAAGCCGATCGCGACTATCGATCAACCACTGAATCCGACCTTGAGCATCGTAGCGATCAGCATCCAGCTTCTGATAGAAGGTCCGTACCGCGGTGACCGGCATCGGCTTGCCAAGCAGCACATCCGCACTCGGGAAAGCTTCGGCAATCGCGTTCAGAAACGGCTGATGGAAGACCATCAGCGCATTAGTTTGCGCCCGGGCCATAACCGCTTGCAGCAAAGGTACAGAAGGCAGCGACTTGACGACAACACGATAGGTTTTTTCCGGGCCCACCGAGGTGGTCAGCACATCAATGTTGTGCTCCATACGCTGCGCATCAATCAGCATCACCGGATGCCCTGGACCAGACTGCTTCAGCAATGCGTTGAGCTTCGAAAAGTATGCGTCGTGTGGTGCACCCTGATCACCCGGCCGCCACAACAACGCTCCGCCCGCGGCAGCAGCCATTACGCCGGCTCCACCCAACAGCAGGTTGCGGCGCTTCATCCGATGAACAGCTTACGCAGGTGATCGTTGAGCATTCGCCCTTGCGGATCCAGTTCTGCGCGCAGCGCCTGGAAATCGGCGAAATGCGGATACAGCTGAGTCAATTCAGCTGCACCCAGCGAGTGAATCTTGCCCCAGTGCGGTCTGCCGCCGTACTTCCAGAAGATCGGCTCGATCAGATCAAAGTAGGGACGATAATCTTCAGACGCGGTTCGGTGTATCGAGATCGCTGCATGATCTTCATCACCCGAGCTCATGCCCAGCCAGGTATCGTCACGTTTCACGTAGCGATATTCGAGTGGAAACACCACATCGACTTCCTGTTCGCTGATGGTGCGCAGCACTTCGCGCAAACACTCGGCACCCGCCTCAAGGGGCACCGAATACTCCATCTCATTGAAGCGGTTGTTGCGCACATTGCTGAGAATCCGATAAGAGACGTCTACGGCCTCAGAGGGACCAATCTGTTCTGCCAGCCCGTTGACCAGTGGACGCCGATCCCGGGGTGGTGTCTGCGCCCACATCGCCATCGCCTGGTCGAAGGCGGCCGCTTCTTCTGCGGACGGCTCCGGATTGTTGATTGGCTCGTCTGTTTCATCAATGGACAGCGTCAGCGCGTAGTACGAATGCGTCAGCGGAAACATCTCGAAGTGCCGATGGCTGGCGGCCATCTCATCAAAACTCTCCAGCACCTCCTCAATAGGCTGCACCCAGTTCTTCGCTTTGAGCCGATAGGTATCCCGGTTCTGCAGCGTCATTCTGGTGATAACACCCAGTGCACCCAGGCTGACCCGCGCTGCATTGAACAGATCCGGATGACTTTGTGCATTGACGTCAATCACCTCGCCACCCGGGGTGATCAATCGCAGCTCAGTGACCATCGCTGAGAGGCCGGTGAAGCCGATGCCGGTGCCGTGGGTTGAGGTCGCGGTTGCACCTGCCAGCGTCTGCCGATCGATATCCGGGAGATTCAGCATGGCCTGACCGATCTGTGCCAGGGGCTCACCCATGTCACCCAATCGAGTCCCAGCCCCGAAGGTTGCCGACATGCTGGCCGAATCGTGATCCAGCAAACCTGTTAACTGATCAATAACCACCAGATGACCGTCCGTGGGCACCAGCGCGGTAAACGAATGACCCGAACCAACCGGACGCAGCGACCCGCTGGTCGAACCGAGAAATTCAGCCAGCTCAGCTTCGCTCGCCGGTGCAAATCTTCCTGCCGGGGTTGCTGACAGACCGCCCGACCAGTTGCGCCACGGTGTAGAACCAGCAGTCGCTGACAGCGCGGGTATCGGCAAACCGAAGCTGGCGCCCAGCAAACCACCCGCCAGCAAATGACGCCGAGTCAGGCCGGTCATTGCAAATCTCCTATCATGAAATCAATCATCGCGCTGAAGTCATCAGTCTCGCAGGACATGCAGTAGCCCAGAGGCGGCATGCTGTTGAACCCTTCGAGGGTATGAGCAAGCAGCACGTCTTTGCCCTGAGCCTGTCGCGCTTGCCACTGTTCTGAGTTGCCGATAACCGGGGCATCGGCGACCCCGGTAACGTGGCAGAGCGCACAGCTGTCTGACCACTGCTGCATCTGTCGCGCGGTCAGTGTGCCCGCAGTTGGCGCGTCCGCCTCAGCAGCCTCAATATCGGCTACGGGTTCAGGGGCCGAGTCAGTGGTTTCACCACAGCTGCCCAGAACAAGCAGCAATGTCACTGCCAAACCCAGCTTCAACAATCGATTCATTATCCCCTCAGAACTTGTATGACGCTTCAACACCAAAGTACCTCGGTGTGCCGATCATTTCTTCATTGAACCCGAAGAAAGACAGATCAAATGCATACACCATGTACTCCTCATCACCAAGATTACGGCCAAATGCCGCCACTTCCCAATGATCATCCAGCGATTTCCAGCTGGCCCGCGCATTCCATATCCAGTAGGAATCTTCGCTCAGCAACTCGTTGTTCAGCGCATCGAAATACACCTCATCCTGATAGTTGAAATCAGTCTGGAGGGTCAAAGTGCCAAACCGGTTCAGGGCGATGTCGTACTGAACCAACCCGTTGAAGGTAACCTCGGGTGACATCGGCACATCGTTACCCGAAAAATCTCCATCGGGCAGAACGAAGTCTTCGTACTCCGTCGATAACAAGCCAAGCCCCAGATTGATGAACAGGTTGTTGATCGGCAGCCACTGCAGTTCAAACTCAGCGCCGTAGATTTCGGAGTCAGCGGCGTTCGAAATCGTCGAAAATCCTAGACCGTCAACAATCACGAACGCATATACCTGCATGTCATCGTAATCGTAGTAAAAAGCAGATCCGTTAAACCGGATGCGTCCGTCCGCGAGGGTGGACTTGAATCCAGCCTCGTAACTGAGCAGCTTTTCCTCGTCGTAGGTGGCGATCCCATCACTGGTACTTTGAATACCGCCAGCTTTGAAACCGCTGGTAATACCGCCATAGAGCAGCAGGTTGTCGTTCATCTGGAAATCCAGCACGGCACGACCGGAGACATTATCGAAGTCCACGTCTTCCTGATCGGGAAATCCTGGCTGATTCGGATTACCAGCGGCAGGTTCATCAAAGAAGAAGTAGGAATCGTGCTCAACCTCTTCATAGGTGTAACGCAGGCCCGTGGATAGCTTCAGCCGCTCGGTAAGGTCAACGGTAGTATCCGCATACACCGCAAAGCTGGTAATGGTCTGATCTGTGCCGGATTTGGAAGTCTGGACAAACGCCTCAGGACAGAAGCCGGTCGGGTTGCCTGGGGGTGCGGAGCAGTTGACGTCATCGCCAATGAACAACGGCCGAAGATCCCGGAGAATATCGAAGGACGTATTATCAGTCGCTTCATCCCGCAGATAATACGCGCCGGTCAGCCAGGTCCAGCGATCGCCCTCCCAGCCCACACGCAACTCTTGAGCAAACGTATCCTGGTTTACTGCGAGATCACCGGTGAGAATGTCATTAGGGCCAACGTCCGTTTCCTCCGGACGAGAATCATCCATATCGTCATATGACGTTATTGAAGTCAGCAGGTAGTCGCCAATCTGCCAGTCCGCTGTTAGAGATATCCCCCAGAAGGTGGTGTCATTTTCTGCCTCCAGGTCAAAATTGCCATCCTGGTAATCAGGAACCGCCTGTGCATCGACGCCATTCAACGTGGTGTAAGGCACCTGTTCTGAGTAACCAAAGATGTCTGAACACAAGCCAGCAAGAGTATCTGCGTTGGAACACATGTTGCCATCAGCATCCCACACGCCGAGATGGCGATACTGAACAGCATCAGATTCAGTTTTACCGCCACGGATGTTGAGTAACAGATTCAGGGTATCTGTCGGCTGCCATTCCAGCAGCAGACGCCCAGCCAGTTCATCGATGCCCTGCTGGTCGTTGCCGGTGAACTTGTTGTTCATCCACCCATCAGATTTGGTTTTCAGCACCGAGGCGCGAAACGCGGTTGTTTCGCCGAGCGGACCTCCCACTGCACCTTCCAGCTTCGCCATATCCCAGCTGCCATAGCTGCCACGAATCCAACCTTCCCATTCTCTTGTTGGCTTTTTGGAAACAAAGTTGATCGCACCGCCGGTTGCATTACGACCGTACAGCGTGCCCTGCGGTCCCCGCAGCACTTCAACTCGCTCAACATCCATCAACTGAAAAATCTGCGCGGCATTGGAAGAGATATAGGTCTCGTCCGCGTAAGCGGCAATGGGTCCCTGATTGAGAACACCAAAGTCATTGAGACCAACGCCTCGAATGAACGGCGCTGGAACGCCAGTGTCGCCGTTCGGATAGCCGACACTGTAATTCGGCGTCTGGGCGGTGATGTCAACCGACTGGCGGAACCCTAACTCGACAATGGCATCTGCACTGAACGCGGTGACCGATACAGGAGTATCCTGGAGGTTCTGTTCCCGCTTCTGCGCGGTGACAATGATCTCTTCGATGACGCCTTCTGATGATTGCGCCGCGTGTGCGCTAGAAAAGGTAATTGCAGAGATCAAACCCAGCGAGAAGCTAATAAAAATCCGAATTCCATTCATCCTTTTTATCCTTCGTATTGTTTCAACAATCCACACTCTTTAACGACTAACTATCCACACTCTTTAACGACTATAAACGGTCAACCCAGAAACCACACCGACTCTCAGCGACCAGATAAAATAGTCCAAACATCCGCGCAGCGCCAATAAATGATGCGGTGAGAGGATTGACGTCGCGGCGATGCGCCAGTCGATGGAAGATATGGCGACGCCGGTGGCCTCTGACATCGACCGAAAAGACTTTGCCGCAAATGGCATCGGGTTATGCCACATCGCGGCACCAGAGGGGCGGCAGGACAGAGGTGTGCTGTACCTGCACGGCGGTGGCTATGTGCTCGGCTCATTGAACACCCATGCTGAGCTGATGGGGCGGATCGCCAGGGTCTGCCGGGCGCCGGTACTCGGCGTCGATTAGCGGCTCGCGCCTGAACACCCCTATCCAGCCGCGCTAGAAGATGCCATAGCGAGCCACGACCGATTGCTCGCAAACGACATCGCGCCGGAACGCATCGTCATTGCCGGAGACTCCGCCGGTGGTGGTTTGACCCTGGACTGTCTGCTGGCTCTCAAATCTCAGGGAAAACCGCAACCTGCCGGGGTGATGCTGTTATCACCCTGGACAGATCTCACTGGCAGCGGCGACGGCACTCAAACTCGTGCGGATCTTGATCCGATGGACTCCGCAGATCTGCTGAGTCCGATGGCTGCCCTGTACCACGGTGCCGCGGCGGTCGATGAGCCCCGTGTATCTCCACTGTTCGGTGATTTAAGCGGGCTGGCCCCGATGCTCGTTCAGGTAGGCGACCACGAGGTTCTGCTCGACGACTCAGTCAGACTCGCAGAGCGAGCCGGAGATAAAATACTGGAACGTCCCGCTGATCCGCAGTTCCCGATCAGAGGCAGGCTATACGGATGAAGTGATCGAACAGCCGGTCGACCAGCGCACCCTGACCCATCGCTACACGCGCGAAGCTCAGCAGTTCATCGACGTCTGCAGTCGATTCTCTCCAGGCCCCAGTGAGTTGGAGCGATCTTCGGACAACGTCAGTTGCACCGGCGACCACGCCCGGTATGCTCCATACTTTAGCGCCCGCCAGGAGGACAGCATGAGCGAAACCATCGACCTCGCGATATTTACCGACTACGTCTGACCCTGGTGTTATCT
>Ga0316191_10001548_pt1 | contig 16316 bp, 17 predicted proteins | sample Eddworburr2cm_MG_FD_204928 | JGI IMG/M metagenome (GOLD analysis project Ga0316191, IMG submission 204928) | Coastal sediment microbial communities from Maine, United States - Eddy worm burrow 2 cm | ecosystem: Environmental > Aquatic > Marine > Coastal > Sediment | place: USA: Maine...
AGCGACTCGAACGAGTCTGAGAATCTGTCGCCGAATGGCGCGACCGGCGAGGACTTGGAGCCGCTCTTCAAATCCGCCGAGAGGTGCCTGCGGATGTGGGAGAAATCGGAGCACCGGGGCGCTGCGCTCAGCGGTGGCGCGCGGCCGTAGAAGGAGCTTGGGCATGTTTGGCGAATCGACTCTCGATGCGGTAGGAATCGGCGACCGGTGCCCCGGACGGCCGACTCGGCACCTTCTGGCCGTTGGGATTGCCACCGCTGTGCTGCTCTGCGCAGGCTGCGGGGTGCGACACGGCGCGCCAGAGGGGTCGCCCGGCCACGTGAGCGAGGCCAACAAGGCCTGCGCGACGCTCTTCTGCTCCGCCGAGGAACAGGCGGAATCCGATGGCTGGTGCGCGCCCTCGTGCATGTGCGGCGGCTACCAGTTCTCCGAGCCGAGCTACGACCGATACGACGTTCACGCGCTCCGCAGCTGGCGGCTGTTGAACCCGCCGGACCCGCTGGCGGCCGACCCATTCGATGAAGCCTTGGCAGCGGAAGGCGACAGCCCGGCGTTCTGTGCGGCCGTTCCGGTGGACCCAAGCCCCTCCGCGCGCACCTACCGGCTCGAAACCTTCGGGTCTGAGCGCGAGGTGCATGCGGCGGGCGGCCAGGTGACGCATCGGGGGCGCTGCGGTGTTTGCTCCTCGTTTCAGGACCTTGCGGCCTATGTCGAACGAAGAGACCTGAACCGGGCGGGGCGCCTCTGTGGCTTAGCCGGGACGTTCGGCGACAAGAGCCAGCTGAACTGCCTCCGAAAACTCGGCTTCACGGAGGCCTGCGCACAGATTTGGAGTTTCAATATCGACCATACCCGCTCCGAATGCATGGGGATCTGCACAGCCACGGTTCCCACCAGGCACAAGCTGCCCGACGGGAGCTTGAACGCCTGCCTCGCCTGCGATGAAGCCAACAGCGGGCCGACGTTCAAGGCGGTCGCGGGCAGAACGCGTCGGCGCTCGGGGCTGACATCCGCCATCGCTCGCCCATGCCTTGATGCAGAAGGGACACCAGCGGTCTACCCGGTCGAGCACTACTACTTCAGCCGTTCTCGTCGTTAGGTGAAGCCGCTATGCTCGGACCCATGAGCGCAGAGTACGACTACATCGTCATTGGGTCGGGATCGTCGGGTGGCATCGTGGCGAGCCGCCTGTCGGAGGACCCAACTGTGCGCGTACTCCTTCTCGAGGCTGGGGGAAGCGACCGGACGGCGCTGATTCGAAAGCCCGGAATGGGCGGCGTGGTGCACATGGTGAAGGCCTTGAAAAAGAAGCTCGACTGGGGCTTCCGAACGGTTCCGCAAGCACACATGAATGAGCGGCGGGTGCCCTACACGCGCGGGCGAGTGCTCGGCGGCTCGAGCTCCATCAACGGGATGCTCTACCTCCGCGGTCACCGGCAGAACTACGACGACTGGGCGGCCGCGGGTTGTGAGGGGTGGAGCTACGATGATGTGCTTCCCTATTTCAAGAAGCTCGAGAGCCACGAAGACGGGGAGACTGCCTATCACGGCAACAGCGGCCCGATTCGAGTGACGCGGCATCCTGCGGATCAGGTGAGCCCGGTCTCGACTGCGTTCCTCGAGGCAGCTTCCGAGGTGTGCAGGATTCCCATCGGCGACGACTTCAACGCCGAGAATCAGCATTGCGCCAGCATGTTTCACATGTCCGCGGCCGACGGCGTTCGCTGCAGCGTCGGGGAGTGTTACGTCGCGCCCGCGATGGAGCGTGCAAACTTCCACGTCGAAACAGGAGCCCTCGTGCGTCGCGTCGTCGTCGAGAATAGCCGCGCCACAGGCGTCGAGTACGTGCGCGGAAACAGCACGCACTTGGTGCGCGCGCGGCGCGAGGTGATTCTGTCCGGCGGCGCGATTGGCTCGCCGCAGGTCCTGATGCTCTCGGGCATTGGACCGGCCGAGCACTTGCGTGAGCAGGGAATCGAGGTCGTGGTCGACCTTCCGGGAGTGGGGCAGAACCTGCACGACCACCTCTTCGTCCCGATGACCTATCGCTCGCCGACCTCGCTTCATCGCGGTACGGCGCTCCATTTTCTCGGAGGGATGCTTCAGGAGTACCTCGTCGGCGGCAGCTGGTTCGGGCGCATGAACTTCGAAGCGGGCGCCTTCATCAAGAGTGAGGAGAGCGCTCCCATCCCCGACGTGCAGCTCCACACGATGCCGTGGGGCTACTTCACGCCGAATCAGGATGGGCCGGGGCGACCGCATCTCGACAAGGGACACTGTCTCTCCATCCTCGTGACGCTGATCTACCCGAACAGTCGCGGTGAGCTGCGCTTGAGCTCGGACCAGCCGGATCAGGAGCCGCACATCGACCCGGCGTTCCTCGCCGCACCCGAAGACATGAAGGTGCTGATGCGGGCCATTCGCAAGACTCGAGAGATCTGCACACACCCGGCGATGTCGGGCCACATCAGTGAAGAGCTGAGCCCGGGCGCCCGGAGTGCGAGCGATGCGGAGCTGGTCGAGGAGATCAAGCTGCGCGGGTGCACGGGGTATCACCCTGTCGGTACGTGCAAGATGGGCGTGGACCCGATGGCAGTGGTCGACCCGAGCCTCAAGGTACACGGTGTCGACGGGCTTCGGGTGGCCGACGCGTCCGTCATGCCGTCGGTGCCAGGCGGCAACACCAATGCGCCTTGCATGATGCTTGGGGAGCGGGCGGCTGCGCTGGTGCAGGGACAGGCGAGCTAGGCAGCGCCCCCGTGGCCCGATCTCGCGTGCGAGGTGCCGAGCTTGCGCCCCGGATTTCGGCAAATTGCGCGTTTGGGTCTGCAAGGGGCTGGAATGGTTGTGGTTTTGGAGGGGGAGCCTGTCCCCATGTGTGGTAAGGGACCTCGCGTGGGGTCTGTTTACTGCGCTCTGGTTCATCATCCTGTGCTCGACCGGCAGGGGAATGAGGTCACGACGTCCGTGACGAATCTCGACGTGCATGACATTGCGCGGAGCTCTCGAACCTACGGGCTGCGGGGCTACTTCGTCGTGATCCCCATCGAGGCGCAGCATCCGGTGGTCGAGAAGATCATCGAGCACTGGTCGAGCGGGGCTGGGAAGAAGCGTATGCCCGAGCGTACCGAGGCCATCGGACTCGTGCGAGTCGCTCGCTCGCTCGAGGAGGCGATCGCCGAGATCGAGGCCCAGGAGGGCGAATCTCCCCGTCTCGTCTCGACCTCGGCGAAGGACGGCCCCGAGCGAAGCGGCTACGCGGAGGAGCTCGAGCGCATCGAGCGCGACTCGAGACCGACGCTGCTCCTCTTCGGGACCGGCCACGGCCTAAGCCCAAAGGTTTTGGAGCGTTGCGACTCGATTCTCGCCCCCATCGAGGGTCCGACGCCCTACAATCACCTCTCGGTGCGGGCCGCGGTGGCGATTACGCTCGACCGTCTGTTCGGGGTCAGCGACTCGGCTAACAACCCGATTTGACCCCCTTTTGAGCCCGTGCTACCCACCGGCTCCGTTTTGGCATGAGGCTTAGTAATGAGTGGAAGCGTTCCTGAAATCGATGCGATTGAGAAGTCGCAGCTAATCGACCGCCCGGAGTTTCGCGTGGGGGACAGCCTCAACGTCCACTTCCGCATTCGTGAGGGTCAAAAGGAGCGAGTCCAGGTCTTCAAGGGCGTCGTGATTCGCAAGACCCGCGGTGGTGCAGGCGCGACCTTCACGGTCCGCAAGGTGTCGGGCGGCGTCGGCGTCGAGCGTATCTTCCCGCTCCACTCGCCACGTATCGAGAAGCTGGAGATCACCGCGCGCGGCCACGTCCGTCGCTCGCGGCTCTACTACCTTCGCGACCTGCGCGGCAAGAAGGCCCGCCTTCGCGAGCGCCAGCGCCACACGAGCAACTGAGCCTAGACGACGCTCAGCGTTGATTCTTCGAAGTCGTTGGTGCCGGGTACATGTACCCAGAGCCGACGTTCGGCGAGCTTGCCGTCCATCACGCTGACGACGATGTAGGCGCACGGCCACATGAGCTGACCGTTGTTGGCGAATGTGGCTGCATCTTCATCCGAGAAGTAGGCGCCCGCGTCGCAATGCGAGTGATAGATCACCTTCACGGGGCGCCCCTCGGCCTGGCCTGACTCGAACGTGCGTGCCGCACGAAGCTCGTTGATCTTGAAGTACATCTTCGAAGTCCTGGGAAAGGTCTCCGGGTCGAGCGCGTGGTACTTGTCCGCCTCGTTCGTCTCGCGTTGAAGGGCGTCGAGGCGAGCGGGGACATCCGCGGGGCCGAACACGAAGCCACAGCTCTCGCTCGGGTAGCACTCGAGCGCGTGCTGCTCGATCTCGTCCATCACCGCCTTGTCGATTTCGAGCTTGCCCGAGATCCACGGAAACGATTCACCACTCATAGTGTTTCTCCCACTTCATCGGCGCGAAGTAACGGTCGCCACGGTCACAGGCGATCGCCACGATGCAGCCTTCTTCGATGCGTTTGGCGATTTCGAGCGCCCCGGCCACGTTCGCCCCAGTCGAATGGCCGACGTGCAGGCCTTCTTGGGCCGCAAGCCGATCCGACATGTCCCAGCCGGCTTCAGTGCCGACCGGCAAGATCTCGTCCGGCACGTTCGGGTCGAAGATCTCCGGGACGATCGAGCTCGCCATGTGCTTGAGCCCCTCGAGACCGTGAAGCGCTTCCGCCGGCTCGATGGCGATGCACTCGATCTTGCGCGTGTGCTCGCGAAGGCGGCGTGTGGTGCCCATGCATGTGCCGCTCGTGCCAAGCCCCGCTACGAAGTGCGTGACCTCGTCGCCGACCTGTTCGAGGATCTCCGCCCCGGTACCGAGGTAGTGCGCTCGCGGGTTCGATGGATTCGAATACTGGTCGGGGTAGAAGTAGCGGTCCGGGTCTTCGGCGACCATCTTGCGCACTCTGCGGATGGCACCATCGGAGCCTTCCATCGGATCGCTGAAGATGATCTCCGTGCCGAAGGCCTGCGTGATGTCCTTGCGCGCCTTCGATACATTCGACGGCATGACGAGCTGAATCCGGTAGCCCATCGCCGCCCCGAACAAGCTGTACGCGACGCCGGTGTTGCCACTGGTCGCGTCGATCAAGATCTTGTCGTTGGTGAGGCGCCCGTCTTCGATGGCGTCGAGCATCATCTGGCGTGCCGGCCGGTCTTTGACGGACCCTCCGGGGTTCGCGTACTCGAGCTTCAGGTAGAGCTTGACCCCGGGCGCTTCCTTTTCGAGCGAGCGCAGACGGACGATCGGCGTGTTTCCGACGGCCTCGACAATCGACTCCATCCTTCGAAAACGCATCATGGCTCCCCGGTCAACCTCAGGTCAGAGGGAAACTCCCGAGCCTCACCGCAGCCAAGCGTCGCCTTGATCTGCTCCACTGCCGCGAACGCTCCGACGATCGCTGCAGCCGGCGCTACGAAAGCATCTGCGCCTGCGAATCGACGCACTGCGTCCGCGTCGGGAATCGACACCGGCTCCCCTTCCGTCCCGAGCGTGCATCCCGCGCGCTCGAGGTAATCCGCCGCCACAGCAAACGCGTTCGCGTCGGAGCCGTCTCCTCGCCGAAACCGAGCGTCGAGCAGGCGTTTCTGACCCGCCTCGCCGATCTCGCCGAGAAGAAGCTGCCGCGCGTACCGACGCCGTGCTGCGGCGTCGAGGCTCACGGCGTGGACCCGCCCGCGATGGCCGGAACGATGCTCAGGGTGTCGCCATCCTTGAGCGCCGTCTCGAGGTTGTCGAGGAAGCGGATGTCCTCGTCGTTCGCGTAGAGGTTCACGAATCGACGCACGCCCTTGTCGTCACACAGGCGATCCTTCATGCCCGGGTGATTGGCCTCGAGGTTCTCGATGACCTCGCCCACCGTACCGCCGTCCGCGGGCACTTCGTCGGCGCCGCCAGTGAGGGTTCGGAGGGGGGTTGGAATGCGTACCGTAACAGCCATGTCAGTTCCTTTCTGAGGCCCTCAGATGGGTCGTCGACTCACGCAGCGCAAGCCGCCGAGTATCGCTCCGCCTGAAGGTCTTGAATCTCTCCATTGCACAAGGGGCAATCGCCGCGCCGACGCACCTGCGTCTTGCGAAGCGCGCCCCGAAGCGCGTCGTAATGCCAGAGCTCGCCCGCGGGTCGTTCACCCTCGAGCAAGCGAAACACGAATGCGGCTTGAATCGCGCCGAGCACGCCGACGACCGGCCCCACCACGCCTGCGTCTGCGCAGGTCTCGATGCTGTCGCGCGGTATGTCCTCGAACAAGCAGCGAAGGCAGGCGGCGCCGGGTAGGGCGCACAAGGCCCAGCCGGACCATCGAACCGCACCGGCCTGAATCGCCGGCACCTCAGCGAGGTGCGCGGCGTCCGCCACGAGAAACTTCGTCGCGAGGTTGTCGGCACCTTCCACGACCAAGGAGTGTTCCCGAAGCAGCGCCTCGGCCGTCGCAGGCACGAAGCGCCCCTCGACGACACGAATGGATAGACGCGGGGCAAGCTCGCGAAGGTTCTGAGCCGCACGCTCGATCTTCGGCTGTCCGACATCAGCGTCGGTGTAGAGCGTTTGCCTGTGAAGGTTAGTCTCGTCGACCCGATCGTCGTCGACCAAGGTGACGTGCTCGACGTGGCTCTTGGCGAGCAGCTGAAGCACCGGGGAAGAGAGCCCGCCCGCTCCGACCACCAGGACGCGTCCAAGGGACTTCATTTGAAGTACTCCCCTAAGCTGAAGTAGCGCTCGCCGGTGTCGCACAGGATCGTCGCGACGTTCTTCCCGGGCCCGAGTGCCTTTGCGACCTCGATCGCAGCCCAGACGTTCGCGCCTGCACTGATTCCGAGGAGCAAGCCTTCCTCTGTCGCAAGGGCGAGCTTGGTGTCCCACGCGGCCTTGTCTTCGACTCCAATGACCTCGTCGACGATGCTCGGGTGGTAGTTGTCCGGGATGAACCCGGCGTTGAGGCCCTGGATCTTCGTCGGACCAGGTTGCCCGCCGATGAGAACGGGGCTCGCCGCAGGTTCGACGGCGACTACGCGGGTGTTCGGATTGCGCGCCTTCAGCGCTTCGCCAACGCCGCTAACGGTGCCGCCGGTTCCAACCGCCGCAACGAAGGCATCGATCGTCTGACCCTCGAAGGCGTGCAACAGCTCGGGCGCAGTGGTCACGCCGTGCACGCCTGGATTCGCGGGATTCGAAAACTGCTCCGGCATGAACGCGCCGCGCTCTGCGACGATCTTGCGAGCGGCCGCCATCGCGCCTTCCATCACACGCTCGGGCTCGGTGAGCACGATCTCGACCCCATAGGCTTCGAGTAAGGCTCTGCGTTCGAGTGACATGCTCGCGGGCATGGTCAGCACGAGCTTGTAGCCCTTGCGCGCGCAGACGAGCGCCAGACCAATCCCGGTGTTGCCGCTCGTGGGCTCCACGATGGTGTCTCCGGGTGCGAGACGGCCTTCGGCCTCGGCCGCCTCGATCATCGCGAGGCAGATGCGGTCCTTGACCGAGCCGCCCGGATTCAGGTGCTCACACTTGCCCCAGATGATGGCCCCGCCTTCGGGCGAAAGTCGACGCAGGCGAACCACTGGGGTTTCGCCAATCAGATCGAGGACGCTATCAACGACGGGAGCGGACATCAGATGGAATACACGTAGCGCCGAGGCGGCGCCCGGCGAACCCCGTGAGCGTCTCCTCGATCGCAGAGATCTTGGATCGTGATGGCGTCGAAGCACGCCTCGATGCTCTCTGAGAGCTCGGAAAACGCATTCTCGGTGACGATCCGGCTGGTCTCGTCGCCGTCGCCGCCGTTGGCGTCACCCCCGCCGAGCGTGATGGGGCCTTCCAGGGCCCGCACGATGTCCCCCATTCGGATGTCTCCCGGATCCATCGCCAGGGCGTAGCCCCCGCGTGGGCCCCTCTTCGAGGTGACGAGGCCGGCCCGCTTCAGGTCCTGAAAGATCTGCTCGAGGAATCTCGGCGGAATCGCCTGACGCCGGGAGATGTCCTTGATCTGTGTCGCCTTGCCACCGCTGTGGAACGCGATGTCGAAGATGGCGCGGACGCCGTAACGGCCTTTGTTGGAGAGCTTCACCGAGTGGGTTTTATGGGTTCCCACATCGGAATTGTCAAGAATGACCTTCGAAGCTACTCGGCCGGTTCGACTTGGGCCTGGGCCCCGGCGCTCGAAGGGCGCCCGTCGTCCGTCCCGCTCGGGAGGCCGCCTCGCATTTGGAGGGAGGCCCGCTCGAGGATCGCCTCGCACAGGTCGCCGAAGTCGTAGCCTGCGCCCACGGCGATTTTGGGTAGCAGCGAGGTCGGGGTCATCCCCGGGAGGGTGTTGACCTCGAGCACATACTCGTTCTCGTCGGCCGTGACGAGCAGGTCGACGCGGGTGGCCCCGGTCGCGCCGACCGCATGAACGGCGCGCTCGGCGAGGTTCAGCACTCCCTGGTAGCGCGTCGGTGAGAGGCGCGCGGGGAAGTGATACTGGCTCTGTCCCGACTGATACTTGGACTTGTAGTCGTAGAAGCCGCCCTTGGGCTCGATTTCGATCGCGCCGAGCGCGTTTCCATCGAGGAGGCCGACGGCGACCTCTCGACCGCGAATCAGGCGCTCGACCAGGATCCAGTCGTCGAAGCGCGCGGCATCTTCACAGCGCTGCCGGAGCTCGCTCAAGCCCTGGGCTGCCCCAGCGCCGACGCTCGAACCGCCGCTCCGCGGCTTCACAAAGCTCGGGAAGCCAAACGAGCTGTGAATCTGCTCGAGGCGGGGAAGATCGTCACTGCGCACGGCGTAATAAGAAGGCGTTGGAACGTTGTAGAGGCGGAACAGCTCCTTGCTCTTGAGCTTGTCCATGGCGAGTGCGCTCGCGAGGACTCCGGAACCGGTGTACGGAATCCCCATCATTTCGAGGAGTCCCTGGATGCAGCCGTCCTCTCCATAGGTTCCGTGAAGCGCGATCACGGCGACGTCGATCTTGGTCTGGCGCAAGACTCGGTCGATGTCGGCGTCGACGAACACCTTTTGCACGCGATAGCCGCGCGCCTTCAGGGCTTCGTAGATGGCCTCACCCGTCTTGAGCGAGATCTCTCGCTCCGCGCTCACGCCCCCAAGCAGAATGCCGATTTCTTTTCGCTTCATTCTCATCTCCTCGGCCAGCTCCCCATGCGAGGAGCGGGCCAACCCCACTTCCCCCCTAAGACCGTGCTTGGTCGTGGGGAGCCCGTGTCTGCGCTGCCACAAGAGTGGTGCCCGTCTGACACGATTCAACGCCGCCCATACCGCTCCGGCTGTAACAGCGGCGATCGGCCAGAGCCAATTACCGGCAGGCCGGGCGTATGGGCCTGAGCGGCTGGGAAGTCAAATCCACAGGGATTAACCCTTCGAAGCTGACTTTCGGTGTCGGTTTCATTGCCTCGCCCCGACCTGGGTGGTACCGAGGGAGAACTGATGTGGGCCATGAGGCTCGCATTTTCATTTCAACAACGGTTTTGTCCGGTCGGAGTGCGAACGAGCATGGCGAATAGCCCTCAGGGCAACGGGCCGATGCGCGGGTGGAGCGATTTGAAGCTCCCCGATGCCATCCCCCTTGCGCCGCTCTACGTCGCCCATCGGAGTGACAGGAACGACAGAAAACATGACATTCACGGAAGCAGCCGTGGAGGTTCTCCGCAGCGTCGGAAAGCCCCTCCACTACAAGAAGATCACCGAAATCGCGATTGAGCGGAACCTTCTTTCACACGTCGGGAAGACCCCGGAAACCACGATGAGCTCGAGGCTCGCCACCATGGTCAAGAAGGACCGTGGCGACGCCCCCATCATCAAGGTGAAGCCGGGCGTATTCGCGATCCGCGACGCGGCCGAAGAGGTCGAAAAGGTTGGTGAAGAGCCGGCTGAGAGCGCCGCGCCCGATAGCGAGGCTCCGCTCGCGGCCGAGTCCGCCGACGAGGCCAAGGGTGAAGAGCCCGAAGCAGCCGCCGAAGCATCTCAGGACGAGCCGAGCATTCCCTCGCAAGACCTTCCAGGTTCTGATGTTTTCCCGGAAGAAGACGATGACGACGAGCTGATTCTCGCAAACCTCGATGACGAGTCCCCGGAAGCCAAGCGCACCCGGCGTCGCCGCCCTCGACGTCGACGGGAGCGCGATGGAGAAGCGAGCGCGAGTTCGGACAGCCGTTCCGAGCGTCGCCCGGACAATCGCTCGGAAAGCCGCTCGGAAAGCCGCTCGGAAAGCCGTTCCGAGCGTCGCCCATCCTCCCGAGGCCGCGGCCGTAGGGCACCCGAGGCGCCCGCCAATCGAGCGGCGGAGGCTGGTGAGCCAGTCGGCCGAGACCTCTCGGACGCCATCGAAACCGCCCTTCGGAGCCGGAGCCGCCAGCCGCGCAGCCTGCTTCAGGTCGCGGAGAATCTGATCGAGAGCGGTCGTCTGTCCGGGTCGGCCGCGACCCTCGCCCCGACTCTCTCCGCGGCAATTCGTGGGGACAACGCGAAGCGACGCGCGGGCGGCGGACGGCCGAGGTTCCGCGAAGGCGACGGACAGGTGTCCCTTCTCGAGTGGGCGCTTCCCGCCGATGCCGTCAACGCGGAGCGCGACGCACTGCGCGCAGCCGACCGACAGCGGCATGGCGTCCGCCGGGCCCTGCTCAAGCGACTCAAGGATCTCCCCGATGGGGCGCTGCTCGAGCTGCTCGCGGCTTGGCTCAACGCGGTGGGTGTCCACTCGCTGCGTGCGGTCCGCGCGGATGTGGGCGACTTCAACCTCGCAGGCACACTGCGCCGAGGCCCGGAAGAGACCCCGCTGGCCATCAGCATCTCGAAGGGGCGAAAGCCCGTCGACAAGGACGCGGTCATCGCGCTCCGGGGTGGACTGCACAACTTCGACCATGCCCGCGTGGGCTGGTTGATCACGCTTGGCAAAGCGGCGGACGGTACAGCGGCCGAGGCACACGCCGAAGGCGCAGCACCTTGCGCTGTGTTCGACGGCGACGCGCTTGCAGCATCCATGGAAGAGGTAGGCGTCGGCATCCAGCGCGTCGCGCTTCCGCTCGCGATGCTCGACATCGACCTGCTCGACTCACTTGGCGGTGGCGCTTCGGCTTCGGAGAGCCGCACCTCGACCAAGGAGAGCAGCGATGAGAGCGCGGACTCGAACGGCACCAAGCGACGCCGAGGGCGTCGTCGGGGCCGACGACGCAGCGAGCGCGAAGAGGGCACCGAAGAGAATTCGCAGGAGGAATCACTCCAGGCGGATGAAGAATCGCAGGCTCCCGAGGCAAGCGAGACGGCGCCTAAGGCTCCGGCAGAAGCATCGGAGGCTGCACCGGAACCCTCCGAAGACACGAAGAAATCCGCGGATGAGCCCGCTCCGGAGCCCGTCGCGGAGCCCGAACAGCCGTAGCAAGAACGACACAGCTTGCGCCTCCACCGGGTGGCGCAAGGTATGCGCATGCCCTAGCGTCCGAGCCTCTTGAGGCTCATCAGGAGCATGTCATGCGAATCGCACTATTGGTCATCGGCGTCGTTTTCATCAGTGCTTGGCACTCGCATTCCGAAGCGGGTCCCTCGTTCAATGAACCGGTCCCTGTGCCGGTCGCGCAAGGCATCGACTATCGCGCTGCCGTTGGAGGCCATCCGTCTTCGCTTGCACTGGCCCGCGCAATCGACGCGCGTCTGACCGTCCGAGAGAACCGCAAGGGCAAGCCGATCCACGTGCAGCATTGTCGCGTGGTCGAGGGCGGATGCCGTGCGCGCGTCGCGACTTTGTCGAGGTTGATCACCGAAGCGAGCAATCGCGCAGGGGTCGACCCATTCCTCACGGCCGCCATCGCGATGCGCGAGTCCGGACTCAACCCACTCGCCGTCAGCCCCGTCGGCGCCCGCGGCGTGGTCCAGCTCAATCCGAAGTATCGAGGGAAGACCGTGCCCTTCGTCTACAATGAGAACTACCGTGAGCAGTGCAGCCGACGACCTGGCGCATGCCAGCGAGAGGTGCTCGACGCGGGCCTCGGCCTCTACCGCTGGGCCGTGAGCCGCTGCGGCGGGAGCGTCGAGAAGGGGCTCGCCTGGTACAACTCCGGCCACTGCGACAAGCAAAACGGGTACGCGAGCTCCGTCCTCCGAGAGCGCCGCCGGCTGCTCCGCTTGGCCAAAGAGGTGGACCCCGCTGGGCCCACCGTGTTCATCAACTAGTCCCCAGATTTCTGGGACACGATGAGGCGCTCGAAGGCCGCGCCGAGGCTGGCTGCGAATCGCTCGATGGCTCCGGTATCGGCCGGTGGATCGTTGGCGCAGAGCACGCCCACCATCCGGCTTCCAACGAGTACAGGAACGATGGCGACCTCGCGTCCCTGGCTCCCAAACGCCGCCCGAAATAGGTGGTCCGCGGCCGTTTGTCCGTAGGCTCCGCGGAACGGCTTTCCGCTGTGAAGGACCTCGTTGAGGGTCGACGGATTGCTGGCCGGCACCCAGAGGCTTCGAATGCCCGCGCTCGTGACATCGTCGCCGGCACCGGCCCATCCTCGAAAGACACCCTTGCGCAGGGCGAGGAATGCAGCGCCGCGGGACATCGACGCACATGCCTTGCAGGCCAGCCCGACCGCTTCGTCACGGGACCCGGCTCGACTGAGAGCGGCGAGGTGCGCGTCGACTTCCAGGTCGGAGACGGCTTCGGTGCGCATGCCCGCCGTTGCCGGCGACAAGGATGGGAGCGGCATCTGACTTGGGAGCTGGTTCGCTTTCGGGGTGAGGGAAACATCGCGCTCCGTATGGGACCGGCTCCAGGCCCGATCCCACACCGGGCTCGCGCTTGACGCGAACTCCGATTGCGGCGCCTCGAACCCGTCGAGCGTTTCATCCGTGGTCACTGTCTTTTCCTGTACCAAGGGCACGACACCACTCGGTGCCCGAGAGCGTGCCGCCGCGATCGGATCGCTGGCTACGCTCGCGCGATCGGCCGGGTACACGCGCTCGAGCGAGTCGAGCAGGTCGGAGAGCTTCGCAACCGTGGGTAGGATGCGGCTTCCGAATATCGCGCTCAACTCCGCGACCGCATCTTCGTCGGTCGGATCCGCCATCGCGACGATCGCGCCGGCGGCGCTCGGGCGCAGCGGCATTGCGCAGAGTCGGTGAGCGTCGCGGGAGGAGAGGCGGCGAGCAAGCTCGAGATCGCCCCGGGAAAGCTCTGCGGCCTGCAGCATCGGACCGAAGCCCTGAGACACGAAGAAGCCGGCAAGCGCGCGTTCGTCCAGCCCATGCGCGACCAAGCTCCGGACCGCTCCGCTCGTCGAAGCCGGGGTGCCTCCCTGGAGGACTGCGCGCGCCTGGGCCTCGGACACGAGACCCACCTCGAGCAGTTCCTCGACTAGCAACCCAGGCATACCCGCTTCCTACTCATGGTCCCCGCGTGCGGCAAGCACGAGAGGCTGATAGCATCGCACACGAATGGCAAGGGTCCTGCACATCGAGGATGACCCCAACAATCGGCGCCTCGTGCAGAAGCTGCTCGGGGCGGCCGGACATGAGGTGATCGAGGCGGAGGGAGGGGTCGAGGGCATCCAGCTCGCGCGTGATTCCCAGCCGGATCTCGTTCTGGTCGACATCAACATCCCGGACCTGGACGGATATGAGGTAACTCTCCGACTCCGGGGCATTCCGGCCCTTCAGGAGGTCCCCATCGTCGCCATCACGGCCGAAGGGGACCGGGACTCGACTTTGGCGGTCGGCTGCGACGGGTTCATCGCCAAGCCGATCGACGCGGCCCACTTCGCCGGGACCATCGCTCAGTTCCTCGGTGGGCATCGAGAGTGGGTGGAGGGCGCGAGCGACTCGCTGCTTCGAGAGCGCACGCAGAAAATCGTCGAACGCCTCGAAAAGAAGATCGTGGAGCTCTCCGAAACCAATCAGCGCTTGGAGGACGTCGCCCGGCTTCGGCGTGAGTTCCTGCAGAACGTGAGCCATGAGCTCGCGACCCCGATGACGCCCGTGGTCGGCTACCTGCGCTTGCTCTTGAATGGAGAGCTCGGTCCGCTCACCGATCTGCAGCGCAAGTGCCTGGGCTCGATCGAGACCTCCACCCAGCGTCTTCGATCGGTTGTCGACACCTTGCTCGACGTGAGCTCGCTCGAGACCGGGCGGATGCACTACTACACGCGCAACTACGACTTCCGCGAAGTCTCCACGAACGCGATCGATGAAATCCGCCCGAAGCTCGCGGAGCGCGACGTGACGCTCGTCGAACGAGTGCCCGAGGGGCCGATGCCTGCCCAGGGTGACCCCGACAAGCTCCTGCGTGCCATGGTTCATGTGCTCGACAACGCGTCGAAGTTCACGCCGACCGGAGGCGAGGTCGCCGTCGAGGTGCGCGCCGACGGTGAAGACGATTTTCTCTTCGAGGTTGCGGACAGCGGACCGGGCGTGCGCCCGGAGCACATCGCTCGAATCATGGAGCCGTTCTACCAAGTGGATGGCTCCGTCACCCGGGACCATGGCGGGGTGGGCCTCGGCCTTGCGTTTGCGAGGCGCGTCACCGAGGCGCTCGGCGGCGGCATCGAGATTTCCAGCCCGCCGGCAGGGGCCGTGGCCGAAAGGCAGCTCTCCGGTACCCTCGTCGAACTTCGAGTGGACCGAAGCCCCGAGCGGCCCGAAGTGCCAGCCAAGTGACGTACCTAGACCACCACGCTGCGGCTCCCATGCCGGAGGTCGTTCGTCGTGCGATGGCGGAGTGCGCCCCCATCGCATGGGCTAATCCGTCGAGCACGCATGCGGCGGGACGCGCTTCGCGCAAGCTCCTCGAAGAGGCGCGCGATGCCATCGCCGGGGCGCTAGGCGGGGTCCCCGCGGATATCGTGCTCACCGCTGGCGGTACGGAGGCGTGCAACCTCGGAATCCGCGGGGTGGCCGCCGGGCGAACTCGGCTCATCACTACTGCGGTCGAACACCCGGCCGTCGCGAGAAGTGTCGAGCGGCTGGAGCACGGGGGCGCGGAGCTCACGGTTCTAGAGGTACCTCACGGGGTTGCCCCAGCACCCGATGTGCTTGCAAGCCTCGTGGATGAAAAGAGCGCCGTCGCCGTTCAGTGGATCAACCACGAGACGGGAACCGTCTTTCCGGTCGAGGCCTACGCCGAGGTCTGTGCCGAGCGCGGCGCCAGGCTCTTCGTCGACGCCACCCAGGCCCTCGGCAAGCTGCCGCTCGATGTGTCGAGCCTCGGGGCGGATGCCATCGCGGTCGCCGCCCAGAAGATTGGCGGACCGGCCGGCGCAGGAGCCTGCTGGGTCCGGCGCGGGCTCGACATCGACCCGGTGCTCGATGGGGGCTCTCAAGAGCGCGGTCGGCGCCCGGGCACCCCGGACACGAGCAACATGGTGGGCTTTGGGGCCGCCTGTCATCTCGTCCCCGATCGCATCGAAGCCCAAGGCGTCATCGGTCGACGTCGGGACCGCATCGAGGCCGCGCTCCTGACGTGGGGCGCCACGCGCAACGCCGAGGGACCTCGCGCGGAGACCGTCTCCAATCTCAGCTTCCGAGGCTGGGAGGGTGCGTTGCTCGCGGCGGCGCTCGACCTCGAAGGCGTCTGCGTGTCGACGGGAGCGGCCTGCTCGTCCGGCCTTCAGGCGCCTTCGGCGGTCATTCGCGCGATGTATCCGGATGAGCAGTGGCGGGCTGGCTCGGCGATTCGAATCAGTCTAGGTATGGAGACCCGCGACGAAGAGATCGACTTGGCAATCGCGGCGTTTCAATGTGTGCTGGCTCGCAATGGCGCCTAGAACCTCAAGCAGATTTTAACTCTTCGAGGACGCATCTTAGTCACTTTATTGATTTGCATTCCAAGACATTGCTTTTGCAGCGCTTTTTGCCTGTGTAATCTTCCAAACCTTGCTTTCCATTAAGTAGAACGCCCCACGGCATATTTGTTCAGTATCCCATGTCCGAGGTCAAACGAGTACTGGTAGCGATGAGCGGCGGAGTGGATTCGTCCGTGGCCGCTGCCCTGCTACACGAGGCCGGTCACGACATCGTCGGGGTCACCCTTCATCTCTGGGACGCGGACGGTGAGGACCAGGTCGGGCGCTGCTGCGCGCCCGAGGACCGTGACGATGCCCGACGGACCTGCGAGCACCTCGGCATCCCTCACTACGTGCTCGACGAGCGTGAGTCGTTCCGCACTCACGTGGTCGACCCCTTCATGGCGGAATACCGAGCGGGGCGGACCCCCATCCCCTGCGTGAGCTGCAATCGGACAGTGAAGCTCACCCATCTCGCTGAGGTCGCGCGCCGCTTCGACGCAAGCCACATCGCCACGGGACACTACGCGCGCCTCGCCAGAGCCT
>Ga0316191_10001549_pt1 | contig 16314 bp, 14 predicted proteins | sample Eddworburr2cm_MG_FD_204928 | JGI IMG/M metagenome (GOLD analysis project Ga0316191, IMG submission 204928) | Coastal sediment microbial communities from Maine, United States - Eddy worm burrow 2 cm | ecosystem: Environmental > Aquatic > Marine > Coastal > Sediment | place: USA: Maine...
CGAGTTCTCGCGCAGGAAAATTCGGCTTTTGCCGTCAATATCCTTTTCAATTCTGTCGATCCAGCGCACGGCGACCAGCACACTGCGATGTATCTGAACAAAGTCGTCGGCGAATTCATCGGCCAGTGCCTTGATCGCTTCGTCGATCAGCACCTGCCCCTTGCCATATTCGACGATAACGTATTTCTGCTCTGCTCGAAAAATGACGATATCCGTGACGGCAATCAGTTTCAGTTCACCATGCGAGCGGGCGCAGACATGCTTTCTCGCGCTCGACATTCTTGCCTCAGAGGCGACCGCGCTGAGCGTTGCAGGCGCCAGACGGGAAGCCTGTTGCAGGGCGGTTGTCAGGCGCGAGCGGCGAATGGGTTTCAAGACATAGCCGACAGCTCTGGCGTCGAAAGCGTCGATCGCATATTCGTCATAGGCGGTGGTGAAAATGATTGCCGGAGGATTATCGAGCGTGTTCAGGTGATGCGCGGTTTCTATTCCATCGAGGCCTGGCATACGAATGTCGAGCAAGATGATATCCGGTTGCAGGCGCGCGGCCAGATCGAGTGCTTCGGCGCCATTGCCGGCTTCGCCGACGACCTCGTAATCTGATTCTCCGTCCAGCAGTTGCCGGAGGCGTGCACGCGCGGGCTGCTCGTCATCAACGATCAGGACCCTCATGAATCACCCATGTCCAGCGGAAAGCGCAGCGTTACCGAAAAACGATCGCTGTCATCGTCTACGCGCACAGTCGCCTTGCTGCCATAGGCAAGTTCGAAGCGCTGTTGAATATTTGACATTGCCATCTTGTTGCCGCCGGTACTGCGTTTCTCGCCCACAGCGACAGGATTGGAGATTGATATTTGCAGGTGATCCTTTTCCTGCGTTCCCGTGACCGTGACCTCGCCGCCGTCGGGCAAAAGCTCGATTCCATGGTAGATCGCATTCTCCAGCAATGGCTGAATCGTCAGGCTTGGAATACGTGCACGCATCGGCAGGTCCGCCACGTTCCACTTCACATTGAGCCGGTCGCCGAGACGCAGCTTTTCGATACGCTGATAGATGGCAGCGGTCTCGAGCTCCTGCTTGAGCGAAGAACGATTTGTAGAGTTGCCAAGATTTGCCCGCAACAGGTCGGACAAGTCCTCGACAGCTTCCTCAGCTCGTTCGGGATCAGTCCGCGTTAGTGACGCGATCGTGTTCATGCTGTTGAACAGGAAGTGCGGCCTGATAAGTGCCTGCAAAGCGCTGATTCGGGCCTGCGCTTCGAGGACGATGCTGCGGCGCCATTCGCTGGAGATATACAGGTAGCGCATGGCGAGCGCGATGATGATCGAGCTCACGGTAAATGTACGCAGCAAAAATACGCTATGAGTGTCATCGATAATCGAGGACTCACCGAATATGCGGGTTAGCTGCCAGGCACCTTCTGCGACGGCGAGACACATCGCTTCGAGAACAAGAAACGCAATCACGAAAGCGCGCGTTTGACCGGCGCGCTCGAGATACGGACTTAGCTGGCAGAGCAAGGCCGTGCCGAGTATGGCGATCCAGAGAACGAAGAAAGATGTTTTTGAAAGCTCGATAAGAAACTGTTGATCAGGTCCATACGAGGCGAGCGTCAGGGCGATCGCGATGAGTTCGGCGACCAGCACGATAATAAACAGGCTTGCCGCCGCGCAGAAATCCGGCAGGTAAACCTGGGAGATATCGTTTTTGGTGTTCGTAGCAGCCAAATCAGCGTCCCGATTACAATGGAACGTATTGTAGCTCTAGCGCCTGCTCGAATGTGAGGTACCAGACCTCATACCGGCAAATTACGAACTTAGCTGCTGCAGTTGTCTTTGATCAGATCTTCCGCCTGCTGGCGTGCCTTGTTCTTTTCGTCTTCATCAAGGTAAACGCGCTCACCGGCGCCGTCTTCGCGGTACAGGCGTCGGGATTCGAGCATCGTCTTCAGTTGTGAGCGATAACGTTCGCAATCTGCGAGCTTCTGCTCAGCCGCTGCTATTTCTTCTGCGCGGCTTTGCTCTTTTTCGTCGGCTTCTTCGCGCGCTTTCTGGCGTGCGGCCGTCATGTCACGCTGGCCTTCCACGCGCTTTTGTACCGATGCGCTGTTGGTTCGGTTGTAAGAGAACTGCAGACGCTCCTCGGTGGCTGCGCCTGACGGGCGGTCTTCGTAATGAATGTTGCCCTCTTCGTCAGTCCACTTATAGATCTCGTCAGCAGAAACGCCTGCGCTGACAGTGATAGCTAGAGCGGCAATGCCGGTCATTAGATGTCGAATTTTCATGCCGCTATTAGAGCACGCCGGGCGTCAAATTATTGTGATCGCGGTCACACGCGAATTCGGGCATTTGTACGGCCGGAAAATAAAAAGGCGGGCCCGAAGGCCCGCCAAATAGCAGATATAAAGGGAATTATCTATTTTCTGCTAAATCATTATGTCTACTCGGCGGACGTGAATTCCGGGTAGGCCTCAAGTCCACATTCGCTGATGTCGACGCCCTCGTATTCTTCCTCCTCGGAAACCCGGATGCCCATGATCAGCTTCAACACGTACCAGACAGCCAGACTGGCCAGGAACGCCCAGGCAAAGATGCTCAGGACACCGACAATTTGACCCGTGAAGGTCGCATCGCCATTCGTGAACAGAACCGCCATAACGCCCCAGATACCGACCGTTCCGTGCACCGATATCGCACCGACCGGATCGTCGATCCTGATCTTGTCAAAGGCGACAATCGATGCGACAACGATGAGGCCACCAACGGCGCCAATGGTCGTAGCCACGATCGGTGACGGTGACAATGGGTCAGCTGTGATAGCAACCAGTCCCGCAAGTGCGCCGTTGAGCGCCATCGTGAGGTCAGCCTTGCCAAACCAGAGGCGTGACAGGATAAGGGCGAAGACGAGTCCGCCAGCCGCCGCCATGTTGGTGTTGACGAATACCAGTGCAACAGCATTTGCTTCGCCAACGTCGGAAACTTTAAGTTCCGAGCCACCGTTGAAGCCAAACCAGCCCAGCCAGAGGATTAGCGTACCCAGCGTGGCGAGTGGCAGATTGCAACCCGGGATGGCATTGATCGCGCCGTTCTTGCCGTACTTGCCTTTGCGCGCGCCAAGTACGATGACACCAGCCAGTGCCGCTGCGGCGCCACACAGATGTACGGTTCCCGAGCCGGCGAAGTCGAAGTAGCCGAAGTTCTCTGTCAGGAATCCGCCGCCCCAGTTCCAGAATCCCTGCACAGGGTAGATGAGGCCAGTCAGGACAACGGTGAAGGCGAAGAACGACCACAGTTTCATGCGCTCTGCGACGGCGCCGGAAACGATCGACATTGCGGTTGCGACAAATACGACCTGGAAAAAGAAGTCCGAAAGATTCGAATAATAGGTCTCACCGCCGCTCGCGATAACATCGGCCGCGGTATTGTCACTGCTTGTCAGTAAGCCGCCGCCAAGTGTCGAGATGCTTGCGAAAATGCTGCCGGCAAAATCTCCGGGATACATGATCGTATAGCCGCACAACATGTACATGATGCAGGCGATTGAATACAAACCGACGTTCTTGGTAAGTATTTCGGCCGTGTTCTTGGCGCGGACCAGGCCGGCCTCGAGCATTGTGAATCCGGCGGCCATCCACATGACTAGCGCGCCCATGACCAAGAAGTAAAAAGTATCGAGTGCGTACGACAGTTCTGTGACCTGCGCCGCTATCTGAGTTGTTGCTTCCACGAGAATCTCCTCTGTGAATTTTTTTAGACAGCTTCGCTGCCGGTCTCACCGGTACGAATGCGAATGGCTTGTACAAGTTCGGTGACGAAAATCTTGCCGTCGCCGATCTTGCCCGTACGTGCTGTATTGCTGATGGCCTCTATCACCTGTTCGGCGATATCGTCGTCCACGGCCAGTTCTATTTTCGCCTTTGGCAGAAAGTCGACGACATACTCGGCGCCGCGGTACAGCTCGGTGTGTCCGCGCTGCCGGCCGAAGCCTTTGACTTCAGTTACCGTGATGCCCTGGATGCCGATATCGGCAACCGCCTGGCGGACGTCATCGAGCTTGAAAGGCTTGATAATCGCTGTGATCATTTTCATTGCTGTTCCCCTTGTCTCTTTTCGACCTAGTTAAGGTCGAAGGACTTGCCGATCGAGAAGATGAGTGCCTGATCGGAACTACCGTCGCCGCTCAGATCTTTGTCGTTGAATAGCAGCGTTACGCCGAGGTCGATTTCAGCGACAGTCGTGCCGTAGCCAAGCTCGACGTATTCGCCTGAAGCGTCCTGTGAGAAACCTGCGTATTTGCCGAAAAAGCCGTTCTTTTCGACACTCAGTGCGTAGTAGGTGTAATCCTGCGTCGGTCCGGCGAAGTTCGCGTACTCGCCGATGGCGACGTCAAGGGCAAACAGACCATAAGAACCGCCAAGATTGATTTCCTGATAGGTGTCATCGAAATCGCCGGTATAGAAGTAGCCGGTGTAGCCGATGCTGTAGCCGAAATCGCCGACTTCGCCGCCGTAACCGAAGTAGCCGTCGACTTCGAGACCATCCCCGACGACACCGTCCCCGTCCTTGACGTCAGCCACCCAGGTGCCTACATAGAAACCGTTACTCTCATAGTCGAGCCCGCCGCTCGCAGATGAGGCTGCCTGATAGATCCCGCGGAAGTAGTAGTCGCTCGCGAAGCCAAGATTCGCAGTGAAGTCGGCGTTGGCCGCTGCGGATGAAAGTAGTGTCAATGCGACGAGCGCGGCTTTCCTGGTGTTCATTTAATGTTGCTCCCTTGCTTGTTTTGAGGCCGGTATGGCCCGGTTATCTTGTATAGAGCAGGAAGCGTGCCAATGAAGAGTTATCATTAATAAACAATTACTTACTTAAATCCCCTTGCGTCCCGTGCCCCAAGCTGGTGCAGCGAAAATTGGTGCCCTTACCAATATGGTGCGGTCGCTGCGTATTTCGGCCGCCGACTGAGTTTCGCCACTGGCGTTTTCAGTCGCGCTCAGGTATCAATCTCTTATGAGTGATGACCCGATAGAAAAATTGGCCCGTAAACTGGCCGAGACGGTTCCGGAAGGCCTGCGCTCCATGCGCGAAGACCTTGAGGCGAATTTCCGTGGCGTATTGCGATCCGGTCTCGGCAAACTGGATCTCGTGACTCGCGAGGAGTTCGAGGTTCAGGAGGCTGTCCTCAGGCGCACGCGCGAAAAGCTGGACCGTCTTGAAGCCGAGCTCGAGGAGATCGAGAAAAGCGCTTCGTAAATCTTCGGCAAATGACAACGGCCAGGGAGGGCAGTCGTCGTGAGTCTCGCTATTCTCAATTGCAGGGCGCAATACGGAACGGCCGCGCCGGCCGTGACGATAGAAGTCTTTCTATCGGGCGGACTGCCTGCATTTACTATTGTCGGCATGGCCGAAACCGCCGTACGCGAAAGCAAGGACCGGGTCCGGGCAGCGCTGCTGAGTTCCGGTTTTGAGTTTCCGCAGCAACGAATAACCGTCAGTCTTGGCCCGGCCGAGATGAAGAAGTCGGGTGGCCGATACGATCTTGCGATCGCATTGGGAATCCTCGCGGCGAAAAAACAGTTTCCACAAGACGCACTGCAGAACACCGAGGTCTATGGTGAGTTGTCGCTCAATGGCTCACTGCGGCCGGTACCCGCAATCCTGCCGGCCGTTCTGAGTGCGGCGGCACTTGATCGCAAGGTTATCGTGCCAGAGGGCAATGCAGCAGAAGCCGCACTGGCCTGCAGCGCCGTCTTCCCGGCAACATCGCTGACCGAAATCGTCGAGCACCTCTCCGGCAAGAGCCCCTTAACCAGCATTGCTAAAGCGGACATTGCGCGCGTGGACCCGACCTCGAACGATCTCTCGGATGTACGAGGCCAGCGGCAGGCGAAGCGCGCGCTGGAGATTGCCGCTGCAGGCGGCCACAACCTGTTATTCATCGGCCCACCGGGCACCGGTAAGAGCATGCTGGCACGACGACTCCCGGGCATTCTGCCGGCGATGACAAACGAAGAGGCGCTGCAAACAGCCGCAATTGACTCGCTGCTCGGAATGCCTGTTGCGATAAACGGTTGGCGGCAACGACCGTTTCGGGCACCGCATCACACGTCTTCGGCAGCAGCGCTTGTTGGCGGCGGGCCCGGGCCAAGACCCGGTGAGATTTCCCGCGCACACAACGGCGTGCTTTTTCTTGACGAGTTACCGGAGTTCAATCGACGCGCACTGGAAGTGTTGAGAGAACCACTCGAGCTCGGCCGTATCATTATCTCGCGAGCCGGTGGCCAAGCCGAGTACCCGGCGAACTTCCAGTTGATCGCTGCGATGAACCCTTGTCCCTGCGGTTATCTTGGCGACCGCTTCGCTGATTGCCGTTGCAGCGCGGACAGGGTCAGCGCCTATCGACGCAAGATATCCGGCCCACTCCTCGATCGCATCGACCTGCATGTCGAGGTGCTGCGCCCGTCGACCGAATTGTTGCGCAGCACAGCGCCTGCCGATGCATCGAGTGCTGATGTGCGGGACCGTGTCGAGGCGGCGTGGGAGTTGCAACAACATCGTAGCCGTATCAATAACGCGAGGCTTGGCGGCGACGAGCTGCACAGAGTGTGTGGCGCCAATGACGAATGCTGGGCGATTCTCGAGGTCGCAGCCGAGCGCTTCAATCTGTCTGCGCGCGCTCACCAGCGGATTCTAAGAGTGGCCAGAACCATCGCCGACCTCGCGGGCGACAAAAAAATAGCGCCCCCGCATGTTGCGGAGGCGCTATCACTTCGTTGTCTGGATCGGCAGAACTAGTCGCTGCGCGGCTTATTGAACTTCGCTGATCATGAAGTCGACTGCGGACTCGACTTCGGCATCTGACAGATCTACACGGCCACCTTTTGGCGGCATCACGCCGGCTGCACCGGCGAATCCGAGAACTGCGTGTTGTTTCAGGACGTCGGCACCTTGCGCGATGCGCTCAACCCATTGTGCCGGATCGCCAAGAACCGGTGCGCCGGCGATGCCAGCGCCATGGCACGCTGCGCAGGCGGAATTGTAGACCTGTGGGCCGGTCATCACGGTTGCTACAGGCGCGGGTGCATCCGGTGTTTCGACTGTTGGTGCTGCCGACTGGTGTTGCTCGCCGGGCAGGTAAACCTCGCCAACTGGACGGATGCGACTCGCCACTTGCTCCTGGTACTCGGCCGTATCGCGCGTATAGACGCCCTGCGTCAGGTCGGACATCTTCATTGCCAATACGAGAATCGCCAGTGCGACCGCGGCAAGAACGCCAATAACGAGGGAATACATGTCAAAAAACTTCTGGTCCCGACTCAACTTACTGCTCCGCAGGGTGTGAAAACGAATAACCAGGCACTGTGCCCGGTCGAGGCGGGCGATTATATAACATCAGGCGGCCAGCGATAGTCCTGCTCGAGCATCAGCAGCATCAATTCTTCGGCAAATACCATTGCCGCCCTGCGAATTACGGTCCAATTGAGCTTGTTCCTTTCATGGCGCCTATGGCAATGTGGTGGGCGGGGGTGACGCGTGTCAAATGTTTGCGAAAAGTGGTTCGACGAATTTGTCGCCGAGGGGCGCGCTGAGCTGACGGGCTTCCTGTGTCGCATTCTGCGCTCGGCCGACGACGCCGCTGAGGTTTCCCAGGAGGCGTATCTCAAAGTGTATCTTGCGCTGCAGCAAGACACGGCACGAGAGCACTGTCCCAAGGCTTTGCTGTACACGACTGCACGCAACCTGGCGATAAGCAGGCTGAGACATCAAAAAGTCATCGATCGATCGGCGCTCGCTGTCACGGTAAATCAGGAACTGCAGGCAGAACGCAGGTCCCCGGAGCAATTCGCCAGCAGCAGTGAGGATCTTCGTGACCTGTTGCGGGTTGTGAACCAGCTACCCCCCAAATGTCGCCAGGTGCTGTTATTGCGCATGCTCGAAGGGCTGTCGCAGAAAGAGATCGCGGCTCGTCTGAGCATTGCCGTGAGTACCGTCGAAAAGCATCTTGCGAAGGCCCTGCACAGCAGCCGCAATGCGATGGCTGAGCTGAAGCTGTCGAGGTCGCAGGAAGGCGCCGTTCCTTTGCTTGTGACGAGAATGCGTTGATGAGCGGCATTGACGGCTGGCTTGGCGAAAACATTCCTGACGAGATGATGGAGGAGGCTGCGTCGTGGATGGCGCTGCTCGACTCCAGTGACTGCACGCCTGCCGCGCGCGCCAGGTTTGCTCAATGGTTGAGCGCCGACCCGCTGCATCACGGCGCATTCGAAGAGCTTTCCGAAGTCTGGGCGCGGCTGCGCACCTTGTCCGACGTACCGGCGCTGGTCGAGCATCCGAACGTCGTTGCGTTTCCGGCCGCACCGCGAGAGCGGGTTGTTGTGAACGAGCTTGCGCCAAAATCATCGGAGTGGTCGACGCTCGCCGCGTCACTGCTGGTGATCGTTGGTTGCGTTCTTCATTTCAGCCTGGGAACGCCGAGCGATACACACATTACCGATGTCGGTGAAGTCCAGGTCCTGTCACTGGAAGATGGCTCCCGTGTTGAGCTGAACGCGCGCTCCTCTATCCAGATTCAAATTGATGACAAGCGACGCGAAATCCGCTTGAGCGATGGCGAGGCCGTATTTCAGGTACATACAGACCCGCGACCCTTCATCGTGCGCACGGATATCGCGACGCTGTCGGCTGTTGGCACGCAGTTTTCGGTAAGGGCTGAATCATCTCTGGTGGAGGTTTCGGTAATTGAAGGGCTGGTATCAGTTGCCGCCGCAAACGCGGGAACGGCGCTGACCGAATACGAGGGTGACCTGCTGGTGCGCTTTAGTGATGAGATCGCGTTGCTCGGCGCCGGCCAGCGCCTCGAGCTGACGCGGGAAAGTCAGCGCTACGAGATAGTGCCAGAGGAAGAATTAGACGACGAACTATCGTGGCGAAACGGCGAAGTGGTTTTCGCTGATACGCCACTGATCGCCGCATTGGCAGAAATGCGGCGTTATCAGCGCGTCAGTATTATTGTCGGAGATCCTGTCCTGAACAGTCTCAGAGTCAGTGGGCGCTTCCCAACCGACGATGCCGGTCCGTTCCTGCTGGCGCTGCGCGAGCAACACAATGTCATCGCTGAAACAGACGACAATCGGTATATCGTTTTACGCCTCGAATAGTGGATTCCCGCTGCCGATGCGTTGAAAGGCTGATAAGAATAAGAATGGGGACAGTGTGAATACGTCGAGCAAACCGGGCGAGCCGGCCGTTAACAGGGAAGCAGAGACCTATCAGCTGGTAGGCCGAATTCTTGGACCCGCCGTGTTCGCGATCATGTTTGCGACCGAGCATCTGCAGGACACAATGTCTCCTGAGGCGTGGCGCGTTGCTGCTATTGGCCTTTGGATGGCTATCTGGTGGGCGACCGAAGCGATCCCGGTTTTCGTCACGGCTTTCCTGCCGATCATTGCCTTCGACCCGCTTGGCATTGCGAGTATTCGTGACGCGGCGGCGCCGTATGCGAACCCGATCATTTACCTGTTCCTGGGCGGCTTCATCATGGCGCTCACGCTGGAAAAGTGGAACCTGCACAAGCGCATTGCGCTAGCGATCCTGGATCGCATAGGCACAGACGGACGCCGGCTGATTGGCGGCTTCATGCTGGTTTGTGCGCTGCTCAGCATGTGGATGACCAACACATCGACGACCATGATGTTGCTGCCGATCGTGCTCTCGGTGTCAGCGGTGATTCGCGACAACGCAGGTGACCTCACGCCAAAGCAGCGCAGCCATTTTCAAGTAGCGATGCTGCTGGGGCTCGCATACTCGGCCAGCATTGGCGGCCTCGCGACCCTGATCGGCACGCCACCGAATGCATTGCTGGTCGGATTCATGGCCGAAAATTACGGTATACAGATCAGCTTTGCGCGCTGGATGGTCATCGGCGTGCCGATCACCTTCATAATGCTGCCGCTGGCGTGGCTGGTGCTGACCCGCTTGATCTTCCAGGTGAATATTCCGGCCAGCGCCGCCGTTGATGCTCACCTGCACGAAATGCGCATCGAGCAGGGCCCGATGACTACGGCCGAGAAACGCGTCGCCATCGTTTTTCTTTCGGTTATTTTTTGCTGGATGTTGCGCCGCCCCATTACAGAGTGGTTCGGCATTACCGGCGTTTCGGACTCCGGGATCGTCATGACGGCGGCTGTATTGCTGTTCATGCTGCCAAGTGGCGACCGCACCCAGCCGCAGCTGATGACATGGCACGATGCCAGTCGCCTGCCCTGGGGCGTGCTGATTCTTTTTGGCGGCGGTCTCAGCCTCGCAGCGGCGGTGTCGAGTTCCGGCCTCGCGCTTTGGCTGGGTGAGGGTCTCGCACCGTTAAACGGTTTCGGCACGGCCGTACTGGTCGTCGCTGCCGTGGCGCTGGTGATATTTCTTACCGAGCTCACCAGTAACCTGGCCACGACGGCGACGTTGCTGCCTGTTGTTGGCGCGATCGCACTGCAGGCTGGCTTGCCACCTATCGTTTTGACCGTGCCGATAACCATTGCCGCAAGTTGTGCCTTCATGTTGCCGGTTGCCACGCCGCCGAACGCCATCGTGTTTGCGACCGGGGCGATCAGTATCCCGCAGATGGTGCGGGCGGGCTTCGTGCTGAATATTCTCGGTATTGTCATGGTGACGCTGATTTCGCTGTACGCAGCGCCGTGGCTGCTCGCATAATGGGGCAGGCAGAAAATAATAGACCAGCCAGGAAATAATAGAGGATGTTGGTTTGCGGATGGCGGAAATGGCCGCAGCGAGGCGTTAGCAGTTAAGCAGGCAATGCAACAAGATCCATAGACGCCAGTTATAGGTCGAGGAAACGTTGCTATTGGATGTGATTCCGACGCCTTGTTAGCGTAGGAAAAATAAAATAGGCAGTACTTTTTAGTCAGGGGGTGGTTCATGTTTTTCTGGATGCGTAAAGGTGGCGCAAAGCGTCGCCAGGTTTCATTGGTACTTGTCGTTGCCGCATTAGTGTGCGGACCCGGGTCGGTGTTTGCTCAGGACGATGACGACGACGAGGAAGATAAATCGATCGACGAAATCACCGTCGTCGGTTCGCAAATCAAGGGCGCGAATATCACCGACGCTCTGGCTGTGACGGTCGTTGATGCCGAAGCGATCGGGCAAATGGGCGTCGACTCGATGGACGACCTGATGGCGCTGATTCCGGAGAACGGACAGAATTTCTTTAACGAGGCTGAGAATATCAGTGGTGGCGTGAACTCCGCGCGCGGCGATATTGGCGCGTTCAACCTTCGCAATCTCGGCACCGGTAACACGTTGGTGCTGTTAAACGGTCGTCGGCTGGTCAACGCAGCGGCTTATCAGACCGAAGAGATCGGTGGCAGCTTCGTCCCCGTTAATACGGTCAACTCAGCCTCCATTCCCGTTTGGGGAATCGAGCGCGTTGAGATTCTTCGCGATGGCGCGTCGGCTATTTATGGTGCCGATGCGGTAGCCGGCGTAGTCAATACTGTTCTGCAGGACGACTTCGAGGGTTTTTCCGTTCGGCTGCGATACACCGACTTCGAGAATATCGCGAGAGACACTCAGACCTTGACCCTGGAGTGGGGAAAAGATTTTAACGATGGCAGAACCAACGTAGCGGTCTTCGCCAACTACTATCAACGCGACCGCGTCAATTCCAGCGAAGATCCAAAATGGGGCTCATCAACACTCGGTGACTTCCTGCCGGACGACTCGCCCTGGAAGGATGACTCGGAATTCCGGGATCAGAACAGTGCCAACTCTCTCTTCGGCCAGTTTGACATGGTCGGAAACGATGAATACGGACTCGGTGACTCGGGCATGCAGCTTGTCGACAATTCTGGCGATTTACAGCTGTTTCCGATCGGTCATCCGCAATGCGAATACATGTTGAATGAGTATGTGTGTGGCAACGCCGACAATGGCGGAATCTACCGCAACAACCTGAATCTGAATCGCGACCTTTCGTCTGAACTACAACGTTCCAACATGTTCATCTACATCAACCACGAATTCGAAAGTGGCCTGGAGAGCTTTACAGAAATCCTCGGCTATCAATCGAAGACAAACCTGATCCGGCACGGCAGCTACCCAAGTCAGCTGGACTTTGTGGTTGCGGCGGACAACTACTGGAATCCGCTGGGCCCTTGCAGCTCACCCAATCGCCTCCCGGGCGCAATGCTGGGAGAGGCGCCTGGAGCATGCGGGTCCGTGGTTCCGGCAGAAGGTGTTGCGTGGGACATGGAGAACTATCGCTTTGACGAAGCACCGCGCATCATCGATAACGACGGTGATACCTACCGCGTACTGCAGGGCCTTCGCGGCTCGATGGGCGAGTGGGACTGGGAATCCGCGGTCTCCTGGTCGCGTGCGACCAAGGAAGACGTCACTCACAATCGTGTGTCAAATACCCTGATGCAGGAGGCGCTGGCGGATCCAACAGCAGCCGCCTATAACCCGTTTAGCGGAGGCGTTAATTCCAATATCGAAAGAGCGCGAATTGATGTCATCCGCTACAACGAGACCGAACTTAAGACGTTTGATATTCGATTTTCGAATGGCGAATTGTTCGACCTGCCTGCAGGACCTGTTGGCATGGTTGCCGGTGCCGAGTGGCGGGAAGAATCGTTTCTCGATGATCGAGACCCCCGGCTTGACGGCACAATTGCCGCGGTCGCCGATGATGGTACGACCTTCCCATTCCAATCGGATGTCGTCAATTCAAGCCCGTCATCCGACAGCAGCGGCTCGCGACAGGTAACGTCTCTGTTTGGTGAGTTGCAGCTGCCGCTCCATGAAACTCTGGATGTGCAGCTGGCGCTGCGCTACGAGGATTTTGACGATATCGGCAAAGCGACGACCGTCGGCAAAGTCGCGTTCGGCTGGCGTCCGGTTGACGATATCCTGGTTCGCGGCTCCTGGTCAGAGGCCTATCGGGCGCCAAACCTTGTAACTGTCAACGAGGGTGTGGTTGCTCGAGTGAATACCCGGGTCGATCATGCCTGTCTCTATGCGTCTGAAAACGGTGGCGATGATCCGGCTAATCCGGTTCTCGATTGTGTGAACAGCGTCCAGCGCGTCGCTTCGGGCAGTGAACTGCTGGTGCCTGAGGAGTCCGTAAATACTTCGATCGGTTTTGTCTTATCACCGGCTGATGCCTTCACGGTGACTTTCGATTACTGGACAATCGAAAAGGACAAGACGATTGGTCTTTTCGGAGAAGAGAATCATACTGCCCTTGATCTTCTGATGCGTCTCGAAAACGGTGGCGCCAATTGTGACAGCTCGTCGTTCAACACGGCTGTAAACAGGGATCCCGCTTCAGACCTGGATCCAGAGGCTATCGCGATTTACCAGGCGGCCGGCATTTGTCCTGCTGGAGATATCGTCAACATCTTTGACCTTTACACCAACCTGGATACAAGGACGGTCAAGGGTTTTGATATCGGTGTTTACTATGACTTCGATACCCGTCTCGGTAATTTCAGCATTCAATACAACGGATCGTTCGTGGAGAAGTATCAGCAGGATGCCGGTGGCAATGCCGCAATATTGGTCGCTGCGAAAGAAGATGGCACTCTGCCGGCTACAGTTCCGGTGGTTGGTTTTGCGGACCTGATAGGAATGGATGGCAATCAGGACGAGAAACACTCGATCCGGTTTGGCTGGAGGAAGGATAGCTTCGCTGCCGGGCTCTCTGGCTACAGGCTCGGCGATTTCTACTCATCCGAGCTCACGTTGGCCGACGGAACTCAGTGGATTGTGCCGGCTTTCACGACCTGGGATACGACATTCGACTACACGACAGACATCGGGCCATCACGCACGCGCTTCCGCCTTGGCATAAAGAATATTTCAAATTCACGGGCGCCGTTTACCGATGGTCGTTTCGGATTTACTCCTGATGCGCATTCGGATTATGGTCGTCATGTTTACCTCGACGTCAGGGCGAGATTCTGATCTGCCGCGGCTTGAGCGTGTATTGGGTGAATAAAGCAACAGGATGGCGGGCGAAAGCCCGCCATTTTTTATGGTTAACATCTCTTGGCATCTGCCTGATGGGGTGCGCCGCCACCAGCACAGCGAATACATCGGACGGCCCGCCAGCGAGAATACTGTTTGTTGGTAATAGCTTCACTTATTACAACAATAGTTTGCACAACCACTATCGACGGCTGGTTGCCGCTGGCGATCACACGTTTTTGAAAAAGTCGCGCGCGAGAATCATGACCATATCGGGTGGCCACCTGCCCGAACACGTGGGCGGTTTTGCAACGATGGTGGCGTCAGATGACTGGGACGTTGTCGTCATGCAGGGCCACAGTCTGGGGCCGATAAGCGAGGCTACTGCCGGAGACTTCCAGCAGGCTGCGCGCGATTATGCAGCAATCGTTCGCGAGAGCGGCGCACGTCCCGTGTTCTTTATGACCTGGGCCTATACCGGCAAGCCCGAAATGACCGCGCAACTGGACGCGGCCTACAGCGGGATCGGGGCAGAACTCGACGCACAGGTTGTTCCGGTTGGTCTCGCATTTGCGGCGGTTACGAAAGAGCGACCGGATATCGCATTGCGGATAGCCGACGCACGACATCCGACACTGGCGGGAACCTATCTCGCGGCCTGTACATTCTATGCGGCGCTGTTCGCACAATCGCCCGAGGGCCTCGAGTATACGGCCGGGCTGGATGCGAACGTGGCGTCTTATTTGCAGCGTGCAGCATGGAACACGGTAAGCAACTACCAGGCGCGCGCCGAGTAATGTCTGCGCTGCGCAGCGTAATGGCGCTGTTGTTGGTCGCATTGACGGCGAGTGTCGCGGCCGAAGAATCGGAGTGGCGGTTCGAGAACTGGGACGGTCCGTCTTTTCCAGTCAGCATGTTCGCGCCTGATGACGCCGGACCCGAGTCGAAAATAGTCATCGTCATGCACGGCGCCAGCCGTGATGCAAAGCGCTACTTCAGCGACTGGAAGGCACTCGGCGAAGAATTCGGCCTGATAGTCGTCGTCCCGGAGTTCAGTAAGCGGCAGTTCCGCGGATCCGATCGATACAACCTCGGCCACGTTTTCGAACCTGATACCAACAGTCAGCGAGACGAGAAGCTTTGGACTTTCGCGGCCATAGAGCCGCTGTTCGACGAAGTCGTTGCCAGGGTTTCCGGCAAGCAATCGAGCTACGCGCTCTATGGCCATTCGGCGGGCTCCCAGTTCGTACATCGATACCTGTACTACATGCCCAATGCCCGAGTCAGCCGCTACATCGCCGCAAACGCCGGTTGGTACACCCTACCGGTGATGGACTTCCGCTATCCCTACGGCATGAAGAAGTCGGGATTGGGCGATGCAGAACTTCCCGGGATCTTTGCTAAATCGTTGATCATCCTGCTCGGTCGGGAAGATACGGATCCGGAGGCGAAAAGTCTGCGCCACACCCCGGAAGCCGAACGGCAGGGTCCAAACCGCCTGGCGCGAGGCCTGACGATGTACCGGGTCGCAAAGGCCCGTGCCGAAGAACTTGGCGTAGCGTTCAACTGGCAGCTGTTCCTGATCAAGGATGCAGATCACGACAACGCGAAGATGGCCCCGGCCGCCGCCGCGATAGCCGCTCAGTAAATAGCAAATCCCCTGCGCAGGAATGTGCCGCAATCGGCACACAATGGTTTCAATGCCGGGTAGAATCGGGTCGCATGAAGATTCTCAGCAAGCTGATTTACGCTGCCGTCGCTGTCCTTGTCGCCACCCTCCCGGCAACGGCCGAGGAACTGCATGCCTACGTCGAGAAGGTGGGCGAAAGGGTGCAGATCTTTGAAAGCAAGGATCAGAATTACCGCCTCGATCTCGGCGGCGGTGATTACACCTATGTTGATTTCACCGAGCAGGCGCCCGACGCAAGCTTTGCTGGAATTCGTTTTCTGCCAAATGCGTTTACGCTCGTGATCTCCGAAGTGCTCGATGCGCCCTTGTCAGTCGAGCAGTATGCTGAAATCGTGCAGCAGGCGATGCGCGAAAACCTGAACGGCGAAGACGACAGCACCTTTCTGTCAGCGACCGATCTTGGCTTTGTCGAAAAGAACGGTCGGCAGTTCTTTCAAAAAGAAATCAAAGCGAGCGTTGCCTCGATACCCATCACCTATGTAATGAGTGCATCGGTCGACGGCAATCGCGCCTACCAGTTGCTGACCTTTGCATCTAAGGTGGACAGTAGCGAAGTCTTGCAGGAAGCGACCGCGGTCATGGCGGCGTTCTCTGTCATCGATCCAGAGGCGAACAAGAGCGCCGTTGCCGCGAAGACTATTCGTGACT
>Ga0316191_10001550_pt1 | contig 16311 bp, 18 predicted proteins | sample Eddworburr2cm_MG_FD_204928 | JGI IMG/M metagenome (GOLD analysis project Ga0316191, IMG submission 204928) | Coastal sediment microbial communities from Maine, United States - Eddy worm burrow 2 cm | ecosystem: Environmental > Aquatic > Marine > Coastal > Sediment | place: USA: Maine...
ATCGGGGCGCGCGCATGGAATGAGCGATATCAATGCCTATATGAAGCGCATTGAGGCGACCAATTTCGCGTTGGCAAATGACGATGGCGGCAGCAGTCGTAATTACGAAGTAGCCGATGTCATTTTGCTGGGTGTTTCCCGGTCGGGTAAAACCCCAACCTGTCTGTACCTGGCGCTGCAATACGGCGTATATGCGGCGAATTACCCGCTTACAGAAGAAGACTTTGAAGCGGGTAAGCTGCCGGGCTTCTTGCGTGACCACAGCAGGAAGATATTTGGTTTGACTATTGCGCCAGAACGACTGCAACAGATTCGCAAAGAACGTCGCCCAATGGGGAGTTATTCATCGGCGCAGCAGGTTCGCTATGAGCTTCGGGAATCGGAAAAGATCTTCAAGAAATACGGTATTCCCTTTGTAGATACAACCGAGTTCTCCATCGAGGAAATATCGAGTCGAATACTCGATAGTACTGGCGTCGAACGTCGAGTGCGACCCTGATTTCCGACTTTTGTGACGCGCATCTGAATCTGAAAATGCAAGCCTTTTGTACCTTTTGCGCTGTGCTATATTGGCTGTATGTTGCTCGATCATCAAATCGTCCCACAAACAATTGTCAGACCAAAAAGCTTCGTTGGTTTGATGGCGATGTACGAGAGCAATTACATTCGACTTCTGCATTTAATTCCGGACCTTGAGAAGCTCGATGGCTGTTTTCGTTCGCGAGTAGCGGGCGACTGTGAGCTGCACGTTGAAATACTTGAGCTAAGTCGATACACCGTGACGTTATCGCTGACGTATTTCTTTGAGACTGAAGACGGTCGTGTTGCAGACCCGGACATGACGGTTCGCGCTTACCTCGACGGTCATCTTGCCGAAGCAATGAACTTGCGTGACCGGCACAGGCACAGCGAATTACGGCGACTAGCACGATTGCATCGAGGTGAACTTGATGCGCGTTGGCAGCGAAACGTCGTCCTCAACAAGTGGTTGGAATACCTCAGCGACCAGGGCCATCTCATCCTCGACCGCTAACCCACTTTTTCAAAAGTGTCGATTCAATCAGCGTTTCTCGCACTGCCAATTGTCATCATTGGCGGGTAATTGATTGTTGCGGGCGCGCTGGTGCGCTCGTGATTATGTAAAGCGAGAAATCATTGAGCAGCCTGACCGCCATTTTTGGAAGTTCGGATGAGAAACCTGTAGAGGAGAGCGAAAAGCTCTTACAGCTCTATTGGAATCGGGCCGAGTTGAAGAAGGAATTTGCAGGGCTGCGTGATGAGGAATACCGCCTCAAGGACCTGGTCAAGCAAAAAGACGGTGCCGTGGCGAGAGTTCAGCAGAAACTGGACCATCTTGAACGGCTGTTGTACGACCCGGATTGGGTCTACAACGTGATTATCTATTATCAGTTGCGCAACCTTAACCTGAGATGCCAAAGCAAGATCGAGAAGTTCGCTGAGCAGATCAAACAACAGCGAGAACAGCGGCAGCATGGTCAAGTACTGAATGACTGGAATGCGCAAAGTTCAAGGGAAGCTGCAGGCGTAGATGCGCAGATTGGCGAACAACGACTGCAGGTACAATTGCTCGAGGATAAATTGCAGGCAGAACGACACCGCCTGGCAACGATGAGTCGCTGCATGCGGGTCCTTCGCGGACGTTCAGTGACGGCAAACCTTGATGCCCTGGCGAATGCGGTCGAGGTGGCGCAGCGTCAGGAAGAAGCGCTATTGATGCAATATGATGGGTTGCTGAGTCGTCTACCACCAGATACTGAAGGTCTTGATGTAGCGACGAAGCGATTGATAAATTTCATGATTCTGGCGTATGCCCAACATCTCTTTTTACACTTTGGTAAGGGCGGGCTTGCGGGTTTGGCCAAGGAATCTGGCGACAAGAGCGTTGGGGCTATTAATTATGGCGACAAGGATGACTGCGACCAGATCATCGCACGTATTCGCAAACGTACTGAATCGCTCGAGAAGGCCACTGACTTGGCGGACGTATTGCGGCAACGTGCCAAATTGATCGCGGCGCAGGCGGAATTTCGCCATGATAGTGACGCGGTACCGGTGTCAGCTACGGTAGCAACAGTATTTAGGATCAGTGAGGCAGGCATCATCAGGGAGAAAGACGCAAATCTCCTCGGTGAGAACTACTGGAATTTAGCGAATATTCTAAGTCGTTAGATATCGGTGCGGAACATCTGCCGGCGAAAGCGCGGCAGATCAGTCTCAGGCACACCGGGGAGGCTGGTTGTTATCTCCGCAACTGGCGCCGAAAGATCGGTTGAGTTTTCTGAATTAGCGACTTTTTCGCTATCGGCCACCGACGCATTTATTCTTGAATTTGCCAGTGGGGCCGCACTAACCGAGTTTGTCGAATCGATAGTACGAATTGCGGACGACGTAATTCCGTCGCTATCGAGAATTTCCCGGAGTGACGTTTCGTCGTAATCGTCGACTTCGGGGCAAGGTTCGGAAGCTTCGGTTGAGGCCAGTGCGGTGCCGCAACAGACACCCAGCAGCAGAAGTGCCGAGATTCCTGTCGCACTTAAGGTTACGTGCGTCTGTGGTGCTTGCCGTGTCGTCACGGGGCCTCCAGATTGCTGCGGTCAGCTAGGTGTTATGGTGGAGTATAACACCAATATACCCATGTGCAATATGCCTGATTCAGGGCCGAATCTGCGCCGTTTGTGCTGGAACGGTCTCAACAACACGCATTACCGCCAAGTCTGTAACAATTCCGGCCGCCTGGTCAAGCTGAACATCAGGTCGTTCTTCATTGCTCAAGTCCTCGAGCGTCTCGATCGGCTCGAGTGACAAAGCTACTCGACGTTCATTTTCCAAGGCCAGGGCGCGATCCAGGTCGTTTTCACGGTCCGTCCGCCGTTGCTGAATATTCAGCGACACCGCCTTCAGTGACCGTGTTGCGCGATCGTCTTCGATGTAGCGCGTGAGGTACTGATAGTTTGGGTCATCTTTGGCGCGGTCCGACTGATTGGCCGCCAACGATGCAATCACCGTGTCCAGTGGCTCGCCAGCACGGAATCGTGTGGTCTGAATGGTATCCCAGGGCAATGCACTGTCGCGCACGCTTTCGCCAATCTCCTCTGCATCAATTGGCGAGGGTAGCCTGATGTCTGGATTCACACCACGATGCTGAGTGCTTTCACCGGTCACCCGATAGTACTTACCGATTGTTAACGTCAGCTGCCCAAATCCCTTGTCATCCTCTTGTTGCAGGTATTGGTCGAGCGAATACAGATTCTGTACAGTGCCTTTGCCAAATGTCTCCTGACCAATAATGACACCACGTGCGTAATCCTGGATCGCAGCAGCGAAAATTTCCGATGCAGAAGCACTGAAACGATTGACCAGAACGGCAAGCGGGCCGTTGTAGGCGACGCGTGCGACTGGGTCCGGATCGTCGAGGCGGCTTATGCGTCCGTTTGAGTTTCGTAGCTGGACAACCGGTCCGTTATCGATAAAAAGCCCGGAAAGCGCAGTAGCTTCGGTCAGGTGGCCGCCACCATTATCACGCAGGTCGATAATCAGGCCGTCGACACCTTGCTCTTCCAACTCGGATATCAGTCGTTTGACGTCCCTGGTCGTGCTCGTGTAATTCTTGTCGCCATTACTCAAAGCCTGATAGTCGCGATAGAAGCTCGGCACCTCGATAACGCCGATCGACCAGTCCCTGCCATCGCGTGGAACACTTATAACGCTACTCTTCGCGGCCTGTTCTTCAAGCTTGACCTGACCGCGGACCAGACTAAGTTCCTTGTTGCTGACGCCGGGCAGGCTTCCGGCTGGAATGATTTGTAGTCTGACAGTGGTATCTGCGGGGCCGCGAATCAGATCAACAACGTCATCGAGTCGCCAGCCAATTACGTCCACGATCGAGCCATCTTCGCCCTGAGCCACGCCAATGATCTTGTCTTCCGGTTTGAGCGATCCATCGACGGAGGCAGGTCCACCGGGAATGATATTGACGATACGAACGTAGTCGTCCTCGGTCTGTAATGAGGCACCGATGCCGAAATACGACAGGCTCATCCGGATTCGATACTCTTCCGAGTTTCGAGGTGAGAAATAACTGGAGTGTGGATCCAGCGTATGCGCAAAGGCATTCATAAAGGTCTCGAACACGTCGTCACTTTTCACCTGATCCATGCGCTTGAGATAACGTGTGTAGCGCTTCATCAGCACATCTCTTGACTCTTCCCAAGGCTTGTCCGTAAGGGCCAGATTAACGACATCGTTCTTAACGCGCTTGCGCCATAATTCGTCGAGTTGTTCCGTATCCGTCGCCCATGCTGATTCCGTGCGGTCGAATTCGTATTCCTCGTCGACGGTGAGGTCAGGTTCTGTCTCGAGCAACTGGAGGGCGTATTCAAAACGCTCCCGAACACGACTGCGATAGATCGAAAACATGTCGAAAACCGGTTCAAGCGATTCGCTGCCAATAATGTCGTCCAGCTCGTATCGATATTTCTCAAAAAATGCGACGTCACTTTCAAGCAGGTACACGCGATTTCGATCGAGTGACTCAATGTACCTGTCCATGACCAACGTCGACAAATCGTCATCGATAGGTACCTGCAGATAATGAGATTTTTGTACAAAATGCGTAACCAGCTCGCCGATATTCTCGTGCCGAGAATCGGGTAGCAATGGCTCATCGGATATAACTGCCTCGGTATTCGCAAAGGCTGGCGCTGTCAGCATTCCTAACAACAGGCCAGTAAAAAAGGCGTTACGATGTGACTGGTTCGCTTTCAAATCTCTCTCCAATATCGGCGTAGTATTCTCTAATCGAAGCGTTACGCTAGGCTAGTTGCCCGGCGCACTTCGATCAAGGGCATATTTGGCATAACCGCTCATGTCTGCCGCGGCACAAAATATACCATGTAGGAAACTTTTTGATGCGACCTCTAACCGTGATTACCGGCATTGTGCTGGGCTCCTGCCTGGCAATCACCGTCAGTCTTGCCGCGGTACTACTCGTATTCCTTGTTCTAGGCGATGATTACCCACGCGTACAGCATGAATTCAGACCGCTGCTATCCAGTGTGTTGCTCTTCCTCTGTATGACCATCATTTCGGCTGCGAGTTTCTACTCTCTGGTGATAAATCACCGTGCCCGCTTGTTTGCCCAATTAATATTGTGGTCGGGTATTGGGGCAACCGTGTGGTATTACCTTCCTTAGTCCAGCAATGGACGGTCGCCGCGGTCACGGCGATCCCGCAAATCACGTTCACGCCGCTGCCGCATCCGTGCCTGTAATTCATCCCGGCGTTTGTCAAGCCAGCGCTCTCGAGTGGTCGTAGATTTGTCGCTATTTGTGTCGCGGAGATCACAAAAATCCCGGTATGCCTCAATTTCGTGGCCGAGTTCACGTACGACAAGTTCGATCATGATCGCGTCGTCGAGGTAGCCCAGGCCAGGAATCTGATCCGGAATCAGGTCCTCGGGTTCGGTGAAATAGGCGAGGGCATTCAACACACGACTTGCCTCGGCATGTGGCAAACGCCATTCCAGGTCCGTCATCATTTGGATCAGCATTTGCAGTTGGCCTAAACGTTCACGAATGAATCCCGGAGTACCAGTCGCTCCGATACCCCGTAACAACGTTTCCGCGGCGGCAACAATATCTTCCGGTTGCAGGTGGGCAACTGTTTTCCGGGCCTCACGCATGATCAGCCGAAAATGGTCCAGATCGTCGTCATCAAGATCGAATGAGACACGCAAGCTCATCGATGCTCCTTAATTAAGGAAAAAATCCTGGAGAGAGTTTACCGCAGGCGTCCTACCTGTTTCGCTTATCCCAATTGCGGGAGCGATCGAACCGACCCGTGTTGTAAGGATCAATCCCTTCTTCTTCGTGGGCATCGACGAGAGAGTCATCAAGTATCTTCAACGTTTCATGCGTGCCAGTATCTTCGCGGAGGTACTTGTTGCGTACAAGTACGTTCTTGCCAGGACCGTTGTCCTCGATGCGACTATCTGCATGCTGATTCAGCCCGACATATTCAGGCTGGCTCGTCGGCTGGGCGGGCTTTGGTTTGGTGCCGGAAGATACGGAATGAGCGCCGGTTTGTCGCAGGTGCGAGCCTGTTTGTCGAAGGTGCGCACCGTTTCGGCTGACGGATGCAATTCTGGGCGGTGTCTTAGGCGACTTCCTACCGATCAGCCAGTTGATGAAACGCTTCATGTTTGTTGCCCGCGTATGTGTTGTTACATTATTAGAAGATTGCTAACTATAAGACCTGCATACTCCAAGGATGCATCATTGTTAACTTAATTTCTATGGAATCGTCGTTAGTGTGCTGTTGTTGAAGGAAAAAACGTGATTTCCATCACAGTTCCCATAGGCGACGCGGGTGGCGGCTACAGGTTAGTCGCTGGTTTTGCTCACAGCCTGCCAGGCATGAATGGTCAGTCGCATTATTTGCCAGGCGAAGTACGGCGACAGTACAAAAAACCACGCAACGCCGTCTCCGCTGCGAATTCTGGCGCTTAATGTGCCGAAAAAGTCCCCGTAACCGTCGCCACCAAATTCGCCCAGTAATGCCTGGCCGACGACATAGATTGGAATAGGTACGACAACGAAGCCAAGAAACAAAAGGCCCAGAAAGAGCGCGGTTTCTCGCAGTGCGAGCTGCTTTAAAGGGTTTTGCTGCAACGACGTTACCAATACGGAGTGAGGAGCGATCATCGTTGCTCAAGGCTGACGATATTTCAAGTCTGCGAGCGGCTCCGGCGACGATGAACCAGAAGGCCCATGTGCAGGCAGGCACCGGCGAACAGCAGGTAGTGCGGCAGCACCCAGAACCAATCGCTGATATACAGAGTCGCGAACAAAGCTGCGACGGCCGAAGACAGGTAGAAGTAGGGCAGAGCGTTGTAGATCATCTTCGGTAGCCAGATCTTGCGGGACATCAGTTTTCCCGCGCCATGCGCTATCTGCTGGGTCTCGCCGAGGTGGGGTGTCTTAACGCCGGTATTGCTTAACATCATGGCTAATCGCGCTCCCTGCGAATGAGCAAACAGGGTAAGTCGCGGCGACTAAAAATGCCGTGATTGCGCTCACAAACCTGAGGATAGGGCGTGGTGGCTTCAGGCGTCGCGTTTAGACCGTTCTTCGTAACGAAATTCGGCCGCGCCGATCGTGACGGTGTCGCCGTTCTGCAGGAAATGCTCATTGATGCGATTTGAGTTGACGAACACGCCGTTCTTGCTGCCCCAGTCAATGATCCGTGTCGTGTCTTGCTCGGTCACGATGACTGCGTGACGGCGGCTGACAAATGAGGCATCGATATGGATGTCATTTTGCTCTGTGCGACCGATAGTCAGGCGATCTTTGAAAAGCGGAAACCGCAATTCCCGCCCGTCAACCTTACCAATTAGTACCCGTGACATTCGGTCCCGGCCTCTTTGAGCCGGTTCATCAATTCTCTCGGACATGCGATCGTCGATGTCCTGGATGACGTTTTCGATGTCACCAATCGATTCGATCTGTTGAGACTTCTTCGCCAGCTCCGCAAGCAGGCAATTAATTGCTTCTGATTTTGTTTCAAGTTTCTCGCTATATTCTGAAGCCTCCCGGACAAGCCTGCGATTGTCCTTTTCGAGTTTAGCGATGCGCGAATTACTGCTTTCCTCGGATTCGGCAAGCATATGTTCCAGCTCGGTCCGAATGCCCCGATTTTGAATCAAATCTGACGCAAGTTCCTCTGTGACAAGTTCTTGCTGCGAAGCGGTTTCCTGTGCTTCGCCCAGCTCGAATCGAATAATGCGAATTTCCTCGGCATGCGCGTCTTGCAGCTCGTCGAGCTTCTGCTGCAGGGCGGCACATGATGCATTCGCCTCATCGAGCAAGGCCGTCAGCCCATCTATCTGCTCTGCCGATTTTGCAGCACTAAGCTGCAGGAACTCGCGGGTGTCTTCTGTCTCATCCACGATTGTGGTGCGTTCCTGAAGATTCTGCCGGAGTGTATCGGCGTACTTTTCAGTTCGCTCGAGCTGCGCGCGTAATTCTCGAATTTCCGCTGCGCTGCTGGCGAGTTGGCCAGCTTGTCGTTGTATGAGCGCCTGGCTTTGCTGCGCTTCCTTACTTCGATCGGCAGACAGTTCGCGCTGCAGCTGCTCAAGCAATTGCTCTTGTTCGATGCGCTCAGTCTGTAGAGTTCCAAATTCATTATTGCGAGTGCGTATTTCTGCCTTTAGCGATTTGATCGTAGTATCGCGTTTCTTCAGCAGTTTCTCTTTGCGCGCGAGTTTACTCGACGTTTCCGTCAGTTCCTGGTGCAGGCGCTCGGTCAGTTCTTCACGTGCTTTGATCTCGACTTCAAGACCAGTCCATTTGGCATGCAACTGTTCAATATCAAACTGAAGTCGGTCGATAGTCTCAGTGCGAGCTCGCAAATCCGACTGCATCGCAGATACTGACAGGTCGGTGCCCGCGGTTCCTTCGTCGCCATAGTCGTAGGTATCCTCGGAAGACTCAGATAAGTCATCCGCGATCTGGTCTCGCGCAGGCGGCCTCAGAATTTCGAGTTCGACGGTCGGATCGTCGTCGTCTGTGACTAACTCGTTCATATTTTTTTTATCATTAGCCATAGGCGCATTTTAGCACGGTCAACGGTAACGGTTTTGCCGATGGGCAAGATCACCATGTTACGTAAAATTCATGGCTGGCGCGTCAGTCACAAGGGACTGTGCGGCTGTTGGCCCACATGCGCATGGTTTGAATCTGCTCTTGCATGACGACCGATAGCGGGCGGGTTTGTGCAGCTTCATTCAGGATATGCCGGGTTTGCAAGGGTTCATTCTGTGCATGCGCGGCGTACAAAGCTGCGACGACTGCCTGCTCGATTTCAGCTCCGGAGAATCCGTCCATTGCGTCGGCAAGCGGTTCAATCTCGAAGTCACTAAGCTGTTGTTCGCGACGCGTCAGATGAATGGCGAGAATCGACGCACGAACTTTCTTGTCTGGAAGGTCGACAAAGAATATTTCGTCGAACCTGCCTTTGCGAACCAGCTCTGGCGGCAGCGTACTGATGTTGTTCGCAGTGGCAACGACGAAAACATGGCTGCGTTTTTCGGCCATCCAGGTAAGGAATGTTCCTAATACTCTTTGTGTCGTTCCGGTTTCGCCGCCGCGACCAGCGATGCCTTTTTCAATTTCATCGATCCACAATACACACGGTGCCATGACATCCGCCGTGCGCAGTGAGTCTCTGAGTTTACGTTCTGTCTCGCCATGGTACTTGTCATAGATAGCGCCGAAGTCCAGGCGTAATAGGGGTACACCAAAGATCCCTGCGGTTGCCTTTGCGGCAAGGCTTTTGCCGCAGCCCTGTATTCCCAGCAGCAGGATACCTTTGGGCGTATCCAGGTGGGCAGCACTCTTGTCACCGCGAAAAACGGTTTTCCGTTGCGAGAGCCACGCCTTTAGTCGCGTGAGTCCACCAACTTCACTGAATCGTGCGGTGTCATATTCAAACTGCAGGGCGCCGTCCCGGTTCAGAAGCTCATACTTGGCCTGCATTACGCCCGGTAGATCACTCTTGGTGATTGCGCCGTCATGAAAGATCGCGTTTCGGGCAAGCTGTTCTGTGTCGTTGTAGGTAAGTCCGGCCAGATTCTTGACCAGCATTTCGTAGGCCTTTGAGTCGGCTTGCACTAGCGCCCCGGGGTGCTCGGCGGCCCACGCATCGGCCACATTCTGTATGATTTTTCGCCTTTCGTCGTCGGTCGGCAGGGCCATGTCAAAGCGTGCGCTGAACGGTTTAAGTTCGCTTGGCAATTTCACCGTATGACTGATCAACACGACTTGTCGCGGCACATCTTGGTAACGAATACAGATGTCTTTTAACAGCCGCACATGTACCGGATTGTCAAGAAATGGATGAAAGTCCAACAAAATGTATATACCGGGTTTCGAAACCGCACGTATGTGTTTCAGAACGTCGGTGGGTTCCGAATTAACGCGTTGTGGCTCAAGCGCAATGTCGATTCGTTGCAGACCGTCGGTCACGGTCCAACGGAACAACGGCATGTAGTTTGCGGAGCTGCCGGCAATTGCGATCGATTGAAACATCTCCAGCATGCGCGCTTCATCTTGTGTTTCGATCATTATGATCGGTGTGCGTGAGCGCAATATGACTTCGAGATCGTGGCGTCGGTCCATCGGCGGATCTACGTCTGTTCCGGGATGGCGTCAATACTACGACAGCCGGGCAGCTTGTCGATGTGCAGTGTGTCGGATTTACTGCCGACAATATCCTCAAACGCGTGCTCCAGTGCGTTGAGATCAAGGTCCGTACCGAGTAGCCGCAGATTTTGCACGACGTCATCGAGATCTGAGGCTCCCTTCGTTAATTCGTCGATTTCATCATTGAGTGCCGCAAATACGCCAACCGCAAAGGCGGTCGTCGCCCCGGTTGACGCTCGTTGGCACAAGGCTGTAGTGGGTGCTGCCCAATTGGCCAAGTCGATCTTCGCCTGCTGAAAACGCGGCTTCGTTATTGTGCCGCTGCGATACAGCAGTTGCAGGCTGTAATATTCGGCCAGTCCTTCCACAATCCAGTCATAGCCCTCTGTAGAATCGAGCGCGAGACTCAGGTGCATTACCTCATGCAGCAGCGTGCTTGTTGCATTCTCACTGATAAGGGGTCGGGCGGCATGCAGGAAAAGCGACTCGGGTGCAGACAAACCGCCGCGCCACATCGGATCTCCGGCGCTGACGATCGTAAGCCTTGGAGGCAGGTCAGGCAGAATTCGAGCGAGTTCCGGCAGCGTCCAATTGAGCAGTGCGAGCGTATCAAGACGACGCACGGAATTGTCGACAGGGCCAGCCACAGCAACGCGAACTCCCGCAATTATCTCGCGCCGAACGCCGAGGTTGCCCATCACTATCCAGCCGGATGGCTGATCAAAGCGTCGTTCAGGGTTATCGATTCTTGTTCTTGTGCCAGCGCCGGCGTATTGGGTCACCGCGGACCATCCTGATGGCAACGTCAGTGTTAGCCAGGTCTCGCTGACTGCACCTTTAAGAGTACGGGTAGTTGCACGCGGGATAATGTCTTCGGCACGGAACAGGCCCCAGTCAGCCCCCAACAATGCATCGTAACCATCACCATTTCTGCGATGCGACACCGCAACTGTCCAGCGGAGTGTTCCGCCACTGGCGGGCGGTTGCCAACGGACTTCAGAACCAGTGCGAAGCAAATCACCGTCTCCGTCCAGTCCAGAGATATGCGCGTCTTGCCGCATCGTCATGGAACGCAACAAAGCGGAGCCTTGCGACAGATTGAGTACTACGTCAACCGTGCCATTGGCCGGATCTGGAGTAGCAACATACTCGAGGCGATACGTCAGTGGATCAGCAGGGACGAGAGAACCTGATACTTTCGCGCCACATGCCGCGCATGAGGCGAGGCACACGAGCAAAAGGCGAAAATTCATTCTTGAGATACAGTTCATACGATTTTCAGGTTCCGTTACGTATTCTTGTCGTTTCCGTGCCGAACAGAAGAGGCCGCTATGATATCCCAGCCAGCCCGCATTATTCGCAGCCTTCTGCCGGTTGTGGCCGCAGCATCGATTGCGGCGGGTTGTTCTTCAAACGAGATCGTGCCGGCCGGCAGCCAGCAGCGATCTGAAAATGTCGTCCGGCCCGCGCGAGTCAGTGTTGCCGGCAATCGGGCCGCCACTATCGCGTTGCAGCAAGTTGGAACACCCTATCGATACGGCGGTAAGAGCCCCAATGGCTTTGATTGCAGTGGTCTGGCGTACTACTCCTATGCGCAAATTGGCAAGAGCATTCCGCGAACCACGTCAGGTCAATGGTCTGCGCTGTCGCCAATAGACGCTCGAAATATGCGGGCGGGCGATCTGCTGTTTTTTAACATCTCAGGAAAGATGTCGCACGTCGGAATCTACGTTGGGGGTGGTCGATTTGTCCACGCGCCGTCCAGCGGCAAAGTTGTATCGGTCGAGAGTCTCGCGTCCGACTTCTACCGGGACGCTTTTATCCGGGCAGGGCGGCCCTAGCAAGCGGAAGCGACCGCGCCGGGTTAGGCCGTTTCATCCTGCACAATAAAACTGTGCAATTGATCCGCAAGCGACTTGCAGGCCCTGGCCTGAGTTCGGGCAATGAAAGGTATTGGGATTACAATGGCTGGCATGAACGAAGTGCCACTGACGTCTGCCGACACCGTTCCTGCCGATTCAAGGCCATCGAGGTCCCAAACCGACGCGTCATAGTCGGCGTCATTTTGCCACCAGGCGAAACCAAAACAACCGCCTCCGCCAGGACCGGCGGCGCATGAAAGGCTACCGCCACCCGCGACTCGGTCCGTATCGCCATCAAGCCATACAATATACCGAACCCCCTGTTGTGCGATGCGCTCAGCAACGCCCGGGCGTTCCATAAGTTTCGCCAGGTTCTTGGTCTCTGCGGGAGCTGTTCGTGGTTCAAACCAGGGGAACAAAGAATCAATAAATTCATCGTGCGGGACTACGTTTAGCCCGCTGCTGCCGCGCGCCAAGTTGTCTTCAATGCAACGGATATACTTCATCTCGGTTTCGTTACCCAGGTGGTAGCTCTTGGCCATGATCACAATCGATTCATCGTCACCAATACCGGTAACGCCCGTTCTGGCATCCTGAATGGTCGACGTTATACAGGCCGATGTTACGAGCGTCACCGAAATGACGGCTGCGGTTCGGAAAATGCGCTTAGCTAGATTCATCTGGTATCTCTTTAACGGCGGTCGCTCGAACCTTCTCGTCGTCACCGCCATTTTCCTGTGGTTGCGTGGCTGGCGCTGCGTCGCGTGACGAATCCGCCAAAGAACTGATGCGAGTAACGTTATCAAACTTCATGATCATCAATGCCGCCGCGTCACGCATCGCAAGAACTGCAGCCCTTTGCAATGCTTCGGTCTTGCCCAGCGTTGTTGTCTGGCTCTTTCCATAGGCGCTGACTGGCCAGTTAGAGACTAACTTGCCCTCACGGTCATACACCTTGATTCTATATCGAATCCAGACGGCGAATGCATCGGTGTTGCTTTGATCCGGTGTCGAGAATTCAAAGGCATCGATACTGGGCTCAATTAGCGCATCCAGCGGCATCAATTGCGGATCATCGTCAGCGCCTATAATGGTTACGCGGGCGAACATGAACTTTAGTAACTGTTCGAATAGAGCCGCATTGGAGCGGCCTAGATTAATCGACCATTCTTGTTTCCCATATATTTCTTCCTCGTGAATAAACATCTCGAAGTTTGTCGGCATGCGAAGCCCGACGGACATGGGTATCTGTTCAACAAGAGGTCTTGGTATGGTTGGCGCGGGCAGGGTCACATTTGAGCCACAACCGGCCATCATCCCGGCAAGCAGGAGTCCAAGTAGCGCTGAGCGAGTCATTGCATTCAATTAGACGGGTCCAAGATCGATTTTCAGCCTCACGATTCCTATATCAGAGCGGTCTTAGACCTTAGAGTTCAACCTGAAGCCTCGAAATCGGGTATGCAGCCACTGTAGTGCTGTGAGCCGCGAGAATCAATTTTGAGCTGACCCCATGGCGCCGGTCGCTGCCGTCACGTTAGTTCGCGTCCACATACTAGTCTTGTCGCCACTGCAACGGTAGCTCCTGCATGAGTGCAACCTGCTCCCGCAGCGCCAGCACGTGTTCCTCCCAGTAGCGATTAGAATCAAACCAGGGGAACGCAATCTTAAATGCCGGATCCTCCCAACGCCGTGCGATCCACGCGGCATAATGCATGATTCTCAGGCTTCGCAACGCTTCTACAAGGTGCAACTCGCGAGCGTCGAAGTGGCGAAACTCGGTGTAGCCCGCCAAAAGCGCTTCGAGCTGCGGCGTTTGTTCTTCCTGGTCTCCAGAGAGAAACATCCATAAGTCCTGTATCGCTGGGCCATGGCGCGTGTCATCAAGGTCGACAATATGTATTTGATCTCTGGCGACGAGCACATTTCCGGGATGAAAATCGGCGTGGATACGGATGTCGCGTGCATGGCCCGCGCGGTCGTAGCAGTCCTCAATACGCGCAAATACAAGCTCGCAGATGCTTTCGTACGCCGGCTGCAGTTCGTGCGGGATGAAATCATTATCCAGCAGGAATTCGGTTGAAGAATAGCCGTAGCTTTCGATATCGATACTCGGTCGGTGTTCGAAGTCCTTTGTCGCACCGATCAAATGAATGCGTGCAACAAAGCGGCCAAGCTGGCCCAAAAGGTCGAAATTATCCAGGTCAGGAGCGCGACCACCGTGACATCGGTAGACTGCGAATCGAAACGGCCCGGAATGATGCAGTGTATGGCCGTCGATCTCGAGCGGCGCAACCACTGGCAGCTCGGCGTCCGCGAGCTCCAAGGTAAATTCGTGCTCCTCATTAATAGCGGCGTCACTCCAGCGGTCCGGGCGGTAGAACTTGGCAACCACGGGAGCGTCATCTTCAATGCCGACCTGATAAACACGATTTTCGTAACTGTTTAGTGCAAGAAACCGACCGTCGCAACGGAACGACAGTGCTTCGAGCGGTTCGAGAATGTGCTCAGGTTGCAGATTCGCGTAGGCGAGGGCAGCGTTATCTGTGCTTTTAGTCATCGATGAGAGGCATTAGTATTCACTGTTATGAAGAGTACAGCAGAAAAATGGACAGTCGCGGTTTTCGTTTGCTTGCTATCGGCCTGCAGTCCGAAACAAGAGGGCGTTGATCCAGCGGCCTACGAGGCCGAGGTGTTTGAATGGAGGCAGGAGCGCTTGGAACATCTCAAGGGCCCGGAGGGCTATCTCAATTTGGTCGGATTGTATTGGTTGCCGGATGGTATTACCCGGATCGGTTCTGATGCCGAAAACGACATCGTTTTTCCTCAGTCCGCGGCGCTTTCAATTGGTGAATTGCATGCGGGCGAAGAGGGCGTACGCATTGTCGTTGCCGACGATGTTGACGTGCGCCACGAGGGGCAGCCAATCAGTGAGATTCTGATTTCTGATGACACGACGTCGAACCCGGTCACTCTGACGCATGGGTCGTTCGCATGGACAGTCATTTTGCGGGACGGCCGATTCGCACTGCGATTGCGCGACCTGCAGCATCCAGCTATTGCGGCATTTCCGCCGATTGAGTCGTACCCGATAGATCCCGCCATGCGTCTAACGGCAACGATGCGGGCGTACGATGTTCCGAAGGTGGTCAATGTGGGGACGACGATCGAAGGGCTTGGTTACAACCCAGAATCGCCTGGGACGCTTGCATTTGAGATCGACGACCAGGATTTTGAACTCGAGGCATATTCGTCGGGTGACAGTTTGTTCTTCGTGTTTGGCGATGCGACAAGCGGTCGCGAGACTTATCCGGCGGGACGATTTGTTTACACGGAATTGCCGGACGCTGACGGCAAAACTGTTCTCGATTTTAACCTTGCCTACAATCCGCCTTGCGCGTTCAATGAATTTGCAACGTGCCCTGTTGCGTCGCCACGGAACCGCCTTAGCGTGGCAATTGAAGCTGGCGAGAAGTTCGACCCGGAGGTGCATTCGACGCCGGACGGCTATCACTGACTAGCCTGATTGCAGCTGTTTTACCAGCATCGCCACCTCTTTGTCGCCATCGGCATTGATCAAGGAGCCGACCTGTGCAAATCCGAGTCGACGGTGATACGTCATTGATGACTCATTCGGTGGTTTGATATTTACCTCGCAGGCCATGATCGGCACAGGTCCGGGCAGGCTTGCTGCAAAGTCATCGTATAAGGTTGACGCGAGTCCAGAGCGCCGCGCGAAATCCGCGACGGCGACTCTGTCAACGTAGGCGAAGTCGTCGTATCGCTCAAAAAACCAACGATAATTTGGGCTGGCGTAACTGCTGCCAGGCCGAAATCCCACCAGGAACGCCGCCAGTCGCTCGTCAAGGAGCACGACTCGAAAATAGTCGGCATGACTTGCGTACCAGCGCATCTTTTCCAAATCGACGCTGCCCACATGCGGAACCTCGGACTGGTTGAGACTATGAACTGCTTCAAGGTCTGGCGCGGAAACTTTGCGGATAATGATGCTCATAGGTGCAGTGTAGATTTGTGCAGTCGGGCGCGTAAAGCGTATACTTCCCCCATGACGGCAATCGACCCGATCGATTAACAACAATCAGACCGTCGCAAGTCGCTACTTCACTCGCTTGATATTGGAAACCGAAGTTCCGCGTTGGAGCTTTGTGTCAGCTATTTGTAAGGAAAAAAACAGATGTTCAAGATCAGCAACAGAATCCTATGTTCTA
>Ga0316191_10001551_pt1 | contig 16300 bp, 16 predicted proteins | sample Eddworburr2cm_MG_FD_204928 | JGI IMG/M metagenome (GOLD analysis project Ga0316191, IMG submission 204928) | Coastal sediment microbial communities from Maine, United States - Eddy worm burrow 2 cm | ecosystem: Environmental > Aquatic > Marine > Coastal > Sediment | place: USA: Maine...
TTGCGTGCTCGACTGGTCGGCGAGGCTGAGGAACATCACAGTGCGCTCCAGCGCGCCCGTGTCCTGCATTACCGAACGAAACATTTCGGCGGTCCTGTTGGAGACACCAATGCCGGCAAAAATCAGTACAAACTCGCCTTGTGCCTCCCCCAGCAGACGGGCATGACTGGCGATATCCAGCGCCACCCTATTGTGCGGCAGGCCACCGCCGGAAAAAATCGGCAACTTCTGTCCCCGGACCAGACTGTTCATCAGATCGATGGTGGTAATACCGGTCTCGATAAAATCCGTGGGTAAGGCCCGCGCCACCGGGTTCATCGGCAATCCATGAATCGGCAGCTCTTCTGCGATCGCCAGCGGTGGCCCCCCGTCCAGCGGTCTGCCCACACCATCCAGAATACGACCGAGCATGCCCGGCCCCAATCCAAACGTCTGGCTGCGGCCAAAGAACCTTGCCCGGGTACCCTTGATGGCCAGATTGCTGGTCGACTCGTGCAATTCGACCACGATCGATTCGCGATCCAGGGAAGCGACCCGGCCCAACCTGGGCCGACCATCCTCACCGATTATTTCAACGGCATCGTGCAGGCCGCAATTAACTGACCTCTGCAAAAAAACCAGGGGGCCATCAATGCGTTCCGTGGCCTTTTCAAGCAGGATTTCGCCGATCATAGTCACTGCACCTCAAGGTGCCCGAAGGCGTCGTCGAGTTCATTTTTCAAGACCTCGAATTTCTCCAGTTCGTCATCGCCGATATCCTCTCCAAGACGCTTCAGCTTGCGCAAAATTGCCAACGAAACAATGTCCTTAATCTTTACGCCCCGAGCCAGTGATGTCTGCGCGGCGTCGACGAACCGACTCATCAACTGCAGCATGACGGCCTGGCGCTGCGGCGAAGAGTAAGCATCCTTTGCCGATAATGCGTTCTGCCTCAGGAATCCCTCGTCAACCAACTCCGCACAAATCAGTACGAGTTGCTGTTCTGGCGGCAAGGCGTCTTTGCCAACAATTCTGGCCATGCGTTGCAGCCGCGCCTGGTCCTGGAGCAAGGTGATCAACTTGCGGCGGTCGCTAACGTAATCCGGATAGTGTTCGCTGCTCCACCAGACGGCGAGGTCCGCAACATCATCAGAATAGGCCTGCAAGGGATTGATTGCGGGATAAAATCTGGCCCGAGCGCGATCGCGATCCAGTGGCCAGTAGCAACTGACGTTGCGTTCGGTATACAAGGTGACAGGTTCGGAAAAGTCGCCGCCGGGGGGACTGACAGCTCCTATGAGGGTCACGGAGCCCTGCTCTCCATTTAAAGTCTTGACGTGGCCAGCTCTTTCATAGAACTCGGCCTGGCGACTGCCGAGATAGGCCGGATAACCGGCCTCAGCGGGCAACTCCCCCAGGCGACCGGAAATCTCCCGCAAGGCCTCCGCCCAACGACTGGTGGAATCGGCCATCATCGCCACATCGAAACCCTGGTCACGGAAATACTCAGCAACAGTAACGCCCGTATAAATACTGGCCTCCCTGGCCGCCACCGGCATATCAGAGGTGTTCGCGATGACTACAGAGCGCTCCATGAGCTTGCGCCCGGTCCGAGGGTCGATCAGCTCCGGAAATTCCTTGAGGACTTCGGTCATCTCGTTACCGCGCTCACCGCAACCGACATAGATGATCACGTCCGCATCGCAGCATTTGGCTATGCTTTGCTGCAGAATGGTCTTACCGGTACCGAACCCACCCGGCATCCCGGCTCGGCCGCCACGCGCGACCGGAAAGAAGGTGTCAATAATTCTCTGTCCAGTGATCAGCGGAGTTGATGGCTCCAACCGTTGCCTGATCGGGCGCGGCACCCTCACCGGCCAGCGATGCGTCATCTTGATATCATGCACACGGCCATCGGCGGCACGCAAACGGCAAATGCATTCGTCGTCAGCATAAATGGCACCTTCGACAATTGATTCCACCTTGCCAGCCAGCTCCGGTGGTATGAGGATAAACTGATCGGGCCGGTGCTCGACGATAATCCTGCCCAATCGCTCCCCACCCTCAACCTCGCTCCCGAGCTGCAGCAGCGGCTCGAAATAAAACTTCTGCGACGGGGGCTTGCGGGTACCGCGCCGAATGAACAACTTGTCCGGGGTGAGGGGTCGCAACAGGCCGTCGAAGACGCCTCCCAGCAGCCCGGGCCCGAGTTGCGCCGACAAAGGTCCCCCGGTCCCCAGCAGCCAGTCCCCGGGGCGCAGGCCGGAGGTATCCTCATAGACCTGCACCACCAGTTCACTGCCATTGAGTTTGACAATCTCTCCCAGCAGGAATTCCGGGCCAACCCTGACAGCCTCATTCAGTCTCATGGGCATATTCGTACGTGCGAAGACCACCGGTCCACCCGCACCGGTTATCAGTGCCACCGCTTCGGAATCCGCATGATCACTCATCGCTGGCCGCCTTTGCTGCCGGCAGTGTCAGCACATCCTCACGGTGCAACACGGCGAGCCATAGTCCCTCGATTCTTTCCTTGCGGGCAAACAGCCCGTCGACGCTGGTAGACACGCTGACGTCACCGCATGACACGCGAAAGCCCGCAAGATGTGCCTCTGGTTCACAGTGGATCTGCAAAGCTTCGTGTTGATCTTTAAACACCCTGAACACAGGTGCACCCTCCAGCATCTGCCAGTCCTGCGGGTGTTCTACCCGCCACAGTCCCGGACCCAGCGAGTGGGCAGCGACTTCCAGGGTTGAGTGCAACCACGCAAGGCGGTTATCCGCCGATGCGTGCCAATGCGCAATGACCGCCTTCTTCAAATCGGGCCAAGCCTGCTCCAGTTCCCGAATGACAAGACGAAACCAGGCCCTGCGCATGCGCATTTGCACATCAGCCTGTATCTTTTGCCGCGCTTTCTCAAGCCGCAATCGCTCTGCAGCCACGACCCGGTGAACAAGCTGGCGCGCTCGAACTCGAGCATCGCGCAAAACCGCATTAGCAGCCGCTTCAGCTTCGTCTATGATAATACGACAGCGTTCTTCGCGCTCATCGTCTATATATTCCAGCAGGCGCTGCAGGGCCTGCTGGTCCATGTCACTCATGTGGCAACCCCCAGGCGACGCCGCAACAGGGTCGAGAAATCCGGAATTGGTATTGCACCCGCCGGGTCGCCAAGGACCATAAGGGGCGGAGTGGCCAGCCTCATCCTGCGCGCCAATTCTTCGATACCCAGAACCTCTGCATGAGTCGAAGCGATCAGTACCAGTCGCAAGTCCTCGCGCTCAGCCAGAGAATCCAGCGCCGTGACAATACCGTCAGGTTCAACCGTCAGTACTGCTACGCCGGCGAGACCGTAGGCAATCGAGCCTAATTCATCTCCGATGAAGATAATATCCTCCATTGACGCTGCCCCGTGCGGTTATCCCAGACGATTCAATATCAGGATGGAGATAATCAGGCCGTAAATTGCTATGCCCTCCGCGAGACCTACCATGACCAGAATGCGGCCAAACAGCTCCGGTTTTTCCGCCAATGCACCTACTCCAGCGCTGCCTACCTGTGCCACAGAGTAGCCGGCGGACAATGACGAGAGACCTGTCGCAGCGGCCGCAGCAGCGAAGCCCCATTTGATCACTTCACTTGAAAGCTCGCTCTGCGGCGCGTCTGCCGCAAATAGTTGTGGCGCCCACAACAACAGGGCCGGGAATATCAATAATACGAGCGGTAACATAGCGCCGCCTATAAGCAGCCACCGGCTGCTTTTGCTATTTGAAAATTTCATAAATGCTCCTGTAAAAAAGTCAACTCGCCTTACCAAGACCAGGTGGCAGCATCGGCCGAAACGGGCGCCCACCACCCTTCAAGAATCTGATGAAAAACTCAAACAGCAACAGACGTGTCGTCTGTACACCAACTACCAATCCTTCCAGCGCTATAATGACAATGTTGCCGACCAGCAATATCACTGCCGCCAGGACCGTACTATCTGACGAATCAGCGAGGCTGAATACGGTTGCTCCAAGTCCGGCATGTGCAAGTGCAAAAGCACCGACCCGGACGAACGAGATCGTATTGACACTGAGCTGCAAGGCGTATTCCAGCAGGTCACCGATGATGCCCGCAAGTGCCGACCAGCCGCCGGCTCGCCTCACCCAAAGATTACCAAACAGGTACCAGCCCAGGCCGATGACGGCCCAAATCAGCTCGCCGCGGTCTAACAGCCACAGGGCAAGAGCGGCGTAGGCGAGCATTATTCCCGCCTCTGATCGAAGCCAGTACCCAAAGCGGTTTTCCCAGAAATGCTCCAGTCCATTCAGTCCCATCCCCAGCAGGATCAGGCCGCCGCCGCACAGCAGCGGCGTAAAAAGAATGACCAGCGGGGCCGCAAGGGGCTGTGTCCATAACGCTGGAATCAGGTGTTCAAAGGTGAAGACACTGCCGTAGAGGAAACCGAAGGCCATCGAAACGGCGCCCCCAGAAATCAGCATTCCCGCCGGCGGGAACCGCGATCTGAGAAGCAAACCGGCGAGCAGGATCACCAGGCCTTGACCTACATCGCCAAACATATAGCCAAACAACAGCGGCGCGATAATCGCCACCAGTGGACTCGGGTCCGCTGCGGCATGGGTTGGCGTTCCCATCAATCCGGCGAAAAACTCGAAGGGGCGAATCCAGGGAAGGTTTCGAATCAATGTGGGCGGGACCAGATTAGCCGGAGGGATGTCAGTCAGGGACAGTACTGCGGGTAAACTCGCCTCTTCCAGCGCCGTACGCAGCCTTTCCCCCCGGATGTCACTGGTCCAGCCGGTCAAATGTGCAAAATAGTCGCCCGTCGGAACCCCTTCCAGCCTGGCCACCAACCACTGCAGTCGACGCAACTCACCCAGCACCAGGGGCAACTCAAACCGGTCTTCTATTGCCGCCATTTCCCTCCGCTTACCCGCGATGGCAGCAGCCAGCTCATCCGCCTGCGCCTTTAGACTTGCCCTCACTGCAGATACCGGACCATTTTTCATGGCATCGGGGAGGCTCAGGCTTCTCCCGTCTTTGCCACTCAAGATCCTTTCAGCCTCTTCAGAGGCAGCGCTGGAACCCAGCGTCACCAGGTACGCTGCCCTGGCACTCTCAACGCGCAAATTCAGGACGTGTTCCACCGCTGCCGGGGTCTCAGTCCCTGCGGGCAGTACAAACAGACGCGTCTCAAGCAGCGGCGCCGCATCGAGCAAGGCTGAAAAATTCAGGTCCTCGTCGCGCAACAGAGTGAGGAAGTCGCCTATTTCAGTTAACTGCCCCTGCCTTTGGTACAGGTCTTCAAGCTCAATCACCAGGGGCTCGGCGAGCGCCAGCCACTGCTGTAGCCGATCTGTATTCCTGGCGATAGCGTCCCCCAACACCTCGGCCCCGACACTGCCTGGCACCACTGGCGCAGGCAGGTAATCCCTGAACTTTCTGACCACCTCACGATAGGGGGCCAAAATCGCTTCCAAGTCTGATAATTCCAGACCCGGATCGCCCGTGTCGGTAAACTCAAATTCCACCTCACCGGTTTCTGCAAGCACTTCCACCGCCCGTGCCAGCATTGGCTTCGCGATCAGCTCCTCAAACCACTGCGCGGGCGCGGTGCGAAACATCAGCTGCTCGCCCTTGAAAACTCGATCCGCTTAAGCAATTCCCCGCGCAGCCTGAGCAGGTCAGTAAGTACGAGGCCCAGAAAGCTGAATGCGGCAATGGGTCCACCGGAAAAATTGCGGAAGCAGCGGTCAAGTCTGGCCACCACCTGCTTATCGTAAGCGACAACAGGTAGCAGCCCACTCAAGGCCGCAAGTCCTCGATTCTCCCGGGCTGTCATGTCCGGACACTGTTGTCTCCAGATCGTGCGCCAGCGAGTGCCCAGCGCATTAACATTACCATCAACGGGCGCCAGCTCAGTCAGCGGCCAGGTCGCGGGTTCAGTGGCCAGCGTTCCGAGGAAGGGATCGTCCTGAAACCAGTCAGGCGAAGGTTCTCCGCTTACCATTATCCGTATTGGCTCCAGATCGATGAGCAGTCCGCACCATCGTGTCGCAGAACGCCACTGACCAGGCATCCACCCACTGAGTTCATGTACCAGTTGGCGAAAATTTTCCCTGAGTGAGATCTCCACCGCATGAGAACTACTGTTGACGCCAAGCTTTTCCAGCCAGGGACCCAATCCGGCAGCATCGGCCTGTTGCAGATAGCGACTGACACCCTCAGTCTGACCGAGGCTCGCCCATACTGCCGCATCGGGTCGCTGGGAATATCTTGCCTGAATGCGAGCCTGGACATATGCCAGCCGTGGTGATGAACTCAATCGCCTGCCCCCCGCTCCCCGATCTCATCCTCGAACAGGAGAAAGTGCACCAGGCTGTCGATGGTGCTGGTCATGACGTCACTATCGATCGCCTCAACCCGCAACTGACGCAGGGTTGCCGCGCCGTTGGCCTCGGTGGATTTACGCTGTGCCTCGATTTGAGCGTCCACCGACCGCTGGATGGCCACTATGCGTGACTGGGCACTGGAGTCTATTTGCCTGGCTCGATCCCGGGCTGCTTTGCGGATGGCCGAGGCCATTCTGCTTGCCTCGTCTACAGCCCGAGTGGCCAACTGTTCCGCATCCAGTGCGGATTGAATTGCCGTTTTCTCATTCATAGCGAACTTCGCCTGAAACAGGAAACACAGATTGAAGTCTATCGTTCCCGGGTAAAGCAAAACCTGCGTTAGATCAATTTTAGTAGCGTCTTGTCTTTTACCAACCTGACCCGCTGGCCCAGGCTCATCACCTCAAGCCGGTCGGGAGACTCAATCGTGATTCCACCATGCGGTATCCGAATATGCGCGCAGGTCCAGCTCATGGGTCCAGACGGATCGGTGCTGCTGGGCAATGTGAAAATAGGTCTCGGCAATTTTTTCCGGCAACATCAGCCCATCGTGCTCACCACCCCTTGATTCTCTGAGTTCCCTGAAGAGTTCCTCACCGAGCATCTTGCCAAGGGTGTCGGGTGCATCTACGGCACCGTCGATGAGGATATGGGCAACGTGAATTCCCTTCGGAGAGAATTCGGCATTAAGCGTTTGGCACAGCATCCTGCGGCCACCCATCGCGGCTGCATGAGAATGCTGGCCTTTGTTCCCCCTCATTGCCGATGTGGCGGATGTCACCAGGATGGTGCCGCGGCCCCGCTTTTCCATTAGCGGCGTAAGCGCAAAGGCGAGACGGTACAAACCGAAAGTTCCCAACCGCCAACCCATCTCAAAGGCCTTGTGGGATGTATCTGCCAATGGCCGGTCACCTATCTGCGCACCCAGGTTGTAAACGGCCACGTCGATTGGACCAATTTTTTCTTCGATGTCCTTGACAACATTTTCAATGGCCTCGTCATCGATTGCGTTGAGCAACTGCCCCGTCGCACTGCCACCGGCAGCAGTTATTTGTTTGACCAGGTCGTTCAGGCCCGCTTCGTCGCTGCGGCGACACAGGTGGGCATGATAACCTTCGAGAGCGAACTTCTTGGCAACATTGCCGCCGATACCAGCTCCGGCACCAATGACGAGACAAACGGGCTTGCTCATGCTGGTTTCCCTTCATTAATTCCAATTTCAGTGAACTATAGTGTAGACCCTATCGAGGTACCGCGGGTTTGTATATTTCGCAGTCCTGCCCAGAGCCAACCTGCTATCAGCAGCGTGAAAGCTCGTGTTTTTTCTAGTATCAAAGAGGCCCTGTTGATAGCATACTTGGTTAATCACTTACCGGAGTTCCCCTTATGTCATCTCTCAAACGCTCTATCGCTTCCCTGCTAAGCATTTCAATACTGGTCCTGGGCTTGCAGGGCAGCCTGGCCCAGGCGGGCATGATAGGCACGGACAGCGCTCTGGCGGTACATTCCGAGCGACTCAACCGCGATCAAGTCGCTGATCTGCTGCAGCGCGAGGACGTGCAACTGCAAATGCAGGCCCTTGGTATTGATGCGGCAACCGCCCAGGAACGGGTTGCGCATCTATCCGATGAGGAGCTGGCACAACTGAACACCAGCATCGACAGCCTGCCGGCCGGTTCCAGTGTTGTTGGAATCGCGATAATTGTATTGCTGACGCTGGTTTTTCTCGATATTTTTGGTGTTACTGACATATTCACCTTCATCAAACCGGCCAAGTGACGGGGAGAGCATCCCGACTACAGAAAAGCTATGGCCGCCTTTTGGCGGCCATTCTTTTTGTCTGCCTTATGGCAATGCTTGGTGCCTGCACCGCGCCCCAAACCCGTAAATTGCTTGCCACCGCCGACCCGCACAACACTCAGGAGGTCTCGCTGCAGATTCCCTTCTTTCCTCAGACTGCCTATCACTGTGGCCCCGCGGCCCTGGCGGGACTGATGCTCCACAACGGCGTGGATACCAGCCCTGATGAGCTCGCCAGACAGGTTTACCTCCCGGGTAGAAAAGGCAGCCTGCAGGTTGAGATGACCGCGGGTATCCGGCGCAATGCGCTACTGGCTTATCCGATGGAGGCAGGTGCCAAAAGCGAAATGGAACAGCTACTACTGGCGCTCGATGCGGGCTTTCCCGTTCTGGTGCTGCAAAACCTGGGGGTACGGTGGTTACCGCAATGGCATTACGCCACGGTTACCGGCTACGACCTTGATACCGCGGAACTCCTGCTGAACAGCGGCACACAGCAGAACTACCGTATATCGTTCTCTACTTTCGAACACACCTGGAAGCGCGGTGATTACTGGGCTTTGTTGGTAGTTCCGCCCACAACAGTGCCACCGTTTGCTGACGCTGTAACCTGGAACAGGGCGGCGTTCGACCTGGAATCAACCGGCCAGACCGCTGCCGCACTTACGGCTTATCGATCCAGTCTGCGGCGGTGGCAAGATAATGAAGCCGCCCTGCTGGGCGCCGGTAATGCCGCTTTTGCTCTCGGGAAAACCGCTGCTGCAGCGAACTACTTTTACCGACTATCATCGCATTCCACGGATCACGCCGCCGCGGGTTGGAATAACCTGGCGTATGCCTTAAAGGCATTAAACTGCCGTCAGGCGGCCGCGCGGGCGGCTGCCCTGGCGCATCAACTCGCACCAGGGCAAACCGCAGTAGTAGATACATTTAATGACATGACCAGTACCGATAATCATTCGCACTCGGAAACAGCAGCAGAGAAGGTGCAGCAGTGTCAACAATGGCAGGAAGTTATTCCGGATGTAATTCACGAATAAGCGCGGGGATCTCGTTCGGGTGCAGCAGGGTATGCCGGGGATTGATACCCAACTCGGCATCCAGGGGCTGCTGGTGTTGAATCCATACGGAGGTGATACCACTGCCGTGTGCACCGGCAATATCTGTCGCCAGGCTGTCGCCTACATGGACGGCCTCGTGCGCTTCGCAGTTGGCAAGCTTGAGCGCCTTGTCAAAAATGGACCGAGCGGGTTTCTGCTCTGGCTCCTGTCCGCCAATGATAATGTGATCGACATAGGCCGCCAGATTTACCGCCTCTAACTTTGGAATCTGGGAGAATTCGGGACCGTTGGTGATCACCACCAGCGTAAAGAGTTTGCGCGCCTCGAGTAAAAAATCGGCGATGCCGGGATAGAAGTGGAAAGCGGCCAGGCGGTCACTATCAAACTTGCTTTGTAAGGTCCTGGCATCCGCCTCGCTGACATCCGTCACACCTTGCCCGGCCAACAGATCGCGAATCAACTGCAGGCGAAAAGCAGCTTCACTTTGTTGTTCGATGATCGGCATATAACGCGCGTGCTCGGCGTCGCTCCACTTCCTGTAGATGCACCTGACGTAGTCACGCGCGATACCCTCGGCATCCACATGTTCTCCATAGCGCGCCGCCAGAGCTTCCGCCATTAGCTGACCGGCGCGTTCATTAGCGGAGCTGGTATCGCACAGTGTCTCGTCCATATCCAGAAAGAGTGCCTTCAGCATGCTCAACTCCGGATAGTTCGCAGCAGGGCACGATAGAACATTTTCTTGTAAAACGCGGGCATTGCTTTTCCCTGATGTTTCCGTTGCGCGTCAGGTGACAACATTATGGCGCACTAGGATACACCAAAATCATGTGGACCAGATGGGCATAATTAGCGTATTTTTCCTGAGCACTCATGCAAAGTAGTGTTCATTTTTCCGTTTATTCATCCACAGAAACAGGGATACCAACATGAATGGCAGTGGTAACAATGCAGTAACATCGTTCTTTGCTGCACCCGTCGCAACATGTCTGCTGAGTATCATGTGCCTGTTGCCCGGCCAGGCATTTCCCGACCCCGCACCTGCGGTCGAAATTAGCGAAGTGGCGACCTTCGACGAGCCCTGGGCGATGGCCTTCCTGCCGGATGGCCGCTTACTGATAACCGAGAAACCGGGTGCCCTGCAGTTGGTGACACCAGACGGCAGCAAGGCCGCTATCACCGGCTTGCCAGAGGTGGCGTACGGAGGGCAAGGTGGCCTGGGTGACGTGGCCTTGCATCCCGAATTCCAGGCAACCCGGCTGGTCTACCTCAGCTATGCAGAATCCGGCGAAGGCGGCAGGGGGGCAGCAGTCGCCAGGGCAAGACTCAGCTTTGACGAGACCGGCGGCTCCCTGAGCGAGTGGCAAGTCATCTGGCGACAGCAGCCCAAGGTATCGGGACGCGGACACTATGGACAACGCATCGCGTTCGGACCCAACGGCTACCTGTGGATAAGCTCGGGAGAACGCCAGAAATTTGATCCCTCCCAGGACATGACTGCCAATCTCGGCAAGATTGTGCGCCTCACCGCCGACGGCGGCATTCCCGCCGATAACCCTTTCGCAGCAGACGGCGGTGTGGCGGCCCAAATCTGGTCACTGGGGCACCGCAATCCGCTGGGACTGGCCTTTGACGGGGATGGCCGGTTATGGACAGTCGAAATGGGCCCCAAGGGCGGTGATGAACTGAACCTCGTAGAACGGGGCAGCAATTATGGCTACCCCCTGGTCTCCGAGGGGGATCACTACAGCGGGCGCGACATACCCGACCACCATACGCGGCCAGAATTTCAGCCGCCCGCGATCAGTTGGACACCGGTAATATCGCCCAGCAGTCTCATATTCTATTCCGGCAGCGCGTTTCCCGACTGGCGCGGCAATGCTTTGATCAGCGGCTTATCGGCGCAGGGATTAATCCGGGTGACGTTCGAGGGCGACAAAGCCAGGGAAGCCCAGCGCATTCCAATGGGGGCCCGCATCAGGGCGGTGGCACAGGGCCCGGATGGCGCTATCTGGCTATTACAGGACGGCGGCAACGGCAAGCTGCTGCGGCTTACGCCAGCCAGATAGCGATGCTCGTTGCATGTTCTCGCCTCCGATATAAACCGCATGCACGCAGTTCAACAGTGACCGCGCACGCCCTGTAAAAAATCCAGATAGTGATGTGCCACAAGCGATGGCGCTTCCACTTGCGGGTAGTGGCCGATATTTTCCAGTTCGGCAAGGTAATCCAGCCGGCATCCCAGTTCCTGATAGCGCGCCACCATATGGGCACCCGATACCGGATCCGCCGAGCCATTAATCAGCGCCAACGGCACCTGGGACACGATTAGCGCATTTACCCAGCGCTCCCTGTGCTCCAGGCGATCACTCATATAGGTAATCAGGTTGTGGAAAATATGACGCCCACCCTTGAGATTAATGAGATACCAGAACTGTTCCAGTTGTTCCTCGGTGGGCCCGGTGCCCGCCCCAAATACTTTGCGGAAAGAGCGATCGAATTGTGCTTTGCCGGCCAGTCGATTCAATAGCGGTCCCAGTGGACTCAGCAGCAACTTTTGCGTTAGCAGCGCGCGATGGGTCTCCGGGAACAGCCCTCCATTGAGGAAACAGCCTGACAACCACCGGCCACTCCCCTGCCCCGCATTCTGCCTGGCCAACAGTTCCTGGGCTACGGTGTCGCCATAATCATGCGCCAGCACATGAAACGCGTCCAACTCCACATGTTCCACCACCGCCTCGACGATATCGGCTTGCTGGTGAATACTGTAGTTACGCGCGTTGGGCTTGTCTGAAAAGCCAAAGCCCAGCATATCCAGACACACCACACGATAATGTTCTCGCAGCGTGTGCCACATTGGCTGCCAATCCCAGCTTGAAGTGGGGAACCCGTGGATCAGCAGCAGCGCGGGCTGGTCGTGCTCACCTTCATCAAGGTAAAAGATGTCCGCGCCATTTATGCGCAGAAACGATCCCTTGTCCCGCCACTGCTGCAGTACCGGGAAAGGTATCGTACTGTTTTCGAGCTCCATGCATGCTCCTGTTTAGAATCGTTACAATGCCCATGCCGGTGTCTCCGTCAGTGAAGGCATATCGGTGGCCAAGATAAAGCCCTGGCCCCGCTGTGGCAATTAAATCCTCCTGGAAACCGCAAAATCCCGCCAGAAAGATCAGTTCATCGCCGTTATTTTAGTTGGACAAAAAAACTTTGTATAACCTACACTGGAGCGATTCAGGGATAAAAAAGCGTATTTTAAATGGCGGAATCAGCACCAACCTATACCGAAGACCAGGCACAGATTGATCCTTACAGCTTGCCCCTGGAGGATATCAATGTTGCCAATCCCTACCTGTTTTCGCACGATACACAAGGGGCCTGGTTCAAGCGACTGCGAGATGAGGCTCCCGTGCACTATTGTGCCGAGAGCTTTTTTGGGCCCTACTGGTCGGTGACCCGCTACGACGACATCATGACGGTGGACACCTCCCATGACGTCTATTCTTCGGAGCCGACCATTGTAATACGGGACCCCATCGAGGACTTCCCACTACCCATGTTCATTGCCATGGACCGACCAAAACATGATGAGCAGCGCATGGTTGTGGCACCCGCAGTAGGCCCGCAAAACCTGAGAAACTTTGAACCGATAATTCGCGAGCGCACCATCGATGTACTGGAACATCTACCCGTGGGAGAGGGTTTCGACTGGGTGGAAAAGGTCTCCATCGAGCTGACCACCCGGATGCTGGCCACGCTGTTTGACTTCCCCTTTGAAGAGCGCAGTAAACTGACCTACTGGTCGGACGTATCAACCGCCATACCGGGCATGGGGTTGATCGATAGCGAAGAGCAACGCAAGGAAGTCATGCTGCAATGCCTGGCATATTTTACCGGTCTGTGGAATGAACGTGTTAATGCACCCGCGGGCAACGACCTGATTTCAATGCTCTCCCACGGCGAGGCCACCAAAGATATGGGGCCGGTGGAATACCTGGGCAACCTGGTATTACTCATCGTCGGTGGCAACGACACCACACGCAACACCATGAGCGCCAGCGTACTGAACCTGGACAGGAACCCGGAGCAGTTCGGGAAACTGGTTGCTGACCAGTCCCTGATCCCCAGCATGGTCGCCGAAACGATCCGCTGGCAGACGCCTTTGGCCCATATGCGCCGCACCGCGAAGATCGATACCGAACTCGGCGGCCAGCAGATCAAAGCCGGTGACAAGGTTGTGATGTGGTATATCTCAGGCAATCGCGACGAGCGTGTTTTCGAGCATCCTGACAGCTTTATTATCGACAGGCCCAATGTTCGCAAGCACCTCTCCTTTGGCTTTGGCATCCACCGCTGCATGGGCAACCGCCTCGCCGAGCTGCAACTGAAAGTGCTATGGGAGGAAATCCTGAAGCGCTTTGAGAGACTCGAAGTGGTGGGCGAACCGGAGCGCACTCCGTCCAGCTTCGTTCACGGGTACACGTCCCTGCGCGTTATCGCGCATCCGTTGACCTGAACTGTCTCAGGGGGAGTTTTCTGACTCGTTCTGTTCAGTTTTGGAGTGCAAGTCAGCTGGCCCGGCCGTGGTGCTATTTATCACCGTATAAACGGCGATAGCGCCATAGCGCCCAGGCATCGTACACCCGGCCAGCAACGGCACGAACCAGCGGCCACTGTAACCAGCGCCAGAGAAATCCCACCCGGGTGTGCTGCCATGCCGCCACGTTAGCTTCGAGGCCCTGCAGCAATTCGCCGTCAGCCGTGCGCAGGTGTAACGTTCTCAGCAACTCGTCCTTGCAGGGCAGACCCGGTTCATCAACGGTATGGATATCACGCAGCTCCAGCTTGTCGCCGCTCATGTCACGCAAGCGGGCCACCTCTTTGTCACACAAGGGGCAGTGGCTATCGTAATAAAGCGTATCAGTCATAGTTTTCGTGTCTCCAGTATCACCAGGGCACCGGGCGCGCATCCCAGTCCACAAATGACAGCTCGCCGTCCGCCTGCATGGTGTCCAACTGTGTGCAGAGTCGCTCTGCCACAAAAGCCGGAGAAAAAAGCTTTCCCTCAGGAACGCCACTCTGGAATGGCTGGGACAAAGCAGTATCGGTGGTCCCCGGGTGAAAGGCCACCAGCTTCACGCGCGGCGCGCGGCGCGCATACTCTATGGAGGCGGTCTTCAGGAACATATTGAGCGCGGCCTTGGAGCTGCGATAGCTGTACCATCCCCCTAAACGGTTATCGCTGATGCTCCCGACCCGGGCACTGAGCACGGCAATCACGCAACCGGTACTGCGACGCAGGTGTCCAGCCAGGTTACTGACCCACAATGAGGGGACCACCACGTTGGCATCGAACACCTCGTGCATTGCCTCGCGACCTACTTTATCCAGGGATTTTTCCGGTGAGAGCCGCGGACTATGCAAAATGCCATTGCAGATAATCACCCGGCGCAATTCGAAGCCGCCCTGGGTTGTCTGCTCAGCTATGCCGGCCACAGAGGCCTCGCTGTAGTCGCTGGTCAACCACTCCAGGCGAGAGTCAAAACTCACCAGCCTGGCGGGCTGTGGACCACGGCTTACGGCGAACACCCGGGCGTAGGCAGAGTCACCCAGATAGCGGTCCAGTGCGGCGGCACCAATACCCCCGGAGGCACCCACCACCAGCACTGCGGGGTTTACCGATGCTGTCTCTTTCTCTGTCTCTGTCTCTTTGAGCATAATTTTTTCCTGTGCCCGGACTTAAACCACGTAGCAGTGTATTTCACACGGGTGCCTCTTCCGGGGCTAACCTCTTCAGTTCCCGATCGGCCCATTCGATGATAACCGTCCGTTCTGTGTTATCCCGGCGCTCCCAGTTAGCCACCACCAGGTTCATGCGCGGGTTCTCACGAAATCGCTCCAGGTGCCGGTCGATAAAATGCCAGTACAGGGAATTATAGGGACAGGCACCCGACCCTGTGGTCCTGGATGGAGTATAGGGGCATTGCTTGCAATGGTTACCCTGCCGCTGAATATATTTACCACTGGCTGCATAGGGCTTGCTGGCCATCAGGCCACCATCGGCATGCAGTGCCATACCCAGCGTATTTGGCAGCTCAACCCACTCAAATGCATCGACGTAGACAGCGAGATACCAGGCGCAGACTTCCTCTACATCCAACCCCGCCAGCAGAGCAAAATTGCCTATCACCATCAACCGCTGAATGTGATGGGCGTACCCCAGCTCAAGCGTTTGCTCCAGTGCCCGCTGCAGACAGCGCATATCGGTAGCGCCGCTCCAGAACCAGTCAGGCAGCGGTCGCTCTGCCACCAGATCGTTACGCCGCGCATACTCCGGCATGCTAGACCAGTAGATGCCGCGCACGTATTCACGCCAACCAAGAATTTGTCGGATGAACCCTTCCGCGGCCGCGATATCGCAGCGACCATCCCGCCATGCCCGCTCCACTCGGCGACAGACCTCAAGTGGGTCCAGCAAGCCGATATTGAGGTACATTGAGACCAGAGAGTGAAATAACCACGGCGATTCCTCAGCCAGCGCATCCTGGTATCTGCCAAAGTCAGACAGTGCGTTTGCCAGGAACCACTTCAGGTGCTCCTGTGCCTGCGCCACCGTCACGCCCAGGTAAAACCTGTCAAGATCCCCCGGGTGGTCGGGAAACTCTCGTCTGACCAATGCAATCACTTCGCGAGTAATATCATCCAACGCCACTTCCGGCCTGGCGGGCACCTGCTCGTTAGCTCGCCAGCCTTTCCGGTTGGAGGCGTCATAGTTCCACTTGCCACCTTCGGGCCCGCCATTACCATCCAGCAGTATCTCGTACCTGCGACGCATGACGCGATAGAAGTGCTCCATGCGCAGCTGCTTTCTGCCGCGCATCCAGTCTGAAAAGTCAGCGTGGCTAGCCAGGAATCGATCGTCGGGAATGATTTCCAGCGGTACCGGTAATGTCCATTGCCGCATTTCATTCAGTAGACGAAATTCACCCGGTTCACAACACCGCGCAGATTCGGCGTTGCAGCCCTCAAGCCCCGCCTGTACCGCCTCTAAAAGGGAGGCTTTG
>Ga0316191_10001555_pt1 | contig 16269 bp, 19 predicted proteins | sample Eddworburr2cm_MG_FD_204928 | JGI IMG/M metagenome (GOLD analysis project Ga0316191, IMG submission 204928) | Coastal sediment microbial communities from Maine, United States - Eddy worm burrow 2 cm | ecosystem: Environmental > Aquatic > Marine > Coastal > Sediment | place: USA: Maine...
GAACTCCATAAACACGATGTTGGCCGGCAGCGAGTTGGTGCGGACCGGTGCCAGGTAGGCAAGTTCCGGGTAATCCCCGAAAATCCTGTCCATCAGGGGGTCCATAAAACGCTTTTCCAAATCGTTATGGGACCTGGGGCGCTCCAGTGAAAGGGCGGTCACGATGGTCAGATGAAGCTTGGGGTCTACCGCGACACGCCGGTAGAGGGCGTTCGTGATACGGTAGGCCTTTCCCAGTCCCAGCTGAAGCGCGAGCACGATCAGGTTTCCCACCGTTTGAATGATGCCATCGATACAATCTTCGACGTCGTCGTATATGTGAGGGGTATCAGCGGCCATTTCGGGTTGAAACACAAAGCGAAGCTGCGCATGCTGCACCGGCGAGTGAAGCCCCAGGCGCCGCGGCGGCACTAGAATGAACTCCGCAAAGCGGATTCCAGTCAGGGACACCCGGATCGCTTGAAGAACTGTGGTCCGTTTGATGGGGTTTCCCCCGTAGTTGACGTTCCGCAGAATTACAAATGGATCTTCGTCTCCGATATCCGGCTGGTTTTCCAGTCCACCAGAACCGGCGTCATCGCCGCCATGTAGCCTCCCGGCAGCACATCGCACGAGGTTCTCAGCCGCAAAAGGCCGGTGTCACTTTCAGCCGTGGCGATGAGGTCGCGGGGAGACAGGACGCGGATATCTTTTTTGCTCTCTGATGCGGTCATTCTTTCTCAATTCCTTGAATGACGACGGAACAAGATCGCCCAAAATATTGAGACGATGATAAAATGACAACCATAACTATCAGCCAACCATTATAGGTTTTATTGTCAATATCGAATTTTTGTTGTCGGTTGAAATTTTAAGTCGATTTTTGCTAAATATTTTTTGGGGAATTAATGATAATCCTGACTTTATCGACGATGGTGCGGGCCACTGCGTCGGTCTCGGACATAGTGGAGGCCGCTGTGATGGCGTCCACCTCGGATGAATCCGGTTTCCATGAGTCAAGCCGGCCGGTTGTCAACACCACCAGCTTTCCTTTATCCGGGATATCATCAATAAAACTTTCCACCCTCGGATCCGGTCGGCCGGCCATGCAGCTGTTCAGAATGACAACGGCGATATATTGATCGACGGACTCATTGGGGAGCCTTTTTACGTCCACCACCTTGATGTAAGATACATCTTCACCCAATGCTTTTTTGATTTCAGAGAGGACCTCACCTTTAAACTGACTATTTTGGGTGGCAATCAACACCTTGCTTTTTAAGGCCGTTTTATCCCCGGTTTCAATTGTATCTACCATTTTCAGGGTACACCCGAAAAATGTCAGAAAACAAATCATTAAAAAACAGCTTCTCGATTGTCGCACCATCAGTTCATTTTCTCCCCTTCAAATAGGTTTCAAAAAAAGATGTCAGAGGCCAGGGATATAGACGTCAATTATATCGAATCGATAACTATTCAACTAACCAATGCAGTTGAGAATGAAATGCAAGCGTGCGGCGTTGCCGTGAGTAGCGATCGTTAGGGCATTATCTCTCCACGACGGCCTTGATTTTTTTGTAAATCTCTTTGAATTCTCGCGAAAGCTCCTTCGAGTCGATCTGGGCCAGAGGTTGCTTGGGATCCGTGTTCATCGCTTGAAACGCTGCCAATTTGGGGTGGTCGTCTTCAACCGTACTTACGTCGACGGCTACCCAGAAAATCTTAACGCCCCGTTTGTCCTCCGCATCCAGAAGCTTTGGAAGTTCCTCGTCCGAGATGAAATCCGAGGCAATTAAATCCTGGCTAACCAGCAGCAAAGCTGCCTTCGCGACAGCCAACGACGCTTCGATCTCGTCTTGCCACTTATCTCCACTTTCGATATCACGATCGTCCCAGATTCTGATCAAGTCCTTTTGAAGCGCCCATTAGCGCAGACAATATCCACCTGAATAACCAAGGCCGGTTTTGTTGTCAATATTAATTTTTTAGACCGGGATTGCACTTTCAGGCCGGTTTGATTCTACTCCGGCGGATTTGCCCGCGGTTGAATTGTTTAAAAGTGCTGAACACCCATGTTAATGCGGAGAATAACGACCTTACATCTACTGCGCACCAGCTGACTGTCGATCAACAACCTGCGTCCACGACCCATTCAGGACGATGATGCGCTTTCACTTGGGTTCCGGGCGGGAAGCGTTACAGCGCCGGCGCCGCCGGCCTTTCTTTTAGCGGCCGTGGACTCCGACCACTGCACATTCTCCACCGCCAGAATGGCTTCCACGCGCGTCACCAGGATCTGGAACTTTTCGTCCGCATCGTAAGGCGCCGTGCCGGTGAGGAAAAAAAACTTTTCTCGCTTGAGGTTTTCAGCCGTGATCCGGTATCGGACCCATTTCTCCTGAAACCGGTATAGGGACAGCAAACCGCCGATGGCTGCCACGGCCACGCCCATGGCTCCGGTTAGAACCTGAACCGGCATGAGATTGGCATGGCTCACCAGATAGGCAATGGCGCAGCCCATGACAATTTCCGCGGCCCGCAGTATTTTAAACCACTGCTGGTTTTTACCACTTGCGCTGCTAAGCCACTTGATCTGGTCATCAATTCGTTCTTGCAGGTAATCGTCCTCGTTCATTCTCAGCCCTTTCTTTTCGTTCTTTTTTGAAATGCCTTTGTGGCACCAAACGCCGTTATACGCCAGTGTCAAAGCCTTATGTGTAATTCAGTGGCAAAAACGACTGTTACCTTATTTTTCCATGGCCTCGATCAACTCTTTCACACCCTCCTTGAACGGCCCACTGTCCGACTTGGCTGTGTAGCGCAGATGAATGATCGCATCCTCGATCTGGGTGAAGTCGATGTCGGGGTTCGTCTCGTGAGGCATCTCCAGCCGCCAGGTCGATACCGCACCGGTGCCTTTAAAGGGAAAGTAGCGGTCATCGAGGAAAAAGTTAAGGAATACAAGATCCAATGCTAGAAAGTGGTGGTTTTGATGTGCTAAACGACGCCCCAGTTCTTGAGCGAGCGGATTGTATGCTGAACTGTGACTGATGAAGATGCTGCTCATTGGAATCTACGGCGTTCGTTTGCATGCCTTGACAAAGAGAATCCAGATCCCGTGCATGTCGCAGCAGCAATTATGTAAATTCGACCTTGCAGGTGACCTCGATGGATTTAACCGGCTTGTCTTGGTGGCTTCCCAGGCCGATGCTGATCGGCCCACCTGGCTGGTGGCTGGCTTCCGGTTTTTTAGGACCGGTAACTGTAACGGCGGTCGACTGAGCGGTGGCCGGTTCTTCCGGCGTCTCAGCCGAGGCTGCCGACTTGCCGGCGACGGGATAACGCCGCTTGAACGCCTCCATGGCCTCGATAAGCTTCTGATTCTGATCTCTGAAGGTCGTCATGTCGAAGGAGCCCTTCGAGAAGGCCTCAATCTTGGGAAGGATCTCTCGGACCCTGTCTTCCTGATCCATGCCCAAGTAAGCCTGCGCCAGCGTCTGGTACACCCATTCGCAGTCGCCCCGCTTTTCAAAGCCCTCTTGACCGACCAGGTCGAGGCAGATTTCGACGACTTTCTGCCGGATCATTTTGGCTCGGCCGTAGCATACGATGGCGTCGAACTCGTTATCGACCAGGTTGGCCTTGAGAGTATACATGAACGCTGCGTTGATCCCGTTGTAATAATCATGCTTGACATAGAAGCCGCGCTCATAAAAGTCGATGGATTTCTCAAAGTAGACGATATCTCCTGTGCGTTCATGCAGGCGTTTGTTAATAGCCCCGCCCAGTCCGAGTGTTTCGGGATCGTTCGAAATGGACAGCTGACAGGATTCTTCGAGGATTTTCTCAGCCTCCTTCAATGCGGCGATGGCGACCTCGTCGTCTTCGTCCTTCTCCTTGCTCTTGTAGGTTACCAGGGCCAGCCGCTGCTTGAGGAAGATGTCCTTCGGATCGTTATCGTTGGCGGTCTTAAAAAGTGCGATGGCCGTGGGGTAGTCGCCGGCGTTCTTGGCGGCTTCGGCACGCTCGACGACGATCGCCAGCGACTGATCCTTGATGTCCCCCGGATCGGCCGCCGCCTGCTCGGTCAGTTTTGTTCGTAGCTCGTCAATCAGTTCCTTAGGATCAGCCCACTGCGGCGCCACCATGCCCGGCAGGTATGTAAACACCGGACTGTCTTCTTCCATCGGGCTTTCAACCAATTTCCGAAGTTGATCGGAGAGCACGCCGACAAACCGCTGGGTCTCTTTTTCGGCAATTTCTTCTCCAAGATGCTCGTAACCATAGATAATCGTATGACTCAGATCGAAAGGAAGCATTTTAAACAATTCGTTCTCGGCCATAATCAAGGTGGTTTTGGGCCGCTGCGCGTGCCGCACACCCAGTTCGTAAAAGACGTTGGCGTTCATCGTTGATAAATCGGCCACGACGAAGTCGGCGTGGTAGATCCATTTGTACATGAGCTTGTCGATGCTGCCGGTGACATTCACGTCGATGGCTCGAAAACAGCGGATGCCGACATTGTCGAATGCCGGCTTGATGAGCTTTTGATAGGTCAAATCCAGGTTCAACGTTCGACCGGTGGCATAATCGGTTTTCATGCCGAAGCCGATGATAACGAAGCAGTTCAGTTCGTCCTTGGTTTTCGCGGCAGGTTTTTTTTTGGCCATGGTATCCCTCCATTTTCCGGATCGAGATCGAGAAACAGGAAGTGGTGGTTTTTATGCGCTAAAAGACGCTCCAGTTCTTTGGTGAGCGAACTGTCTGCTGGACTGTGGCTGATAGTAACTACTTATGAAGACTATGAATTAAAAACGTATTGTCAACCCGGCAGTTGGCTAAAATCGGCCGGCAATGGTAAATCCTGCGCCGCGACATAGGTCATGCGCTCTTGGGAAAAGGAGGCTCGAATATTCCTCCTCGGATAGACAAGTTCCACGTGCTAGAGCCTTTCTCCGAGGCGCAGGCTCTGCCCTACGGGCTGGAAGCGGAGCCGGGGTAAGTACTTCCTGATTGTGTCCTCAGCATCGCAAAACCAAACTTTTTAGACTGGCAATACGCGTCATATTCATGTAAACATATTGTTTTGTGGCTTAGTGCCTTCGTGGCGAATCTATCTCGAAAAAAGAATCAAATGATCGTCTCCTTTCACCCGCTATTTGAAGCCGATAAGAACATCATCTGCGCCGGGCGGCAACCAAATGAAGAAGATCTCTCCGCCATTCGTGCGGCGGATGCCGTCATTCTCTCCCAAGGGTGTTACCGCGCACTGTATGAAATGGCACGGGAGAACTGTCCTCATGTATTTCCCAATTATGATGCCAGGTTTAAGTATCCGGGAAAAATCAATCAGATTAAAGTGTTTCGAAAATTTAAGATTTCTCATCCAGCCTCTGAAATTTTCTCTGACGTGGCTTCGTTTCAACGTCAGTATGGCGAAACGTCGGCAAAGCTGTCTTTTGATTTTCCGGTAGTTTTCAAATTGGACTGGGGAGGTGAAGGGGAGACGGTTTATCTCATCAATTCGGCCCGGGAATTACGCGAAATCCTTCAAAAAACAGCCGGATATGAAATATCAGGTCAGGCCGGATTTATCCTGCAGGAATATATACCATCCAATCGCAGAACCCTTCGCGTTGTGATCCTTGGACGGCGCGTGATATCATACTGGCGCATCCAGGAAAACAACGATTGTTTTTACGCAAACCTTAGCAAAGGAGCGGTCATTGATTCAGAAGCCCAACCCGGTCTGCAGCACAAAGCAGTTGCCCTCGTAAAATATTTATGTCAAAAAACAGGAATCAATCTGGCCGGCTTCGATGTCATCTTTTCCTCGGAAAATGGCGATCCCGATCCCATGCTGTTGGAAATCAACTACTTTTTTGGCAGAAAAGGTCTCGGCGGATCGGAGAATTACTATCGGATATTGCTGGCGGAAATCCGGAACTGGCTGGCCAGGCGGAATCTTGTCGAATAGAGATGTGATCGTTGGGTTTCGATCCTGGTGTCGAATTAGCAATAAGAGATTGCTTTTAGTAGGTTGGGTAGAGGAACGAAACCCAACATAAAGAACCCGGATCTCAACCCAACCTACGTTCATAATATTTGTGCTTTTTGCGCCTTTTTGCGGCCATAATAAAAATGAAACGAAAAAAAACCATCCAGCCATTCGCCTATGATCTGGGCGAAGACGATCTAAAACGAGCACGCCACAAAGCCAGGGAACTTCGAGAATCCCAGTGGTGGAAACGCCGTCTGGCCAAAGGTGTGTGCCACTACTGCGGCCGGTCAACCCCCCCCAAAGAACTGACCATGGATCACATCGTACCGGTTTCCCGGGGCGGCAAAAGCACCAGGGGCAACGTGGTCCCCTGCTGCAAGGACTGCAACACGGCCAAAAAGCAGCTGCTCCCCATGGAATGGGAGCAGTATCTGAAACAGTTTGACCGGACCCTGCTTTGAACTCTTGAAATTAATCCGGCGTCTCGTCATCCGGTTCGTCTAACAGAAGTCTTTTTTTAGCACGTGTCTTTCTAACGACAATATAACAAACGGTCAGGGTTAAAAGTATCATCACCGGTAAAAAAAGTTCTGCCATCAACAATTGTCCTTCCGCGGCGGAGAGCTCACGGGATTCCAGCCGTTCTATTCTGTCCGGCTTGCTGATCCGGTATTTAATGGTAATGATGGCAGCTCCCAGGTAAATTGCGACAAATACCAAAGCGACGATACACAGTCTTTTTTCAAATTTGCTCATTGCTGATAATCTCCGAGCATGGATATCAGGTTAAAAGTCAGGCATTATAGATAAGATCACATCAAAAGTAAAGAATTCCTCTGCTTTGACAACCGCCGCCGGACATGCTATCACAAAAACCGTGCGCTTTTGTATCTGCACCATTTCAAAAAGGTGATGGGATGAAGACAAGCAAACTTCACTACGGTTGGATCGTCATTTCTATGGGGCTTCTGACCACCATCGCCTCCCACGGCTTTGGCCGCATGTCTTACACCATTATTCTTCCGGCCATGAAAGACGGGCTTCAGTTTAACTACACCCAGTTGGGTCTTTTGGGTACCGGAAATTTCCTGGGCTATTTAACCATGGCGATCATCGGCGGATTTCTGGCTTCCCGCTTTGGAACGCGCTTGGTCATCACCTTGGCCGTGGTACTCATGGGGATTACTATGATCTTGACCGGCCTGGCCCAATCCTTCAGTTTCGCATTTGCCATGCGACTTTTGACTGGTCTGGGCAGCGGCGCTGCTTTTGTACCGGCCATGGCGTTGGGATCCGCCTGGTTTGCCACAAAAAACCGCGGCTTTGCCACTGGAATTGTCTCTGCCGGCATCGGAACCGGTACGTTTATTTCGGGGTTGATAGTCCCCCCCATATTGTCTGCCTTCGGACCCAACGGCTGGCGCTTTTCCTGGTATATTCTGGGCGGCGCCGTGCTGGTGGTATCCGCCATCGTTTGTGCGTTTGTGCGCAGTCGGCCGGAAGAAATGGGTCTGCATCAAGTCGGTGCCGAAGAAACGGAACCGATCTCACCGCTGCCTTCGGATGCCAAAACGAAGTCGTCTCTTCAGTGGACCACGGTCATTAAAATGCCATCGGTTTGGTATCTGGGTATCGTATATTTCTTCTACGGTCTTTCCTACATTATTTACATGATGTTCTTTGCCGCTTTCCTGGTAAAAGAAATGGGATTGACCCAGCAATGGGCCGGCGGTCTGTGGGCGCTGGTCGGAGGATTGAGCATTTTTTGCGGCGTCATCTGGGGCGGCATATCCGATCGCCTGGGGCGAAACAAGGGCGCGGCGTTGGCTTATTTGGTCCTCGGACTTTCCTATATCATCTATGCGCTCATCAAGGTCAAATTCGGCTTTTATCTGTCGGCTGTCTTGTTCGGGTTGACAGCCTGGAGTATACCGACCATTATGGCAGCGACTGCCGGTGACTATGTGGGAGCGCGTCTGGCACCGGCCGGGCTGGGTTTTATCACCTTATTTTTCGGTATCGGGCAGGCCATCGGGCCTGCCCTGGGAGGATATCTGGCAGACACGACGGCGTCATTTACCTTGCCGTTTCTGGTGGCCGGGGGGATATCATTTGCAGGAATGATATTGTCATTTTACTTAAAAAAGCCTGAGTAGATTGAATTCACTATTCCGGCATATTCTCAAATAAAGGAACGAAATTCTAGTTAATTTATCTGACAGGATGGACAGGATATAACCGTACTTAACAATAAAAATCCTGTAGATCCTGTAACTCCTGTCTAACTGAATTTTATTTCAAATGAGATATGATTCCATCACTAATATACGCGGATAGATATCGCAATGAGGGAACCAGAACATACAGCAAACACGCTGATTATACGGAAGCGCAGGAAAAGTATCGGCCCAACTCAAGGCATACCCGATTTGATTTAGCGGCCTTTGAAGTTCCCCGCGATCAGATGCATGTTTACACGGCAAATCCCCCAGCAGAGCTTGCGAAGACTTACCTTGGTACGGAAAAAATCCTTTTTTGCATCCACCCGCAAATTCTTGAAGGGAATCAGGAAGATCCTTATATAAAACAGACACTGTCTATCGGTACGCTGCAAAACGGTATCGCCGTGTCTCCCAGCTCTTCAACGAGAACGCTCTACGTGATAGACGCCGAGATCCCCCATGCAATTAAGGTTCACTTTCCCTTCAGAATTTCTCGCTACGGTCGGAGGATGCGCGACGAGGTTTTAGAACAAACAATTAATATCTCCAGGGAAATTGAAAGAGGGATTCGCCATTTAGATGATCGATTTGCTATTCTCAGAGAAGTGATTGGTGTGGCGCATAGAAACCTCCAGCCCGGTTCTTCGCGCGGGGAAAATTGGGGGTATCTCGTTCGGGATATGAAACCATTTCCAATAGTTGAAGAGAATAGGAGTCTTATCCCCGGATTTTCTCTCTATGGCAAAGACTTTTTCGACCCCGGAAAGACACCCCTGCTTTTTGACCTCATCGGCGATAGAGATCCCCAAGAGTTCGTTTTGGAACATATCATGTTTCCGATCATCAGGCACTGGGTCCAATGTTTCCTGAACTTTGGTTACCTAATCGAGCCCCATGGACAGAACGTGCTGTTCGAAATCGGCAGGGATGGCGAATTTGAGCGGATCGTCCATCGAGATTTGGCTTTGGGAATCGATATGAGGCGTCGCCGCGAGCTTCAACTTTCCGATCGTAATCTCAATGAATACAATCGGATGGAAAGCAACGAATTTCATAGCATCACCTATGACAAATTTATGGGGGGCCATTTTTTTGATCGAATCGTGGCTTCCTGCCAAGAAAAATATCCCTATCTCAAAAAGGAAGGCTTCCGCAAGCCGTGTCGCGATGAATTTGCCCGGATATTTCCCGACCATGCAACCTATCTTCCGAAAACGATTCAATACTTTAGCGAAGAGCGGGATCAATTCGGTAAACCCCTCTATCAGGATACGGGAAAAGCCCCGGTGTGGCGGCCCTAAACTCCATAAAGTGAATTCCCCTTGTCTAAACACGCGTTTATTGATGGATTCGTAAAAAGTCTGAAATTTGATTGTTATTCATTGTAACTAATTGAATTTAAAAATTATAAATTTTATTTTTGTGCTTTTTGCGCCTTTTTGCGGTTATATCTTTATTGATACTGAAAGTTTTTCTCCTTGAACAGCCTCAAGCAGGCATCCACCACATCCGGATCAAAAAGGATCCCCCTGTTTTTTGATATTTCTTCCAGAGCCTTATCGATGCCAAGACCCGGGCGATAGGGTCTGTGGGACTCTATGCTTTCAACCACATCGGCGACACACAAAATCTTGGCTTCCAGGAGGATATCTTCCCCGGCAAGACCCTGCGGGTATCCTGAGCGATCCATCTTTTCATGATGCTGCAGAACAATTAAATCGACCGGCCAGGGGAAATCGATTTTTTTTAGTATTTCAAATGCGGCTTGGGGATGTCTCCTGACCAATTGAATCTCTACCTCGTTTAACTTGGCGGGCTTACTTAGAATTTCAGCGGGGATGGATATCTTACCCATATCATGAATAAGCCCGGCCATTTGGATCCCTTTAATCTGATGGTCGGAAAGCCCCAATTCCCCGGCAAGCGCCATCGCCAGCTCGGTGGTTCGCTTTTGATGGCCTGCTGTGTAAGGATCCCGTTTTTCCGCAGTTAACGACATGGCGGACACAATTTCATCAAGATTTTTTTTCAATTTAGCGTGGCTCTGCTGAAGCTTTTCTTCCGCAAATTTGCGTTCTGCGATCTCCTGTTTTAGCTGTTCATTTAGTATTGTCAACTCGGCGGTTCGCTCATGCACGACTTCCTCGAGCCGATCATGGTGCTTTTTCAACTCGTCTTCCGCTTCCATCTCTTTGGAGACGATCGTAAGAAATCCTAAAGACAGGCAAACCCCATCTTGTTCATAGATTTCGACCGTTGCCTGGTCTTTGAGCCAGACGGCACCGCTACTATTCACCGCAAGTTTGTAAACCGCTTCGATCGTTCCTGCTTTTTTGCCTTCTTCGCGCAGCGCTTCCCGTGAACAGTTCAATTCTTCCCGGTTTTTGACTTCTTTTCGAATCCCGACATCCACATCCAGGTCTTTGTAAATGCGGCGATCTACGATGCTTTCCCGAAAAATCTCGGCGACCTCTGAATTTTCACACCCCAGAAGATTCATAAATTTCTGGCTGGCGTATTCATACCAGATTTTCTCTTTTTCCCCTTGCCAGGCAGCAATATATAGTATGGCAGCGCTGCCGGTGGCTTCAAAGCTCCGATAACGCTCGATATATTCGGCCACGCGTTTCTTTAATTCAACGCTGAAGCTACCAGAAAGGATGCATCCGCAATATTCCGGGGTAGGAACGCTGTTTAGATCGGAGATACTTTCCATATGTTTTTCAATTCTCTATGTGTTGTGATTTTATAAAACAGAAGGGCAACGGACAGGTTATTTTTTTCCTGTACCGCACCGGGAAATACCGGAAAGAAAAAAAAGGATCCTATGAAGAACTATAGCAAAGCGCTGCCAGAGGTCAAATCAAAATTCCATCCCATTGAAAAATTAAATGATTCATGCGATAAACTAACCATCTCCTGTTTAATTTTTTAACCACGAAATACACGAAAAACCCGAAATGTTTTGTAGGATAAATTCTGATGATAATGAAAACAGATCTACATCCTTCCGCCATCGACGCGATCGGAAACACACCCCTTGTCGATTTGGCCAGAATAACCCGAGACGTGGATGGCCGGATCCTGGCCAAACTGGAGTATTTCAACCCCGGCTTTTCCAAAAAGGATCGGATTGCCCGCCAGATCATTGCCGATGCGGAGGCATCCGGGAAGCTCGCTGCAGGTCAAACCGTGGTGGAGCTGACCAGCGGCAACACCGGCACCGGACTGGCCATTGTCTGCGGCATAAAAGGCTACCCCTTTGTGGCCGTGATGTCGAAGGGAAACTCGGTAGAAAGGGCCCGCATGATGTCGGCCCTGGGAGCGGAGGTCGTCCTGGTAGATCAACTGCCGGATTCCGTCCCCGGCCAGGTCTCGGGAGGTGACCTCGAGCTGGTGGAGCACGAAACCCGCAAAATCGTTAAAAAGCGCCATGCCTTTCGCGCCGATCAATTTAAACTGGAAAGTAATTTCCGGGCCCATTACCTCAACACCGGTCCGGAAATCATCCGCCAGTCCGGTGGACACATCGACGTATTCTGCGATTTCGTCGGCACCGGCGGATCATTTGCCGGCTGCACCGCCGCCTTCAAAGAACACAACCCGGCCGTAGAGTGCTTCGTCGTTGAACCGGAGGGAGCGGCTATTCTTGCCGGTGTGCCGGTGACCTATCCCAACCACCGCATCCAGGGGGGTGGCTACAACATGTTGAATTTGCCGTTGCTGGACCCCGCCCAGGTGGATGGGTATGTAACAGTGTCCGACCGGCAGGCCGTCGAGATGGCCCGACGGCTGGCAGGAGAAGAAGGTGTTTTTGCCGGTTTTTCATCGGGCGCCAACGTGGCTGCCGCCATAGAGCTGCTCGAAACTAATTTTGAGGGCCAGACAGCCGTGGTGTTGATTTGTGATTCGGGCTTGAAATATTTGAGCACGGATTTGTGGGAGTAGATAGGCGGGCGGTGGACTGATGAAAATCATACTAATTCGTGGTGGCATATGAAGCCATCTATGCACAGGTTCCAAATGAAAGCTCTCCGTGGCAAGCCGCGGAGTATCATGCTTTTAGGATTTAACTCACTTTTATCGCAGCAAGCTGCGGGGAATTTAACCCAGGAGAGATTAAACATAACCGTGTTTATCGCCGGCACAGCGGACAATGGATTCCAGCTGGTCGTTTCGATAACAGGCCATCGCTGGTGATTCACGTTTATTGGACGTTCTTTTTAGCTTACGAAGACATTCTAAGGTGGCCCCTATAACCTCTTCGTCCAGCTGAAACCGGTCGGCAAATTCCTCGACTGAATATTTCCCCCATTCTTCCATTATCTCTTCAACCTGCTCAACCGTTGGCAGCTTTTTTCCTGAAAGATCCGTCATAGTTCACACTTTCTTGTTGCTATATATTTCATATAACATTTTAATATCACACGGTTTTATGTCTGTCAACTGTGGAGACATATTATAAAAATTATCGGTTAGCAGGCGATGCTTTAAATTTTCCGTTTTGCACTTATTTTATCGGTATGATAACTGATCGGTTCAGGGTTCAAAGTTCAAAGGTTACAACTGATTGCCAGTGTTCACAATGTTAATCAAAATCTGGATACCTGTAATACCCCAAGGGGTAAAAACGAATTTCAGGGCTCCTGACCTCAGTCGGATAAGCTTCTCGGGTGGCCCTGATATTAAAGGAACCTATAAAAATTGTAGAAAAATTAAACGTAAATTCAAGATGCAACACGATCTATCAAAAGCACATATCAACACCGGCGGATATTGCCTTGCAAACCGTTAAAAAAATAGGAAATTAAATTCAGAACGATTCGCCCGACATCCAGTATTCTTGGCGCGACCACTGACATTTGTGTTGCATCAGATTTTACGACACGTCAGTAGTTCTGAATTTATAACCAAATAAAAACACGATACTTTTGAGAGGAGCCCTCTGGGGCTGTTCAACCCGGAACGCTGAACCGTGAACGGCCTAACCTTGGTAAATGTTAACTGAAATAAGGAATTACTCAAATGAATACATGTACTTTCATAGATTTTATGCAGACACTCACGCCCTGGCTCAATGACGACTATATCCACACAGCGCGCTTCGATGATAAAGGAAACTTCACATTGATGTTTGTGGACGGCGGCCAAAAGGTCTACCAGGTTGACGACTGTACATCAGCCCAGCTAAAAGACGCGGTTGAGTTGTTGAATAAAAATGGTGTTCAGGTTTTAAAATAATCCGATCTCAGGGCAACCGGTGAGGTGGGTCGTTTGGTGGCAAGCATCTTATTTTCTCCATATTGGCATACAGTTGAAGTAAATGTTTCCAAGTGGAAAACGTAACAGTTCAGCTACCAAGACACCAAGCCACAAAAAAAACATACGAATTTGAAAGTGATTTGCGAAATTAAAATAATTTCAAATAGATACCTATTTTCATAATAGAACAATTTGCCACCAATAGGATTTGTCGTCAAGATATTTCGGGCAAGTTTTGTAGATTGATGCACATTATTCGGACGAAAAATGTGATTATTTGCACATAAATAGTCGCAATATTGCTGTTCAGCTTGTCAACCCCAAAGTTGCATCGTTAGGGTCAACCGAAGATGGTAAATGGTGGAATGTGATATGGCCGCAAAAAGGCATAAAAAACACAAAAAAAATTTAAAGGTGTTCGATTTCAATTGGTTACAATGAAAAAAAATCGAGATTCTGCCTTTTTACGAGTTCATCAATTATGAGAAAATGAGCTAAAATTATTTACGACGCTACGCTTTATCAATTTTATAATAAGCCAATCGAAGCCTGCGACGAGCTCAGCAGATCGAATTTGGAAGAGTAGATTTGCCCCCGGCCTTCGCAGCCACTTCACGGAGTAGGCTTGCTCAGTTTTATTAAATTGACAGGATACATTATTCGATGTTGGACGTTTTTTTGTTAACCCCTCCTTCTCATGATTAATAGCTTAACCGTTGGCGGTTTGAAATAAAATCTTTGTGTCTGTTATGTGATTCTACAGAACACAAGTGTGGTATCGTCGGCTAATGGTTTGCCCTCACTAAATTCTTCTAAGGCCTGTCTAATTTCCTGCATTATTTCCTTCACAGGCAACGTATTTACTTGCCGACTCAGTACTGTCAAACGCTCACGGCCAAATTCTTGATTTTGTAAATTCAATGCTTCCGTAACACCATCCGTATACAGCACGAGAAGATCTCCGTTTTGAAGCTCAATTGTATTCTCTCCGAACTCAGCCTCTTCAATCAAACCGACCGCAGCTCCCGTCGGATGTAGCATAACCAGTGACCCTTCTTTGCTTTTGCTATTGCGCAAAATAAGTGGGGGTAGGTGACCCGCATTACAAAATGTGAGTGTCTTTGTTGAAGAGTCAAAGGCACCAATGAAAAACGTTACAAACGTTTTAAAGCGAATATTGTGTATGAACAGCTTGTGCACTTGGTGCATTACTTCGGCGGGCGATTTGTTAACCGGTACTAAAGTCCGCAGCAAAGCTTGTATGCTGGCCATATGAAGGCTTGCCGATACCCCATGACCCGCTACGTCTGCTATGGCCAAACCATGAAACCCGTTGCTAAAATCAATGAAATCAAAGTAGTCTCCCCCCACAATTTGAGCCGGTCGACTAAACGCAGCAATCTCTATCCCAAGTATATTTGGCACTTCTTGGGGCAACAGCATCTTCTGCACCTCCTGGGCCAATTATAGTTCACTCTCCAAATTACGACGTTCTTGCTCGGAGAGATGCTCAATGCATACGCTAGCGGTATAATCGACTTCCAGGAGTTCTGTTTCAACGTCTCCATGACAAACTTCACACTTGCCTAAAGTTTTTGAATTCGCTTTAGATATAGTGTCATCAATTACATCCAAGCGGGTGCGCACCAACTGTTCTGTTGAGGGACCCAACAAAACTTTTTTCTTACCCAAGGGCGTTGCGCGGAGCCATTCGGTGAGGCTCTTTCGTTTCTGCAATAGACCTTTACGCATGTGCTCCAAAACAAGGGCTTCCATATGCACCTCCTATTCCTGCGCCCAAAATGTTTTAGACATATAAATCAATCCGGTCGGTACGGCTTCCCCAGAGCGGACGGTGCCATTCCCGAAAAAAAGGCCAGCAGGGATTTGATGCGGCCTTTGCCTTCCGCCCATTGTAAAACGGATTCCTTCTGGGCAAAAGACATAACGACCAGGGTGAATATCATCAGCGGAAACGGGGCCACCTGAAAAACCTGGGACGGCACTGACGGCAGCCACTCCTGAAAATAAATTCCCAGGACCTGCAACAGCGAAAACAGGTAGGCACCGGCGGCCGCCTTAACCGGATGCCAGCCTCCAAAAATTACCAGGGCCAGTGCGATCCAGCCGGTTCCCTCCGCCCCCTGGGGCCGTCCCCATCCGGGCTTGGTGGCCAGTGAAAAGGTGGCGCCGGCCAGTCCCACCAATAATCCGCCACAAGCCGCATACAGCAGTTGCAGCTTCTGGGGGTTTATCCCCCTGGCATAGGATGCCCGTGGGTGTTCGCCCACAGACCTTAATTTCAGGCCATGGGGGGTATGGTAGATGTACCACCAGCTGACTGCGATGATAAACAGGCTCAGATAAACGGGTAGATTGTGGTTGAATAAAATATCACCCAAGAATGGAATTTCTCCCAGCAAAGGAATCGGCAGGGGTGATACCTGGGGGCCTTGCAGCCGCGAATAAGGATTGCCGATAAAATAGGCAAGATCCCGGGCCATCAACGTTAATACAAATCCCACGGCAACCTGGTTCTGATTAAGATAGATACTGAACACCGCAACGGTGGTCGCCACCAGGGCACCGACAATCGCCCCACAGACAAATCCCATCATCAGGCTGTTGGTTTCAAAAGCAACGGCAAAAGCCGCCATGGCACTCAGCAAAATAGAACCGTCCAGCGACAGGTTGATGAGACCCGCTTTTTCGGTAATGGTCTCACCCACCGCCGCGAGCACAATCGGTGCCGCCCCGGCAACAACACTGGCAAACAGTATGGTTACGTTGAGTTCAAACATTGGT
>Ga0316191_10001556_pt1 | contig 16262 bp, 13 predicted proteins | sample Eddworburr2cm_MG_FD_204928 | JGI IMG/M metagenome (GOLD analysis project Ga0316191, IMG submission 204928) | Coastal sediment microbial communities from Maine, United States - Eddy worm burrow 2 cm | ecosystem: Environmental > Aquatic > Marine > Coastal > Sediment | place: USA: Maine...
TACTCCGGAGGGTCGGGTCGGCGTTGATGCCGATCATTCTAAGAGCAGTCATGAAACCGGCAAGCACTTTTGCCTCTGATGCATGTTTGATCCAGAATAGCCGCCCTGTTTCCGCATCCCCTCGCGCCCGGCCCAGGTCCGCCGGTGGCAGCGTCGGGCGCACCGAAAACGGCCGACAAGAACCGACCAACAACTTTCCTTCGGGTGCTGCATGAATCTGCACGAATTCCAGTCGAAACAACTGTTCGAGAAATTTGCTATCCCCGTGCCGCGAGGCATTGCGGCCGCGACCGCGGAGGCTGCGGAGGCCGCCGCGCGCGAGCTCGGCGGCGACCTGTGGGTCGTCAAGGCCCAGGTACACGCGGGCGGCCGTGGCAAGGGCGGGGGTGTGAAGCTGGTCAAGAGCCCGGAGGAGGCGCGCGCAGCGGCCGCGGCGATGATCGGCAGCCGGCTGGTGACCCACCAGACCGGACCGGAAGGTCTGCCCGTGCATCAGGTGCTGGTCGAGACCGGCTCGCGGATCGACAGGGAGTTGTATCTGAGTCTGTTGGTGGACCGTAGCCAGGAGAAAGTCGTGTTCATGGCGTCCGCCGCGGGCGGGATGGACATCGAAGAGGTCGCCGCCACGGAACCGGACAAGATCTTCTCGGTCGCCGTGCATCCTGCCGCAGGCCTGCAGCCTTACCAGGCTCGCCAGCTCGGTTTCGGGCTGGGCCTCGACAAGAACCAGTTGAAGCAGTTCGGCGGGATCGTGGCCAATCTGTATCGCCTGTTCGTGGAGAGTGACGCGAGCCTGGTGGAGATCAACCCGCTGATCGTGACGGATGATGGTCGGATCGTCGCCCTGGATGCCAAGGTCAACGTGGAAGCGAACGCCCTGTTCCGCCAGAAGACGCTACTGGAGTGGCGCGACCCGAGCCAGGAGGACGAGAGGGAGAACGAGGCCAGCGCCCACGGACTGAACTATGTGTCGCTTGACGGGGACATCGCCTGCATGGTCAACGGCGCCGGCCTGGCGATGGCCACCATGGACCTGATCAAGTTGCATGGCGGGGAACCGGCCAACTTCCTTGACGTCGGCGGTGGCGCAACCGCCGAGAAAGTCGCAGAGGCTTTCAAGCTGATCCTGTCGAACGAGGACGTGAGAGCGATCCTGGTCAACATATTCGGCGGCATTGTGCGCTGCGATCTGATTGCCGAGGGCATCATCAAAGCGGTCAAGGAAGTCGGTGTGAATGTGCCTGTGATTGCCCGGCTCGAGGGTACCAACGTCGACAAGGGCCGCGCGTTGCTGGCCGCAAGCGGCCTCGACATCATCGCCGCAGATGACCTGACCGACGCCGCCCGCAAAGCGGTCGCTGCCTGATCCGGAGTACGATTCATGAGCATCCTCGTCAACCGAGATACCAAAGTCATCTGCCAGGGATTTACAGGCCAGCAGGGGACGTTCCATTCCGAACAATGCATCGACTACGGCACCCAGGTCGTCGGTGGAGTCACGCCGGGCCGGGGAGGTGAGAGGCACCTGGACCGGCCGGTGTTTGATACCGTTGCCGATGCTGTGCAGCAGACCGGTGCGGATACCAGCATGATCTATGTCCCGGCCCCGTTTGCGGCAGACGCCATACTGGAAGCGGCGGATGCGGGCATACGGCTTGTCGTGTGCATCACCGAAGGCATCCCGGTGCTCGACATGGTCAGGGTCAAGGCCGTCCTGGCGGAAAAGAGATGCCGGTTGATCGGCCCGAACTGCCCGGGAATCATCACCCCGGACCAGGCAAAAATCGGCATCATGCCCGGCTTCATCCACAAGGCCGGCAGAGTCGGCATCGTGTCCCGTTCGGGGACGCTGACCTACGAGGCGGTGTACCAGACGACGACTAACGGTCTCGGCCAGTCCACTTGTATCGGTATCGGTGGCGACCCGGTCAGGGGTATGGGGTTCATCGACTGCCTCGAACTCTTCCAGCAGGATGACGAGACAGACGGCGTCGTTATGGTGGGCGAGATCGGTGGTTCGGACGAGGAGGCTGCGGCGGAATACATCGCCGACAATGTGACCAAACCGGTGGTGGCGTACATCGCGGGTGTGACCGCGCCCCCGGGCAAGCGCATGGGGCATGCCGGCGCCATCATTGCTGGCGGCAAGGGCACAGCCGACGAGAAGTTCAGGGCTCTGGACGAGGCCGGTGTCGCGACTGTGCGATCTCCGGCCGAGCTCGGAGAAGCCATCCTCGGGCAGCTCGGCGGCTGACGGACGCGCGGCGCAGGCCGGTCCCGTGCCACTCAAGATCGCAGTCGGTCAGATCAATCCCGTCGTCGGAGACGTGGACGGCAACGTCGAGCGCATCCTGGGCGTCGTTACCGAGGCGCGCGACACCCTCGGCGCCGACCTGATCATGCTGCCGGAGCTGGCCATCTGCGGCTACCCGCCCGAGGACCTGTTATTCCACGGCAACATGCGTCGCAAGGTTGCAGCGGCGCTGGACTCCCTGCAGGCTCGGGTCACGGGTATCGATGTGCTCGTCGGCTATCCCGAGTACGTCGGCGACAGCATATTCAACAGCGTTGCGCTGATCAGGGATGGCCGTGTCGCCAGCGTCTATCGAAAGCAGCTGCTGCCCAACTATGGCGTGTTCGACGAACAGCGCTATTTCAAGGCCGGCAAAGAGGCCGTGATCGCGGAGGTCGGCGGAGTTCGTTGTGGCTTGCTGATCTGTGAGGATATCTGGGAGCCCGGGCCCTCGCGCGCAGCCGTGGAGGCAGGCGCCGAGGTGCTCCTGATCATCAACGGATCACCGTACGACACCGGGAGCCAGGCCCGCCGCGAGCGCGTGATGATCAGCTGCGCTCAAGAGACCGGTGTTCCCCTGGTCTACTGCAACATGGTGGGTGGTCAGGATGAGCTGGTCTTCGATGGCGGATCAACGGTGGTGGACGGGTCCGGTGAGGTTCGGATGCGGGCGCCTGCGTTCGAGGAAGTCCTGCTCGGCATCGAGCTGGAGCGGCAGCCAGACGGCCTGTCGGTGAGAGCAGCAGACGTCGCACCGTTACTGGATCTCGATGCGAGTGTCTACAAGGCTCTGGTCCTGGGGGTCCGCGACTACGTAAACAAGCATCGGTTCCCCGGCATCGTGCTGGGTCTGTCCGGCGGTATCGACTCGGCGTTGACGCTGGCTCTCGCCGTGGATGCCCTCGGCGCAGAGCGGGTCAGAACGGTCATGATGCCTTCCCGTTATACCGCCGACATCAGTCTTCAGGATGCCGAGGAGATGGCCCGGCGGATGGACGTGCGCTATGACGTTGTGTCGATCGAGCCGATCTTTGCCGCCATCCAGGACGCGCTGTCGGGGCTGTTCGCCGGTCTGCCCGAGGATGTCACTGAGGAGAATATCCAGTCCCGTAGTCGCGGGATCATCCTGATGGCCATTTCGAACAAGCTCGGTCTGATGCTTCTGACCACTGGTAACAAGAGTGAGATGGCCGTCGGTTATGCCACCCTGTATGGAGACATGGCCGGCGGATTCGCGCCGATCAAGGACTGCAGCAAGTCGATGGTTTTCCGGCTGGCGAATTACCGCAATACCCTGTCCGCGGTGATACCCGAGCGCATGATCACGCGGCCGCCATCCGCGGAACTCAGTGCCGATCAGCGCGACACCGATTCGCTGCCGCCCTACGAGATCCTTGACCCGATTCTGCGCGCGTTCATTGAGGAGGACCGCTCGGTCGATGAGATCGTCGAGGCAGGGTTCGACCGCGTAACGGTCGGCCGCGTACTCGGGATGGTCAAACGTAACGAGTACAAGCGCCGTCAGGCGCCTCCGGGGATCCGGGTCAGTCGTCGCGCCTTCGGGCGGGACTGGCGCTATCCGATTACCTCAGGTTTCGACGCGGACTAGGCTTTTGGTCCGCGCCGCCCCGCGGGTCATGGGCGGGCCGCGTCCTCGTCCTCGTCCCTGTCCTTCTCCCAGAACTTCAGGTTGCGGCGCAAGATGAGTCGTTCCAGCAATGTCCCGTCCACGTCGGTGCCCCGCTCTCCATAGGCGATTGCCTGGTCCGGATAGTTTTCCTCCAGCACCCGCATGGAGTCTGACGCCAGCTGGTCCAGCCCCATCTGTCGGTACGCGCTGACCATGATCTGCAGGGCCGGCACGACCGAGGGCGTCTGCTGGAAGTTCTCGAGCACGTACTTGGCGCGACTGGAGGCGGCGACGAAAGCCCCACGGCGGACGTAGTAGCTGGCCACGTGGATCTCGTGTTCCGCCAGGCGGTTGCGCAGGTACACCATCCTCTGGCGGGCGTCCTGGGCATAGATGCTGTCTGGATACTGGGTCGCGACGATGGAGAAGTTGCGGTACGAGTCCTCCAGCCTGTTCGGCGGCCTCTTGCTCAGGTCGACCCGCACCAGTTTCTCCATCGGTCCACGATCCCGCTCGAAGTAGACCAGACCCTTGAGGTAATGGGCGTAGTCGACCCGTGGATGAGTGGGATTCTCAAGCAGGAACTGGTCCGCAGCCTCGACGGCCGCATCCGGCTCCTTGCTGCGATAGTAGGCATACATCAGATCCAGCTGGGCCTGTTTGGCGTACTCGCTGAACGGATAGACGGCCTGGAGATATTCGAACTGGCCTATGGCGGTCCCATAGTTGCCCGACAGCATCGATTTTTCGCCTTTGCGGTAGATCTTGTAGGCATCGTCGGATGGGTCGACACCGCCGCGTTTGGACGAGCATCCCGCCAGGGCGACCAGCAGCGTCACCGCGATCAGCCGCATGGCCACGCCTTTGTCGAACATCGGTCGGATCAAGTTGCTTCCCGCAGAGACCAGGGTTTCGCCGCGAATGGGGCCGGATTATAACGTAAACTTCCGAGGCTAAATCGGACCATCGCAAGCCGGGTCGGGTTCCCGAAGATGTCACAGATCGAACAGTTCGAGATCACCGTAAGCCAAGAGGTCGCTGGCCTCCGGCTCGACCAGGCGCTGGCCCGGCTGTTGCCCCAGTTCTCCCGCAGCCGTCTGAAAGAGTGGGTGCTCAACGGCAACGTGACCGTCGACGGAGTGACCAGGAAACCACGCGACAGGGTCGTGGGGGGCGAGCTGTTGCGGGTGCGGGCGGAGATGCCTCCGGCCGCGGCTGTCGAGCCAGAGCCCATCAGTCTGCAGGTGCTGTACGAGGACGAGTCCATCATCGTCATCGACAAGCCGCCTGGTCTGGTTGTCCATCCGGGCGCCGGCAATCCCGGCGGCACCCTGCAGAATGCGCTGCTGCACCACCGCCCCGAGCTGGCCGAAGTACCGCGTGCCGGGATCGTCCATCGCCTGGACAAGGACACCAGTGGGGTGATGGTAGTCGCTGCAGGCGTCACGGATCACACGGATCTCGTCCGGCAGCTGGAGAAGCGCTCGGTGCAGCGTGAGTACCGCGCTGTCTGTGACGGTGTGCTGACAGCCGGGGGGACCGTCGACGCGCCTATCGGCAGACACCATGGCGACCGGCTGCGGATGGCGGTCCGGCAGGGCGGAAGGCCGGCCGTAACCCATTACCGTGTGGTCGAGCGATTCCGGGCGCACACAGACCTGCGGGCGACCCTGGAGACCGGTCGCACCCACCAGATCAGGGTGCATCTGGCTCACCTCGGATACCCGCTGGTCGGGGATCGGACCTACGGCGGCCGGCTCAGGGTTCCGAAGGGTGCGAGCGAGGAACTCAGACAGGCCCTGCGTGGTTTTCGGCGCCAGGCCCTGCATGCGGTGCGTCTGCAGCTGATCCACCCGCGATCCGGCGAGGAAGTCGAGTTCACCTCGCCCCTGCGGTCGGATCATGAGTCGCTGTTGGCGGCCCTGCGGCGAGACGCCGAATCGATGCGAGACGGGTGAGTATCCGCCTGATACGTCCCGAGTGGCCGGTGCCGGGCACCGTCCATGCACGGGTGACGACCCGCAAAGGGGGTGTCAGCCGGGGATCTTTCGAGTCCCTCAATCTCGGCGACCACGTCGGAGACGACCCGCGCGCGGTGCGAGAGAACCGCGCGCGGCTGGTCGTGGCGGCGGAGTTGCCATCGCAGCCGCTGTGGCTGGACCAGCGACACGGCAGCCAGGTCGTGCGTGCGGTCTACAATGCTCCGGATCGATCCGCTGCGGACGGGATCGTCATACACGAGCCCGGACTCGTGGGCGCCATACTGACCGCCGACTGCCTGTCACTGCTGTTCGCCTCCGATGATGGCCGGGTCGTGGCCGCGGCCCATGCGGGCTGGCGCGGGTTGGCCGACGGCATCGTCGAGGCGACCCTTCGATCAATGGCTGTGCCATCGCGGCGCGTTCTGGCGTGGATAGGGCCGGGCATCGGACGCCGGGCGTTCGAGATCGGGCCCGAGGTCCGGCAGAGGCTGGTCGATGCCGATCCCGGGGCCCAGGACTGTTTCGACCGGGGCCAGCAGGATCGCTGGTTCGGGGACCTCGAGGGACTGGCTCGCCGACGGCTTTCCCAGGCCGGTGTAACCGCCGTATTCGGCGGCGGCTTCTGCACGCACACGGATCGGGAGCGCTTTTTCTCCCATCGTCGCGATGGCTGCTCGGGGCGCTTTGCCACTTTGATCTGGCTGGGCGGATCGCCGGGACGTTGAAAATCCCACAGTCGCCCCCAATTCCACAGCAGGTTCAAAGCTTCCGGGGGACATGCCCATGCGCATGGACAAATTGACCACCAAGTTCCAGATGGCGCTGGCTGACGCCCAGTCGCTGGCCGTCGGACGGGATCATCAGTTTATCGAGCCGCAGCATCTGATGGCGGCACTGCTGGACCAGGAAGGCGGCACTGTCAGGCCGTTGCTGTCGAGATCGGGCGTCCAGGTGGACTGGCTGCGATCGCAGATCGGTGAGCAACTCGACCGTCTGCCGCAGGTCGAGGGCGGCGCCGCCGGTGAGGTCCACCTGTCCAGCGACTTGGGTCGTCTGCTCAATGTGACCGACAAGCTCACGCAGAAGCGTGGCGACCAATACATCACCAGCGAACTCTTCATCCTGGCTGCCCTGCAGGACAAGGGGGCGCTCGGTTCGACCCTGGGCGAAGCCGGTGCCGTCACCGGCGCCATCGAGTCGGCGATCGACGAGATCCGCGGGGGCAGCAAAGTCACCGATGCCGGTGCGGAAGATGCGCGTCAGGCGCTGGAGCGCTTTACCATCGATCTGACCGAGCGAGCCGAGCAGGGCAAGCTCGATCCCGTGATCGGCCGCGACGAGGAGATCCGCCGGACGATCCAGGTCCTGCAACGCAGGACCAAGAACAATCCGGTGCTGATCGGAGAACCCGGAGTCGGCAAGACCGCGATCGTCGAGGGCCTGGCCCAGAGGATCGTCAACGGGGAGGTGCCCGAAGGCCTCAAGCACAAGCGCATCCTGTCCCTGGACATGGGGGCACTGATCGCCGGCGCCAAATTCCGCGGCGAGTTCGAGGAGCGCCTGAAAGGCGTGTTGAACGACCTTGCCAAGCAGGAAGGTCAGATCATCCTGTTCGTCGATGAACTCCACACCATGGTCGGTGCAGGCAAGGCCGAAGGTTCCATGGATGCCGGCAACATGCTCAAGCCGGCGCTGGCCCGCGGCGAGTTGCACTGCGTGGGTGCGACGACCCTGGACGAGTATCGCAAGTACGTGGAGAAGGACGCCGCACTGGAGCGTCGCTTCCAGAAAGTGCTGGTGGACGAGCCTACCGTCGAGGACACGATCGCCATCCTCAGGGGCCTGAAAGAGCGCTACGAGGTCCACCATGGCGTTGAGATCACGGATCCCGCCATCGTCGCCGCAGCGACTTTGTCCCATCGCTACATCTCCGATCGGCAGCTGCCCGACAAAGCCATCGATCTGGTAGACGAGGCCGGCTCCCGGATCCGCATGGAGATCGACTCAAAGCCCGAAGAGATGGACCGGCTCGACCGGCGCATCATCCAGTTGAAGATCGAGCGAGAGGCGCTGCGCAAGGAGAAGGACGACGCCTCGAGGCGACGCCTGGAGGCGCTCGAGGAAGAACTCGGCGAGCTGGAGAAGCAGTACTCCGATCTGGATGAGATCTGGGTAGCCGAAAAGGCGGCGATGCAGGGCACGACGCATGTCAAGGAGGAGATCGAGCGAGCCCGCATCGAGTTGGAGACGGCGCGCCGTGCCAACGACCTGGCGCGCATGTCGGAGCTGCAGTATGGCCGCATACCGGAACTGGAGAAGCAACTCGCAGACGCGGCAGCCGCAGAGGTCCAGGAGAGGCGGCTGGTACGCAATCGTGTCACCGAGGAAGAGGTCGCCGAGGTGGTCTCGAAGTGGACCGGCATACCCGTATCCAAGATGCTCGAGAGTGAGCGGGAGAAACTCCTGCAGATGGAGCGGGTGATCGAAAAGCGGGTCGTGGGGCAGGAGGAGGCCGTGGTGGCAGTATCAAACGCCATCCGTCGCTCCCGGGCCGGGCTTTCGGATCCCAACCGGCCGATTGGGTCATTTCTGTTCCTTGGCCCCACGGGCGTGGGCAAGACGGAACTCACCAAGGCCCTGGCCGCGTATCTCTTCGATACCGAGGAGGCCATGGTTCGTATCGACATGTCCGAGTTCATGGAGAAGCACTCCGTGGCACGGCTGATCGGGGCACCGCCGGGTTACGTAGGTTACGAGGAAGGCGGTTACCTGACCGAGGCGGTGCGTCGCAAACCCTACTCCGTGATACTCCTGGACGAGGTCGAGAAGGCGCATCCGGATGTCTTCAATGTGCTGCTGCAGGTGCTGGACGACGGTCGCCTGACGGACGGCCACGGCCGTACCGTCGACTTCCGCAACGTCGTCATCGTGATGACGTCCAATCTTGGCTCGCAGCGCATCCAGGAACTGGCCGGTGAGGCCAACTATGAGCGCATGAAAGCGGCCTCCCTCGAAGTCCTCGGTCAGCACTTCCGGCCGGAGTTCATCAACCGCGTCGATGACGTGGTCGTGTTCCATCCGCTGGGCAAGGAGCAGATCCGCAAGATCGTGGATATCCAGCTTGGCTATCTGCAGCGTCGCCTGGCCGAGCGCGATATCCATATCGAGCTGTCCGATGCCGCCCGCGACCGACTGGGGGATGCCGGCTTCGATCCGGTCTACGGGGCCCGGCCGTTGAAGCGCGCGATCCAGCAGCAGGTGGAGAATCCACTGGCCGAGGCGATCCTGCGCGGAGAGTTCGGTTCCGGCCAGACAATACGCATCGATGCCGACGACGCGGGCCTGAGCTTTCTCGGCAAGGCGGCCTGAAGCAACGCACGCCGCGGATGGCGCCGCCGGACAATTGAGGCCGGCTGCGATTTGCTTCGGTCTCCTGTGTGAGTACCATTAGGCGCGGGCTGTGCCGGCCCCTTGTCCGATCGGTGGTCAATGAGTCACGAGGCTGGTGGTGGATCTGTCGCGGCAGGCGCAGCGCGTGCGCCAGAGATCGCTGTCCTCATCCCCTGCTACAACGAAGAGGCAGCCATCGGCGCAGTCGTTTCCGCCTTCAGGGCTGCACTGCCCGGCGCGAAGACTTACGTCTACGACAACAATTCCGCCGATCGCACCCGCAGCGTCGCTGCGGACGCCGGCGCGATCGTGCGCTCCGAGACTCAGCAGGGCAAAGGCTACGTCGTGCGGCGGATGTTCGCCGACGTCGAAGCGGACGTCTATCTGCTGGTCGACGGCGACGCAACCTACGATGCCACCTGCGCCCCGGCGCTGATCCGGCAACTGCTGGACGGTCCGCTGGACATGGTCAACGGTGCCCGGGTCAGCCGCGAGGATGTTCAGCATCGCCCTGGCCACCAGTTCGGCAATCGGCTGCTTTCCGGACTGGTCGCGTGGATCTTCGGTAACCGGTTCCGCGACATGCTGTCCGGGTACAAGGTGTTCTCGCGGCGGTTCGTCAAGTCATTCCCCGCGCTGTCGGCCGGATTCGAGATCGAGACCGAATTGACCGTGCACGCGCTGGAGCTCGCCATGCCGGTGACCGAAGTCGACACGCCGTATTCCGACCGTGCCGAGGGCACCCAGAGCAAGCTCAATACGTTCCGCGACGGATACCGGATTCTCAAAACGATCGGCATATTCATCAAAGAGGAAAGGCCGCTGCAGTTCTTCTCTGCCGTGGCCGGCGTGTTTGCCCTGGGCGCCGTTATCCTCGGCCTGCCGATCATCGTGACCTATCTGCAGACCGGCCTCGTGCCGCGCTTGCCGACGGCGGTCTTGTCCACGGGTCTGATGCTTCTCGGCGCATTGAGTCTGACCGCCGGCCTGATCCTCGATACCGTCACCCGCGGCCGCAGGGAGGCCAAGAGAATGAGGTACCTGAGTATCGCGGCGCCGCCCGGAGTCGATGTTGACGACTGAGAGCACCGCCGGCCAGCCCCTGCGGGCCCGGTGGGTGCAACGCCTGGATGCAGCACCCGCTGGCGCGCCCACCGCCGCTGTCACTGCAGCACCGGCATCGGGATGTGGTGATCCGGAAACCCGGGCCTGATATGGCAGAGCCGTACAGGACTTCCCGGGGAACGACCCCAGGCGATGACGGCTACACGGGCGTCGAGAACCTGGAGGTGATGGCCGAGGCCGTCAACTACAATCGCTATCTGGTCAACCTGATTGTCGCAAATCGGCATGCGGGCGATGCCACCGTAGATTTCGGTGCCGGGGCGGGCACATTCGCAGCGCCCGCAAGTGAGGCTGGTCTGATGGTGACCTGTGTAGAGCCGGATGATCATCTGCGCCAGGTACTCGCCCACAAGGGGCTGACGGCCGTGGCCGACATCCGGGCGGTAGCGACAGATTCGATCGACTACCTGTACACACTGAACGTGCTGGAACACATCGAGGACGATCAGGGCGCTCTGAACGAGCTGGCAAGAGTATTGCGCCCCGGTGGGCGGCTGCTGGTCTATGTGCCGGCCTTTCAGGTGCTGTTTACCTCGATGGATCGCAAGGTAGGACATCACCGCCGTTATCGGCTTGGCGGGCTGACAGACAAGATCCGGGCGGCCGGTTTCTCGGTCCGGGAGGCACGCTACGCGGATGCACTCGGTTTCGGCGCATCGCTGGTCTATAGAGCCTTCGATCGCGGCGACGGACAAGTCGATCGCCGCGGACTGCGTCTCTACGACAGGTACTGTTTCCCGATCAGCCTGTGGCTCGACCGGGTCTTCGGGCGATTGTTTGGCAAGAACGCGATCGTGGTAGCGGAAAAGCCGGTCGTCCCGTCCGGCGCCGTGGCCGGGCAGGAGCGAACATGACCGACGCTTTCAAGAATACCCTCGCCTGGTTGTTGATCGGCACGATCGGGGTGTTCATGGCGATGAACTGGGCCAGCGCCTCGTTCACCGGCGCGGAGTATCTGCCGGCGGGCAATGACTCCTTCTATCACGCCCGCCGGATTCTCGACACCTTCCAGTCAGCCGATGCCTTCTTTGAGTTCGATCCCCGCATCCATGTGCCGGAGGGCAGCTGGATCGCCTGGCCGTGGCTGTACGACTATCTCATGGCGCGGACGCTAACAGCCCTGGTGGCGGTGAGCGGGGCTGAGAATCCAATGGCTGTGCTGGTCTACATACCGGTGTTCTGGGCCTACGTCACGGTTGGGCTGGTCCTGGTCGTCAGCGCTGCGCTCAAGCTCGCGTGGCCATTCCGCATTATGGCCGCGCTGTACGCGGCGCTGTTGCCGCTGAACCAGGTGCTGCACGGCGTTGGCCGCGTCGACCATCACTTCATGGAGTACACGTTCGTATTGCTGACGCTGGCGGCGAGCATCAACTGGTTCAAAGACGATCGATCCACGGCCTTCGCCGCGCTCACCGGATTCTCGCTGGGCATCGCCAGCGGTTTCCACAACGCCCTGTTCGTGCTGCAGATCCCGGTACTGGCGGCGTTCTTTGTCTGCTGGATCCGCGGTCTCCAGCCGGACTGGCGATCGAGCGTCTGGATGGCGGGCAGCCTGATGATGGGCACGTTGCTGGTGACGATCCCGTCCACCGCATTTATCCAGGGTCGTTTCGACTTCTACCTGCTGTCCTGGTTCCACGTTTACATCGCGGCCTGCTCGAGCGCGGTGATCCTGTGGATGGCGCGGCGAACCTTCTCACTGCGGGACTTCGGTTTACTGATCGCCCTCGGCCTGGTGCTGGTGGTGCCGATCATCAGCCAGATCCTGGTGGCCAGTGATTTCTTCGCCCACCGGGTGAGCCGGCTGGCGGATATCAGTGAGGCGAAGAGCATCGTCAGGATGTACCAGGATCCCGACGGGCCCTACTTCCTCAGGAGTGTCTATAGCCTGATGGTATTCGCGGTCCCGGTGATTATGGCCGGCACCGCGATCGCCGCGCTGCGCAGCAAGTCGCCGGATCGCATCGTGTTCTTCGTCTTCTCCACGCTGGGCTTGTTGCTGCTCGTCCAGCAGTTCCGCTTCCACTACTATGGCTCGTTCGCGCTGTACCTGCCGATCCTGGTCGGCGCGTCCCTGCTGGCCAGCCGCTACCCGCGGCGGTCGAAACTGGTCGTCGCTGCCACCCTGCTGCTGTTCGTATCGACGTTATATCCGGCGGCACGGAACCGGCTTTTTGCCGAGTATCGGGCCGGCCTGGATTCACAGTATCAGCTGGTCAAGGATACGATGCCGGAACTGAGTCGGCGCTGTCGGGAACGCCCGGGCGTGGTGCTTACCTACAATGACTCCGGGCACTACGTGCGCTTCCACACCGAATGCTCGGTAATCGCCAACAATTTTCTGCTCACGCCCCAGCATTCGGACAAGATCCGGGAACTGGACGAGCTGATCGAGTCTCCGCTGCACAAGGTCCTGGCCGAGCGGCCGGATATCCGATACTTCCTGGTCTATTACCCGACCCTGATCATGCGCGACGCGACCGGGTCCACACGGCTCCTGACCAAGGAGGAGCTGTCGAATGCGCCCTGGACCCTGATCAAGGAACTGATGTTCTCCGACACGCCACAAGAGGACTTCCCAGAGCTGGATCTCGCCTGGCAGGTGACGTCGGTGGAGGAGGACGGGACCAAGTTTGCCCTGGCGCGACTCTACGAGGTTCGGCCGCAGGGTGAACCCGTAGACGGCGCCATGAAGCCGCTTGGCGGAGATGCGGACACCGAGACCGCAGACCCGCAGGGCGCGCCGGATAGCTAAGCGGGGTTCCGCCAGCCGAACAGCATGGTCACGTTGATGCGCCGATTGGTGAAGCCGGGCCGGAAAGAGAAGTCGTCGGTCTTGTGCACCAGATTGGAATTGAACATGACCATCCTGTTGCAGCGGTGGGGCACCACCAGGCGGTCATCGGATGTGACATAGGGATCGAGGACCTCCGGGCGATTGTTGTAGTCGTCGAAGTCCCATTCCCGGGGCGCCTCACGCCGTGACACGATCAGACCGCCGCTGTCGGGATCCCGATTGGCCTCGTCCGGGGTGACCCAGAAGTTGAGATTAACGGCGGCAGGATCGGCGTGGGCGGTGATGCCTTCCATCTGCTGGTCGTAGATATAGGCCCACATCTGGTTGAGATGATGGGGGCCCAACAAGCCGGGCAGGCGCTCCCTGAGTTCGCTGGCCAGCTGCAACAGCAATTGGCAGCCAAAACCGTCCTCCATATAGGACCCGCAGTAGCCGCGTGCCTTGCCGTAGCCGAACCAGATGGTCGAGCGGTGCAGGTGGCGGCGCAGGGCATCGAGCGCTTCGGGTTGCAGGAAGTCATCGGCCGTGACGATGCCCGGCCCGCTGTCCCGGTATTGCCGCTCCAGCCCGACGAAGTCCAGTGTCGGGTTCAGGACGCCGTCCAGGCGGGCCGCCGCAGGTTCGTGATGGACCAGCCGCTGCATCGCTGCACCGATCAGCGAGAAGCATTCTTCGGGAAGGACGAAGCGCCTGCCTTCGGGCGCGTGTCCCGCGAGCATCCCCAGCACTCGCCGGTAGCCATCGATCAGACGGTCCAGATCAGACACCGGCGCAGCCACCGATCGCAGGTACTCAAGCTGCTCGAGTTCCAGGCGCAGGCTGTGCAGCGTCGTGCGGCGCATCGCCGGATCGCGCCCGGCCTGATCGACCTCCGCTGTCTCGAGTCGACGCCTGCGGATACGCATGGCGCGGCCGTACAATCCCAGCGCGCCGGCCAGGTTGTCCCTGTCCTTATTGAGGGTCCCAAGGTTGCGCAACAGCTCCTGGTCCTGAGGGTCCGCCTTCAGCATGTCGACATAGATCGGCTCCGCCTCATCGAGCTGACCGAGCTGCTGCAGGGCGGCAGCCAGATTGCGTCGCACCAGCGGGTTGCCGGGCTGCAGCTCCAGCGAACGACGGTAGTGGCCGATGGCCGCTTCCGCTTGACCCCCGGCATGCAGCAGCAGGCCCAGGGTCAGCTGAGCCTCCGGATCGGAACCCAGTGACGATGGCAGCGCCGTGATCTCGGCGCGCGCTTCCTGCACGTCCCCCCGGTGCAACAGTGCCTCGACCAGATTGAGGCGGGCGCGGACGTCCCCCGGGGACAGGGCCAGATACGGTCGCCACATCGCGATCGCGGCATCGTCGTCTCCGAGCGCCCGGTATGCGCGACTCAACAGTGTCGCCGTTTCGCCGTCCTCAGGCCGGGCGGCCACAACCGCGGCGAGGTGAGGCGCAGCAGCATCCGCTCGGCCCGCTTCCAGTTCGATTGCGCCGAGCATGCGCCGAACGACGAGGTCTTGCGGCGCGGCCCTGTGCAACTGACGCAACAACCGGGTGGCCTCGGGTTGGCGGCCCTGCCGATGGAGTGCCAGGGCTTCCCCGATTCCTCCACCGGTATGCGAGTTTGATTCAGTAGTCACGTCCGTCCTGTACGGAGCGCCGTATCGTGGCAAGATTCGACCGGATTATAGCTTCGAGCGGATTTCAGCCGCGCAGGGATGAGAGTGGTTTCAGACAAACGGAAGCTGGTGCTCGTCACCGGCTGCAGTTCGGGGATCGGCGCCTGCGTGGCGGGCGGGCTGCGGGAGAAGGGTTACCGGGTACTTGCGACGGCCCGCAAACAGGCCGACCTGGAACGACTCGCCGCCACCGGGGTGGAGACCATTCGACTCGATCTGACGGACTCTTCATCGGTCCGCGAAGCGGCAGACGCGGCTCTCGAGAAGAGCGACGGCCGGGTCTACGGCTTATTCAATAATGCCGGCTTTGGCCAGCCCGGGGCGGTGGAGGATATCAGCCGGCAGGCCCTGCGCGAGCAGTTCGAGACCAACCTGTTCGGGACTCACGAACTCACCTGCCGGATTATCCCGGCGATGCGCGCCCGGGGCGAGGGCCGGATCATCCAGAACAGTTCGATCCTCGGCCTGGTGGCGATGCCGTTCCGGGGCGCCTACAACGCCAGCAAGTTTGCCCTCGAGGGGCTTTCGGACACCCTGCGGCAGGAATTGACCGGCAGCGGGATCTACGTCTCCATCATCGAGCCGGGCCCCGTGACAAGCCACTTCAGGGCCAATGCGCTCGCGGCGTTCCGACGCCACGTCGATCCCCGGGCCAGCGCCCATCGCGAGACCTATGCGGCTCTCCAGGCCCGTCTCGAGAAGAAGGGCCCCGCGGCACCGTTCACTGTGCCGCCCGAGGCGGTCCTGAAGAAAGTGATTCATGCGCTGGAGGCCCGGCGTCCGCGGGTCCGCTACCCGGTGACCGTGCCGGCGCACGCGTTCTCGTGGCTGCGGCGCTTGCTGCCCGCAAGCTGGCTGGACACGCTGCTGGCGAAGGAGACAGGTCGCCCCGCACGATCATGATCAGACTATACTTCGGCCCTTGCTTCGGGCCTCGCCGGCCCCATAGAAGCCAGGCGGTGGACAGAATTCGGGGGACAGACGTCAATGCCCATCTACGAGTATCAATGCCAATCCTGTGGTCACGTGCTGGACGCGCTCCAGAAAATCAGTGACGACCCGCTGACCCATTGCCCCTCCTGTGGAGAGGCCGGATTGAAGAAACTGTTGTCGGCGCCGCGATTCCGCCTCAAAGGCAGCGGCTGGTACGAGACCGACTTCAAGGACGGCAATCGCCGCAATCTTGCCACCGGTGATTCGGCGAAACCGGACGCCAGCAAGGCCAAGCCGGCCGCCAAGGACAGCGGCGCTGAGAAGGCGAAGCCGAAAGAGACCGCCAAGCCGGTAGCGGCCGCCAAAAAAGAATCGAGTTCCGGAGACTGAGTCTTGCTCAAGATATTCCGTCGCTACCTGATTACTGGCGTCATCATCTGGGTGCCGCTGG
>Ga0316191_10001564_pt1 | contig 16233 bp, 14 predicted proteins | sample Eddworburr2cm_MG_FD_204928 | JGI IMG/M metagenome (GOLD analysis project Ga0316191, IMG submission 204928) | Coastal sediment microbial communities from Maine, United States - Eddy worm burrow 2 cm | ecosystem: Environmental > Aquatic > Marine > Coastal > Sediment | place: USA: Maine...
CGTTATGCTCCAGCGCTATTTGTCGCCGTGCCTGCGCCTGATCAACGTTATCCGCAATCAGGTCCGCCATTGGATGGCCGACACAGCGTGCCGACACCTGCTGCTGTGCGTAGAAACGCTGCTCGAATGGAAACAGCGTCAGCATGCAATCGACGCTCGCGGCGATCTTGCGCACACGGTATTTGCGCCAGGCCCAGACGGACGGACTAACATAATGCAGGGTCATGATACCGGCGCGCTTTAATGCATATTCAAGTCCGAGATTAAAATCCGGCGCGTCGACACCAATGAAAATATCGGGCGGATTGTCGATAAAATGGCGCCGCAACTGCCGGCGTATGGACAGCAGCCGCGGCAGGTGTTTCACGACCTCGACCAGCCCCATGACCGCCAGTTCCTGCATCGGAAACAGGCTGTGACAACCCGCTTCTTTCATGCGTGGTCCGGCAATACCTTCGAACACGGTGTCCGGCAACTGATCACGAATGGCCTTTACAAGACCGGCCGCAAGATTGTCGCCGGAGGACTCGCCGGCAACAATACCGACACGCAGCGGGTGAGATCGCACCGACATTCTGAAAAAGTGCCGCGCCGTGACTAGCGGACTATGCCGCGCGAGCGAGTCTCAAGAAATGAAACCAGCGTCTCCAGTTCGGCACACTCATCCACACTGCCTTTCAGTTCCACTATTGCATCCTGCAGGGAACGGTTCTCGCGATAGAGCGTCTTGTAGGCCTGCTTCAGCACCTTGCGTACGGCTTCCGGAAAACCGCGTCGGCGCAGGCCTTCCATATTGAGTCCATGCGGCCGTGCCGGGCTGCCACCGACCGTCACGTAGGGCGGGACATCCATGCTGATACCCGAACCATAGGCTGTCAGTGAATGTGGCCCCAGTGAACAGAACTGGTAAACCAGGGTGAAGCCACCAAGAATGACATAATCACCGACAGTGACATGTCCTGCGAGCGATGCATTGTTTGCGAAGATGGTCTGGTTGCCGACCTGACAGTCATGGGCGATATGAACGTATGCCATGATCCAGTTATCATCACCCAGCCGTGTAACGCCCTCATCCTGAATGGTACCGCGATTTATGGTGACAAATTCACGAATGGTATTGCGATCTCCGATTTCCAGACGTGTCGGCTCACCATTGTATTTCTTGTCCTGGGGATCCTCACCGATGGATGCAAACTGGTAAAACCTGTTGTCGCGGCCAATGCGGGTATGCCCCTTGATGACCACATGCGGACCGATGCGCGTCCCGGCATCGATCGCAACATTTGCCCCGATCACGGAATAGGGCCCGATACTGACATTCCCGGCAATTTCTGCCCCCGGGTCGATGACTGCGGTTGGATCTATCAAGTATTCATATCCTGTTCGGTACACATGATCTCGGCCGTTGCCACCACCTTGCCATCGACACTGGCTTGGCAGGCGAACACCCAGATGCCGCGTTTGGCACGTAACAGTTGAGCGCGGAGAACAAGTTGATCCCCCGGTTCAACCGGCTTCTTGAAGCGCGCCTTGTCGATGCCAACCAGGAAATACAAACTCTCGCGCTTCGCACCCCGCTCCACCGTCCGAAACGCCAGCAATCCGGTGGCCTGTGCCATCGCTTCCAGTATCAACACCCCGGGCATGACCGGGCGCTGTGGAAAATGCCCGAGAAAGAACGGCTCGTTATAGGTCACATTCTTGTAGCCCACCAACGATTCCCCTGCTTTGAACTCCGTGACCCTGTCGATCAGCAAAAAAGGGTAACGATGTGGCAGGTGCTGCATGATTTGTTGAATATCCATGTTCGCTCTTGTTTCTCGTGATGGTCGCTTCCGGACAGCAAGCATCCGGCGAAAATTTGCTATTTATTTTCCTGCCGTTTTTCAGCTGTAAAATTTTTTTCCATGGCGCGAACCTTGCGTGCAAGCCTGTCCAGCTGCCTGAAGCGTGCATAGTTCCTGTTCCAGGCATCATTCTCCTGTGCCGGAACGCCTGAAGAGTAGACACCCGGTTTGGTGATCGATTTCGTCACCATTGTCATACCGGTAATAATGACATGATCGGTAATCTCAAGATGCCCGACAATGCCTGAACCGCCACCGATCATGCAGTATTTTCCTATTCTGGCACTGCCGGAGATGCCAACACACCCTGCAATGGCGGTGTGCGCGCCAATGTGAACATTATGCGCGACCTGTATCTGATTATCGAGCCTGACCCCGTCCTCGAGCACGGTATCATCCAGTGCACCGCGATCAATGGTCGTATTTGCACCGACATCGACGTCATTACCGATCCTGACACTGCCGAGCTGTGGGACATTCAGCCACTGGCCGCCTTCATTTGCCAGCCCGAAGCCATCACTGCCAATCACAGCACCGGCTGCAATCCTGGCGCGTTCACCGATAGTGACTGCGTGACAGACCACCACATTGGCCGACAGTTTACTGTCAGCGCCGATGACACTGCCAGCACCGATAAAACACCCGCCCGCCAGTTGCACGCCAGCGTGAATCACCGCCCCTTTTTCAATAATACAGTGCGGGCCAACCCAGGCACTGGCATCGACATGACAATCTGCATCAAGGCTGGCACTGGCGTGTACTCCCTGCCTGGCAGGTGCGGGCGGAGAAACCAGTGCAGCCACGCGCGCGTAGCTCGAATAGGGGTTGGAGCAAACGATGGCAGCCGCCGGATAGGCGGCCGCATCTTCGGGAGACATGATCACTGCCGATGCACGGGTACCTTTCAGGTACTTCCGGTATCCGGCATTTGCCAGGAAACTGATATCACCCTCGCCGGCATGCTGCAAGGTGGCAACGCCGCTGATCTCGCAGTCGGGATCCGCATTCTGCAGTTCCCCACCGGCTGCTTCAGCCAGCTTACCCAGTGTCTGCCTCATGCGGATATTGCCTTGTCAGCAGGCCGTCAAGGTAAAAAATTTACTTGCCAGTAAGCTTCTTCAGCACACTGTCCGTAATATCCACCCTGTCACTGGAAAACACCACACCCTGGGTAAGAATAAGATCAAATTTCTGTTCCTTGCCGAGGGTAACAACGGCCTCGTACATGTCCTTCTGCAACTTTGCGAGCACCTCGTTGCGGCGAATATTCAGATCATCGCGAAACTCATCCTGCGAGCGCTTCAGATCGCGGCGCTTTGCGAGGATATCGCGCTCGATTTTGCTGCGTTCCGATTCACTCATGACCGTGCCATCGCGTTCCAGCTTGTCTTCCTTGGTCTTGATCGCGCGCTGCAATGCAACCAGTTCCTTTTCCCTGGGTGTAAATTCCGATTCTATCTTGCTCTGGGCTGATTTGGCCTGCGGGGCCGCCTCCATCAGCTTGACGGTATCCACGAAACCGATCTTCATCTCTGCAAGCGATGTTCCTGAGTAAACGGACAGTCCTGTCAGCAACGCAATATAAAGGATCGTCGAGCTAATTCTTTTCATGGTTTGATCTCCACAACGTTATTACAACAATCAGAAAAATGTTCCTACGGTAAACTGGAAGTTCTGCACATCATCGTCTTTATCTGCATTCAGCGGATAACCCAGGCTCACCGATATAGGACCCAGCGGCGACAACCACAAGCCTGCAAGACCGACACTGTACTTCAGGCCACTGGCCGAAAAGGTATTATAGTCGCCGAACACGTTACCTGCGTCAAAGAAGGCGCTCAGCCGGATACCCTCGCTGGACTCCACAAAGGGTACAGGAAAGCTGACTTCAGCGTTGAACACCGTCAGCACGGAGCCACCGATGGGATCACCGCTGGAATCCCTGGGGCCCAGGGTATTGTCTTCGAAACCACGCACAGAACGTACGCCGCCGGCAAAATAGTTCTCGAAGAACGGCAGATTATCGAAGTCACCAAAACCATCACCATAACCAAGATTGCCTTTCAGCCCCAGGGTCAGGTCCCGGGTTAGCGGAAAAAATCGCTGCTGTACATAGTTCAACTTGTAGTATTGCAACCCGGAGCCGGGAGTGGTCGTTTCAAACGAGAAATTCTGCAAGCCGCCGGTATCCGTGAACAGAATCTTGTTGCGCGAGTCATGGCTCCAGCTGCCAATCAATACCATGTCATCAAAACTGTCGCCATGCTTGTCGATAAAGTCGGTGACTTCCAGCGGTGATGTGGACGTTTCCTTCAGGTCCAGTCCCTGGTAGCCGACGCTGAAACGCACGGTATCGTACTCATTGATCGGGATACCGAAATTGATATCGGCGCCGCGGGTGTCCGTCGTGTAATCCGACAGGTTGGCCTCTGACGCATCCGTCTTCCGGTAAAAGGCACCGAAACCGCGGCTGACGCCATCTATCGTCCAGTACGGATTGGCATATGAGAAACGGTAAAGCGTGTTGATCTTGCTGTTATCGAACGCAAAGCTTACCCGCTTGCCGGAACCCAGGAAATTCTCCTGGCTGACACTGGCGTTAAACAGTATCCCTGATGTCTGCGAATAGCCCAGCCCGGCCGTTATACTGCCGGATGAACGCTCCGTGACCGAGTAGTTAACATCCAGTTGATCGGTGGTACCAGGGACCGGGGGGGTTTCCACATTGACGTTTTCAAAATAACCGAGCCGGTCCAGGCGGGTACGGGAGCGTTCAACCTGTTCTGCCGAGTACCAGCCCCCTTCCAGTTGCCGCATCTCGCGGCGCAGCACCTCGTCACGGGTTCCTATATTCCCTGCCAGGTTGATGCGACGCACATAGACGCGATCACCCGGGTCGACGAAGAAACCCAGCTCGACCTCGTTATTCTCATCATCCAGTTCCGGCGACGTATTGACATTGGCAAAGGCATAGCCCTGATTACCCAGCAGTGAACTGATTTCATCGACCGCCCCGGTCACCTTTTTGCGCGAAAACACATCGCCAGGATTGATCCTGATCAACGGGAACAACTCTTCTGCAGGCACCACCAGGTCACCGGAGAGTGTGACTTTACTGATTGTGTACTGCTCACCTTCCGTCAGATTGATGGTGATGTAAATGTCCTGCTTGTCCGGGGTAATCGAGACCTGTGTTGAATTTATATGGAATTTCAGGTAGCCACGATCGAGATAGTAGGTACGCAAAATCTCCAGATCTGCCGACAATCCCTGCTTGGAATACTGGTCACTCTTGGTAAAGGTAGAAAAGATGGTCGGAGTCGTCAGGGAAAATTCCTTCAGCAGTTCCTTGTCGCTGAAGGTATCGTTGCCAATCAGGCTGATCTGCTTGATGCGTGCCACACGACCTTCGGAGATATCGATCAGGATACCGACACGATTTCGGTCCAGCGGCGTCACCGTGGTGTCGATCTTGACCGCATACTTGCCACGACTGAAATACTGACGACTGAGTTCCTGTTCAACCTTTTCAAGCAGCGAACGGTCAAACACCCGTCCTTCCGCCAGACCGATCTGCTTCAGGCCCTCCAGCAATTCCTCGGTATCAAGGTCCTTGTTACCTTCAATCTCGATACTGCTGATTGCCGCACGCTCTTCGACGTAGACCACCAGCACATCACCATCCCGCTCGAGGTAAACATCGTTGAAAAAACCGGTCTTGAAGAGTGCCTTGACAGCCGCAATACTGTCCTTGGTATCAATGGTCTGCCCGATCTTGACCGGCAGATAGTTGAATACCGTGCCCGCCGATATGCGTTGCAGTCCCTCGACGCGAATATCCTCTACCACGAACGGCTCAAATGCATGTGCCGTGGCGCTGAGAAAGCATGCCAGCAGCAGCACCTGGCAGAGACGGGTTAATTGTTTCACATGCAAGGTCATTGGCAGGTTCATTCGAACAAACGCACGAGGTCGTTGTAAAACGCGAGTGACATCAACACCAGCAGCAGGGTGATACCAATCTTTTGGCCAACAAGCTGTGCCGTCTCGGACATCGGACTTCCCTTCACCATTTCCAGCAGATAAAACAGCAAATGTCCACCATCCAGTATCGGGACCGGCAACAGGTTCAACACCCCGAGACTGACACTGACGATGCCCAGGAAGCCAAGAAACGTTGCCAGGCCTACCGCCGCGGACTGGCCGGCATACCTGGCAATACTGATAGGGCCACTCAGGTTTTCCACAGAGGCCCTGCCGCTCACCATTTTCCAGAGAGTGCGCAATGTCAGCGTTGTCACTTCCCAGGTTTTGTAGAGCGCCTCCGGAACAGCATCCAGCAAGCCATAACGCACGACGACGCGCATTGTAGCACGCTCATCTTCACCCGGAAGCTGCACGTAGGCACCAATTCGACCAATGACGTTGCCGTTTTCCGACTCACGATCCGGTGTCACAGACAGTTCCACAAGCTCGCCATTGCGCAGCAACTGCATGGCAATTGGCTCGCCCGGACGCTCCCGTACATACTCAACCCACTGTTCCCAGTTGCTGATGGGCGTGTCGTCGGCAAAGACCACTTCATCACCGGGCAGCATGCCGGCACGTTCGCCGGCCCCCCCCGCAACCAGCCGCTCGATCAGTGCCGGCGGCCGCCATGCCGTCAGGCCGAAATTATCGAGCACCCCGCCTTTTTTCAGCAACGCATCGGGCACTTCAAAATACGCCTGCAGGTAACGTTCATTACCCGCGGAATCCAGCACCCTCAGATTGATGATTTCCTTGCCATCAAGATTGGCATCGAGCAACGCCATGATGGTTGCTTCCCAGGTTGGAGTTGGCTGGTTTTCTATGTAGCGGATTTCGTCACCGGCGCGGATACCGGCCGCCTCCGCAAAGGATGCCGGCAGCACATCGCCGACAACCGGTTTCAGTCCTGATACACCGGAAACAAACATGACCCAGTAGGCAAGGATTGCAAACAAAAAATTAGCGGCCGGGCCGGCGACGACGACGGCGATACGGGTCGAGACCGGCTGACGGTTAAATGCGCGCTCCAGTTCCTCCGCGGCAACCTCGCCTTCGCGCTCATCGAGCATTTTCACGTAACCACCCAGCGGGATGGCAGCAACGACCAGTTCCGTCGCGTCCGCGCCAAAGCGGCGCGTCCATAATGGCCTGCCAAAGCCGATAGAGAACCGCAGCACCTTGACCCCAAGGCGGCGCGCAACCCAGAAATGGCCATACTCGTGTACCGTCACCAGCAGGCCGATGGCGACAATAAATGACACCAGGGAGAAGAAAAAACCGCCCATCATGCGCTCACCGCCCGCCCCGAGCCAATACAGTCACACGCCGCGGCGCGTGCGGCGGCATCATCGGCGAGAATGATGTCCAGTGACTCCACGTCATGCACCGCACACTGCTCCAGTGTCTCGCTGATCACTGTGTGTATTGCGGTAAAGGCAATGCGCTGTTGCAGAAATGCCTGCACGGCCTCTTCATTGGCAGCATTCAATATGGCCGGGGCCGTGCCGCCGGTTTGCCACGCGGCTGTCGCCAGCGCCAGGCAGGGATAGCGCGCGCTGTCCGGTGCCTCGAATTGCAGCTTGCCCACCGTCAGCAGATCCAGTTGCTCGGCGCCGGAGGCAATACGCTGCGGCCATCCCAGTGCATGACTGATCGGAATGCGCATATCAGGATTACCCATCTGTGCCAGCATCGACCCGTCTTCATACTCCACCAGCGAGTGGATGATCGACTGCGGGTGCAGCAACACTTCAATTTGCGCCATCGGCAGCCCGAATAACCAGCCGGCCTCGATCACCTCGAGTCCCTTGTTCATCATGGTAGCCGAGTCCACGGAAATCTTTCGCCCCATCACCCAGTTGGGGTGCGCGCAGGCCTGTTCCGGAGTAACACCGGCGAGCTTGCTCACGGGCAGGTTCCGGAACGGACCACCCGAGGCCGTCAGCATGATTCTGCGCACGCCCCGGGGCGGCGCACCCGGACGGTAGTCATCCGGCAAGCATTGCAGGATAGCATTGTGCTCACTGTCGACGGGTAACAGCATGGCACCGTGTTCCTGCACCGCCTGCATAAACAGACTGCCGGACATCACCAGCGCTTCCTTGTTGGCCAGCAATACCCGCTTGCCGGCGCGCGCGGCTGCCAGCGACGGCAGCAAACCGGCCGCCCCGACGATGCCTGCCATGACGAAATCGACGCTCTCCATACCGGCAACCTCGACCAGGCCATCAGGCCCGGACAGTACCTGCACGTCCGGTGCCGACGTTTGCAATTCTTTTTGCAGACGCGCTGCCGCGTCCGCATCCGCCATGACCGCGTATTGCGGCTGAAAACGAACACATTGCTGCGCCAGTTTCTGCACACGGGAATGTGCTGTGAGGGCGATGACCCTGAAGCGCTCCGGGTGACGCGCAATGACGTCGAGGGTGCTGTTACCGATAGAGCCGGTCGATCCCAACAGCGTGACACCTGCAGGACGATGTGCATTCATGGTCTGCATCCTTGCGGGCTAACCGTATGCAGCATCACAGGGCCAGCCACAGAAAACCGATCAGAAACATCGGTGCCGCTGCCACCAGGCTGTCGATGCGATCAAAAATTCCACCATGTCCCGGAATGATGTGGCCACTGTCCTTGATACCACTCTGGCGTTTCATCAGGCTTTCGAGCAGGTCACCGGCCACTGAAAACATAACCGTGACTGCCGCGACCATCATGAACGCCAGCGTCCAGCCCAGCGAATGGCTGAAAAACCAGCCGGCAATTGCGGCAAACAACAGGCTTGAAAACAAGCCGCCGTAAACACCTTCCCAGCTTTTACCGGGGCTGACCGCAGGGGCCAGTTTCCTGTGGCCCCATTGACGGCCCGCAAAATACGCACCGATATCTGCCAGCCATACCAGCATCAGCAGCATCAGCGTTAATGTCGGTCCGCGCTCGCCGTTTGCGTGCAGGCTGCTCAGTGCCGCCCACGCCGGTAGAATCACCAGCGCACCGACCAGCATCTTCAGGCTGCTGTTCAACAACGACGCCTGCGCAAGGAATTTGGGTTGCGATAACCACAGCAATGCACACAGCCACCACATAAAAGCCATCAGCAACAGGGGCTTGATCCATGTCTCCAGACCTGATTGCCACAGCAACCACATCAGTGCGCCGAGCGCGCCGCTGTAGATGATCCGTGCAACGATGGTGCGTAACGGTATCAGGTGACTCCACTCCCAGGCGCCGGCCAGCAGGACAATACCCAGGATCAATGAGAACACGGGATTATCCAGAAACAGCACGCCATAGATAACCAGTGGCGCCATCACCAGCGCGGAGATAACGCGCAGCTTAAGCACCTTTTTGCTGCTCCACCTGCTCGCCGGTACGACCGAAACGGCGCTGCCGGTTTGCATACCATAACAGCGCCGCGTCGAGTTCTTTTTCATTAAAGGCTGGCCACAGCACATCGGTAAAATACAGTTCGGTATACGCCAGCTGCCAGAGGAGGAAATTACTGATACGGCGTTCGCCGCCGGTGCGTATAAACAGGTCAGGCGGCGGCAATTCCGAGAGGGCCACCTCGGCGGCAATAACATCAGGACTGATATCCTGCGGGGAAAGTGCACCGCTCTGGACGCGCGCGGCAATCGTCCTGACGGCCTGGCTGATATCCCACTGCCCGCCGTAGTTGGCCGCGATTACCAGCTGCAGCCGTGAATTATCACGGGTTTCGCGCTCCGCCTCCGTGATCAGGTAGCGGAGTTTCTCTGAAAAGGCACTGCGGTCACCAATGAAGCGCACCCGCACACCGTTCCTGTTGAGCGCCGCCACTTCCTTTTTGAGGGTCTGCACGAACAGGTCCATGATCAGGCCGACCTCCTCGCTGGGACGCCGCCAGTTTTCACTGCTGAACGCAAACAGTGTCAGCACCTCTATGTGCCTGTCGATGCAGGCCTCAACCGCGCGGCGCACCGACTTCACTCCTTCACGATGCCCCACATAACGCGGCAGCAGGCGTGCTCGCGCCCAGCGGCCATTACCATCCATAATAATGGCGATATGCCGCGGTAAACTGTCTATCACACTGTCAGGTGCCATCGATACTAGCCTGGCGTCTAGATTTCCATTAGTTCTGATTCTTTGGCTTCAAGCACTTTGTCAACACCGGCAACATGTGCGTCCGTCAACTTCTGGATGGCCTCCTGTGCCTTGCGTTCGTCGTCTTCAGATATTTCCTTTTCCTTCAACAGATCCTTGAAGTCGCTGTTCGCATCACGCCTGATGTTACGAATCGCCACCTTGGCTGCCTCGCCATCAGCGCGCACGACCTTCACCAGTTCACGGCGGGTCTCTTCGGTCAATGGAGGCATGGGGATGCGGATGACCGTTCCGGCCGTCGCGGGATTCAGGCCCAGGTCCGATTTCAGAATGGACTTTTCGATGGGCTTCACCATGGTTTTCTCCCACGGGGTGACTGTCAGGGTGCGCGCATCTTCAACACCGATGTTGGCAACCTGCGAGATGGGCACATTGGATCCGTAGTAATCGACCACCAGGTGATCCAGCAAACTCGGGTGCGCACGACCGGTACGTACTTTGGTCAGTGTCTGCTTGAATGCTTCGATGCTCTTGTCCATGCGCACACCGGCATCCTGCAATATTTCCTCTATCATTAATCAGTTCTCCTGCTGGACCAGTGTTCCAACATCCTGCCCATCAACGATCCGGCCCAGGTGGCCGGCTTCAAACACGTTAAACACACGCACTGGCATAGCATGTTCGCTGCACAGCACCAGCGCCGTCGCATCCATGACACCAAGTTTCTGCGCCAGCGCCGCTTCATAGCTGATACGCTGGTACAGTGTTGCATCAGGATGCGTGACCGGGTCGGCGCTGTATACTCCATCCACCTTGGTCGCCTTCAGCATGATATCGGCACCGATTTCAATGGCACGCAAACTGGCAGCAGAGTCGGTGGTAAAAAAAGGATTACCGGTTCCCGCCGCGAAAATAACGACACGGCCCCGTTGCAGGTGCCGGATCGCCCCGCGCGTGGTATAGGACTCGCATACCTGGTTCATGCTCAGGGCCGACATCACACGACAGGACGTGCCGGCCTGTTGCAGCGCATCCTGCATGGCCAGCGCATTGATAACCGTTGCAAGCATACCCATGTGATCGCCGCTAACCCGGTTCATGCCCTGCGAGGCCAGGCCGGCACCACGGAGAATATTACCACCACCAATGACCAGCCCCAGTTGCAGCCCCTGGCTGACCACTGCATGTATTTCCTGCGCCAGCCGCTGAATCACCTTAGGGTCAATTCCATGACTGCCCTGCCCCATCAGGGCCTCGCCGCTGAGCTTCAGCAACAACCGTTTATACGACATCAATATTCCTTTTTATTTCAGTATATTACAGACAATACGGACAGAAACCGCCCGCTGAGCATTGTCTTACTTTTTTCTCTGGATTGCCATAAAAAACGGGGTCGAAAATCGACCCCGTCCTGTAGTAAAGCGTGCGGTGCATGGCCAACATCTGCAATTGAACCAGTGCAATCAACCACCCTTGACCTGTGCCATTACCTCATCCGCAAAGTTCTCGTTTTTCTTCTCGATACCCTCGCCGAGTTCAACACGCTCGAAGCGAACGACGCTCGCGCCGGCCTGCTGCAGCAGCTTGCCGACGGTCTGGTCCGGGTCCTTGACGAAAGACTGACCCAGCAAGGTAACCTCACTCAGGTACTTGCGGATTCTGCCACTGATCATTTTTTCTATGATGTCATCCGGTTTGCCGCTTTCTCGCGCCTGGGCCGTGAAGATGTCACGTTCTGTGGCAATCATTGCCTCCGGTACCTGCTCCTCGGAGACACACACCGGCCGCGGATCATGTGCGGCAATATGCATCGCCAGGTCCTTGCCCAGTTGTTCATCGGCACCGGCAACCTCCACCAGTACCCCAATGCGCACACCGTGACGGTAGCTGGCGATGGGAGTGTCACTTTCAATGCGGGTAAAGCGCCGCACTGTAATGTTCTCGCCAATGGTCGCGATCAGTGCCTTGCGGGCATCCTCTATCGTAGCAGCATCGCCATCCTTGAGTGGCATGGCCATCAGTGTATCCATGTCTGCCGGATTATCCTGCAGCACGCGCTTCGCAATGGCCGCGGCAAAGTCCTGAAAATCGTCCTTCTTGGCAACGAAATCGGTTTCGCAATTGACCTCGGCAATGGCGGCCGTCCTGCTGTCATCACTCATCTCGATCACGATAAGTCCTTCAGCAGCAACACGACTCGCCTTCTTGTCGGCCTTGGCAAGTCCGGTCTTGCGCAGCGCATCGATTGCGGCCTCCATATCACCATTGGCATCGACCAATGCCTTTTTGCATTCCATCATGCCGGAACCGGTACGTTCGCGCAGTTCTTTTACCTGCGCAGCTGTAATAGCCATATCTATGTCCTCGTGTGTATTTTTTCCTGCACTACTGGCTGTCAACAGGTTGCTGCAATAGCCAGGGCACTATTCCTTGTCTGACGATTCACCCGTTGCCGTCCCGGCAGACTCCGGCGCGGGGGCTTCCGCAGCGGGAGCTTCCGCAGCGGGCTCTTCAACAGCGCCCTCTTCAGCGACCGCTTCACTGGCGGCCGCTCCCTTCTTCACGGTCACCTTGCTGGCAGTTTTCTTTTTCGCTGCGGCTTTTTTTCTTGCCGGCCGGGTAGCGCCGGATTCGTCAAGCTCAATGAATTCGTCAGAAGAATCGGCAACGGCGTGCGCGACACTCAGCCTGCCGGTATCAATAGCATCGGCAGCGGTCTCTACATACAGCTTGATCGCGCGAATGGCATCGTCATTGCCGGGAATAACGTAATCGACACCCTCGATGGAGTTATTGGTATCGACAATACCGACAACCGATATACCCAGTTTCCTGGCTTCACTGATTGCAATCTTTTCGTGGCCGACATCGACGACAAACATGACATCCGGAATACCGCGCATGTTCTTGATACCGCCAAGACTGCGTTCCAGTTTCTCCATCTCGCGCGTCAGCATGAGGGCTTCTTTCTTGCTGATTTTTTCAAATGATCCGTCTTCAGACATGGTCTCCAGGTCTTTCAGACGCTTGATTGATGCGCGTACGGTCTTGTAGTTGGTCAACATACCGCCAAGCCAGCGGTGGTTCACATAAGGCATGCCGCAACGCGCGGCATTTTCCTTGACGATCTGCTGTGCAGACCGCTTGGTACCAACAAACAGCACGGTGCGGCCATTGGCCACCAGGCTGCCGAGGTAATTCATGGCCTCATTGAAGAGCGGCATCGTCTTCTCGAGGTTGATAATGTGGATCTTGCCACGCTCACCGAAGATATAGGGGGCCATCTTCGGGTTCCAGTAACGGGTCTGGTGGCCAAAGTGCACGCCAGCTTCCAGCATCTGACGCATAGTGACGTCTGTCATCTTGTAGTACTCCGATTTTCAGGGTTAGGCTTCCATGTACCCCAAAACAACAACCCGGTTGCCTGCGCGGTAATGACCTGCAGCCAACCAGGCACCCTGTTGCCTGTGCCGGTACATGTGTGAATTTTGCCAAGCGCAAACAGTGAAGTGCACTTAACAAGCCCGCCTTTATACCATACACTCCCTGCTCCGACAATCTGGCGGAGGTCGCCAGGGCTTGAACAGCTACGCCCCTCTTTTAGAATCAGGACCTTAGATGGCAGTCACCATAAAAACACCCGATGAAATCGAGAAAATGCGCATTGCCGGGCGGCTGGCAGGCGAAGTCCTGCAGATGATCCGGCCGCATGTCATAGCCGGCATCAGCACCAATGAACTGGACCGCATCTGTCACGATTACATCGTCAACGTGCAACAGGCGATACCGGCACCGCTGAATTACCGTGGCTTTCCGAAGTCGATCTGCACCTCGGTCAACCACGTCATCTGCCATGGCATTCCGGGTGACAAGGTGCTGAAGAAAGGCGATCTCGTGAATATCGATATCACCGTCATCAAGGACGGCTTCCATGGTGATACCAGCAAGATGTTCTTTGTCGGCGAAGCCAGCGTGGCCGGCGCGCGTCTGGCACGCATCAGCCATGAATGCATGAAAATCGGCATTGACCTGGTCAGGCCCGGCGCCCGGCTCGGGGATATCGGTTACGCTATCCAGCAACATGCCGAGTCGCAGCATTGTTCCATTGTGCGCGAATACTGCGGTCACGGTATCGGCCGTGAATTTCATGAAGACCCGCAGGTACTGCACTATGGCAAGGCGGGTACCGGCATGGAACTGGAACCCGGCATGACCTTCACCATCGAACCCATGGTCAATGCAGGCAAGCGCCACACCAAACTGCTCCCCGACGGCTGGACCGTGGTCACCAAGGACCACAGTCTGTCGGCACAATGGGAGCACACCATTCTGGTCACGGACAGCGGTCACGAGGTACTGACGTGCTTGCCCGGCGATGACGTCTAGCAATCCCTCTTCCAGCATACCCGCGGCCACCGACGAGGTGACGGACGCTGCTACCTTTGAGTCCTGGTTCAGGCTGCACAGCCTCGACGAAGCCCGTGACAGCAACAATGCACCACTGACGCTGTACAAGGATTGCCTGCTGCATGGCAATCAGCAACTCGCGGAAAAATTCACCCGGGGTACCAGCGTACCGGTACTGATCCATGCCCGCTCATGGCTGGTTGACCAGGTGCTGCGGCGGGCCTGGCCGCATTTCATGGGAAGCGCAGAGGACAGCCTGGCACTGGTTGCCGTTGGAGGATACGGCCGCGGCGAACTGATGCCCGGCTCTGATATTGATCTGCTGGTGTTGCTCCCTGATGCTGACAACCAGCAGTATGACCACAACATCACGCAGCTGCTGACCTTTCTCTGGGATATTGGCCTTGAAGTCGGACACAGCGTGCGCAGCATCGAAGAGTGCGTCGAACAATCGCTGGCTGATATCACCGTGGTCACCAACCTCATGGAGGCACGCCTGCTGGCCGGTTCGGCACGCCTGTTCCAGCGCATGCAGCAGCGCACCGGGCCCTCCGAGATCTGGAGCAGCCGCGATTTTTTCGAGGTAAAACACCAGGAGCAGCGCGCCCGTTACAGGCGTTTTCACAATACCGCCTACAACCTGGAACCCAATATCAAGGAGGGTCCGGGCGGCTTGCGTGACATTCAGATGATCGCCTGGGTCGCCAACCGCCATTTCGGTACCGCCTCGCTTGATGAACTGGTAGAGCGTGAGTTTCTGACCCGTGAGGAATATCAAACCCTGATCAAGGGACGCGAGCTGTTGTGGAGTATACGCTTTGCCCTGCACGCACTCACAGGCCGCGGCGAAGACCGCCTGTTATTCGACTACCAGCGTACACTGGCCAACACCTTTGACTTTCATGACGACGCAAGCCGTCTCGGTGTTGAAGCCTTTATGAAGCAATACTATCGCACCATCATGGAATTGAGCCGCCTCAATGAAATGCTGCTGCAACTGTTCCAGGAAAACATCCTGCACCCTGAAGGTCCGGGCGAGCCGATTGCCATCAACAAGCGTTTTCAGAGCCGTAACGGTTACATCGAGGCAGTTAATGATCAGGTGTTCCGGCGCCAGCCGTTTGCACTGCTGGAGATTTTCCTGCTGCTGGAACAACACCCGGAACTAAAGGGCGTACGTGCCGGAACCATTCGTGCCATACGCGAAAACCGGCATCTTATCGACGCCGACTTTCGCAAGGACATCCGGGCTCGCAGCCTGTTCATGGAAATCATTCGCCAGCCTCGCGGCATTACCCACGAACTGCGCCGCATGAACAGCTACGGCATTCTCGCCGCCTATTTACCGGCATTCGAAAATATTGTCGGACTGATGCAATATGACCTGTTTCATATCTACACAGTCGACGAGCACATACTGACGCTGGTGCGCAACCTGCGCCGCTTTACCGTGCATGAATTTGCACTTGAATTTCCGTTGTGCAGCCACATTGTTGCCACCCTTCCGAAACCGGAACTGCTCTACCTGGCCGGTCTGTTTCATGACATCGCCAAGGGGCGCAACGGCGATCATTCGGAACTCGGTGGCGTGGATGCCCGTGCTTTCTGCCTGCAGCATGATCTCAGCGACTACGATACCGGGCTGGTAACATGGCTGGTGGAAAACCATTTACTGATGTCCTCGACGTCACAGCGGCAAGATATCAGTGACCCGGTGGTCGTCAACCGCTTTGCCAGGCGCATGAAGGATACGGTGCACCTCGACTACCTTTATGTATTGACGGTGGCGGATGTACGCGCCACCAACCCGGAGCTGTGGAACAACTGGAAAGATGCCCTGCTGAAACAGCTGTACTACAACACG
>Ga0316191_10001565_pt1 | contig 16232 bp, 12 predicted proteins | sample Eddworburr2cm_MG_FD_204928 | JGI IMG/M metagenome (GOLD analysis project Ga0316191, IMG submission 204928) | Coastal sediment microbial communities from Maine, United States - Eddy worm burrow 2 cm | ecosystem: Environmental > Aquatic > Marine > Coastal > Sediment | place: USA: Maine...
GTCTGCATTTAGGACCGCTGCATCCTCTCGATATTGAAGCGGGGGTCTTAAAATCTCTGCACGATTCAAATCTGAAGATTTTCCTGGATGTCCAGGGATACACCCGACAGGTTAAAAACAAAAAAGTATATCGATCGGTCTCGGTTCAGATGGCAGCCGGATTAGCTCTGGCTCAAATCGCCAAAGCCAATGAATCTGAGTACCATGCTATCCTTGCTTTTTACCAAATGACATTAGCGGAGTTAATGCATTGCTTTAAAATTGAAGAATTCGTGGTTACCTTGGGCGACAAGGGCGGATTCGTCCAAAAGCAGAGTGGTGAAGCATTTCATTACGATGCAGCACTGATTAAAAAGCCGGTCGATCCTACAGGAGCCGGTGATGTATTTTTAGCGGCGTATATTGCAAGCCGATTTGCGGATAGAAAAAATATCCCTGATGCTTGCATTTATGCGGCCGAAATTGCCGCTCGGCAGGTAGCAGGAAAATACATACCCATCGATCAGCTTCGCCTGGATGAGGGTGAACGATAGAGGACAGATGTCAGAGGGCAGACGACAGAGAACAGAGGATTCTGAATACGGAATTCGGAGGGCGAAAGGCGGAAAAAAAGCAGAGGCCGCCCCAATAGGCCCTTAGGGGCCTCTATCTGACAACATGTTATAAGGAACGTAAGGTGTCAGGTGTCGGGAAAAGGAAGTATTAGATACTGACACCTGACACCCAATCCGCCTGCGGCGGAAAACCCATATAAATAATCAGCGTGCTTGCTGCCCTGAAGAGGCTTCTTTTTCCTGGCGTAGTCTCGGACAAAGCTTAGTCACTTTACACGAAAATAAAATCAATGTTTCGTGTTTTTCGTAGGTTTGGTGGCTATAACAGTTAATGGTTGCTCTGATACGAGTGCCGCTGCTGGAATGCAGTCTCATATAAAAAGTCAGATACCTGGCCTACAAACGCCCCGTGAATTGGGAAGGTGGCAGCCCCTAAAAGCCGGACTTTCTTTCCATATTAATTATGTGATACTATGCCCGTGTGCTGCAGGTGGAATTTCGATTGCGAGATAGAATAATCCAAATAGGGGGACAACAAAGTGGCTTATTCGATTCGACGTTTAATTCCGCAAAGTTTGCAGGACAGTTTCATAAAATTGCTGTCACCATTAATCACGCTTTTTTCAAAATGGGGGTTGCGTCCAAACTATTTTACCATTGCAGGTGTCGTCATAACATCCTTTGGTGCGGCAGTTTTTATGTTGGGGTATATACGGCCGGCAGGATTATTAATTTTGTTCGGTGGTTTCTGCGATACGATTGACGGGTTGTTGGCACGCACCTCAGGCAAGGCCTCGCGGTTTGGCGCGTTATTGGATTCCACCGTCGATCGCTACTCCGAATTTATTATGTATCTGGGTATTGGTGCCTATTTTATCAATTTTAATGATTACAGTCCCGCAGCGGGTACATTTCTGGCACTGTGCGGATCGTTTATGGTCAGTTATGCACGCACACGCGCTGAAAGTCTGGGGTTTGAAGCCAAGCTGGGGCTTATGCAACGTCCCGAACGTATCGTGCTGATCGGTCTGGGGGCGCTCATTCACATTACGGCTTTAAAAATCGCCATTTGGCTGGTGGCTTTCCTGGCCAATTTTACCGCCCTGCAAAGAATCCGAAGCGCTTACAAACAAGATTCGGCTGAGCTCAAGGACGATGTTAGTTTAAAAACATAAAGGACAATTGAGAAATTAAGGAACTGAAAAAACATGAACTATGATGTCATTATTGTCGGCGGAGGGCCGGCTGGTTTGTTTTCGGCCTATTACTTGAGCGAGCATTCCGACAAAAAGGTCTTGCTGATCGATAAAGGCAAGGTCTCCCAAAAACGCAATTGTCCGATCAAATCCTATCAAGAGTGCATCAAATGTAAGCCCTGTAATATTCTCAGCGGCATCGGGGGCGCCGGTTTGTTTTCGGACGGTAAACTGAACTACATTTATAAATTAGGTAAAACCGATCTGTCCCAGTTTATGCCGCTGCATCAGGCTGAAAAACTGATCGACGAAACCGAACAAATTTTCAACAGGTTTGGCATGGACGGACCCTCCTACCCCACCGACATGGCGGAAGCCCGTCAAATACGCAAACGGGCCAAACGCTACGGCATCGACCTGCTCATTATAAAGCAGAAACACTTGGGTAGCGATCGCCTTCCCGAGCACATTACCGCCATGGCCGATTACATCAAATCCAAAGGGGTGGTCATCCACACCTCGGAGGAGGTGAAAGAAGTCCTTATTGAAAACAACCACGCGCACGGCGTGGTTACCAACCGCAAGAATTATTTTGCCGACAATGTGATTTTGGCTCCCGGGCGGGTGGGTGCGGATTGGGTCGGGGCAGTGGCTCAAAAATACGACATGGGCCTTAAGCAGCGCGGTATTGAGGTGGGGGTGCGGGTTGAGGTTCACAAAGATATTATGCAAGATCTCTGTGATGTCATCTATGATCCTACATTTTTCATTCAAACCGCGAAATACGACGACCAAACGCGAACATTCTGCACCAACAAGGGCGGTTTCGTATCATTGGAACGATACAGTAATTTTGTTTGCGTTAACGGTCATGCCTATCGGGATAAAAAATCGCAAAACACGAACTTTGCCTTTTTGTCCAAAGTGGTTTTGACTGAACCGGTTACCGACAACCAGGCCTATGGCGAATCCATCGGAAGCCTGGCTACCCTGATTGGCGGTGGCAAACCCATTTTGCAGCGGTTCGGTGATCTCAAACGGGGCCGTCGCAGCACCTGGCATCGGATTAGAAAAGGATACATCGAACCGACAATGACCGATGTCGTCTGCGGTGATATCGCCATGGCATTGCCGGAGAGGATTCTGACAAACATAACCGAGGGCTTGGAGAAATTAAACTGCGTCATACCCGGTGTGGCCAACGACGAAACCCTGCTTTATGCACCTGAGATAAAGTTTTTTGCCACCCAGATTGACACATCCAATAATTTAGAAACGAAAATAAATGGCATTTACGTGGCCGGCGACGGTCCGGGCGTAGCCGGCAATATCGTCTCGGCTAGCGCCACCGGTTTGATACCGGCCAAAGCCATTATTGCCAAAGGCTGAACGGGGGGCACCTGAATAAGCCAGGATTTATTTCTCCTACGATTGATATTTTTTTAATATTTTTATATATTTAAATAATTTAAGTATATTAATCTAAAGTTTTACTTCATTAGAATCTCCTAAACGCTGCAAACCATCTAAACCACCTTCACAAAGGGCTTCCCTTCGCCGACCACCTGCCCTACCCTGGCTGCCGTCTCAATGCCGGCTTTCTTCAATGCCGCCGGCAGATCATCGGCCTGGGCTGATGGTAGCGACAGCAAAAGTCCGCCGGAAGTCTGGGGATCAAACAATAGTTCTTCTTCTTCCGAAGATCTGACGTGAACCATCTCCCAGGAGCTTTCCGCCAGTTTCCGGTTGGCCTGATTGCTGCCGGTGGTCTCGCCCTGCTGATACATCTTGAGCGCATTGGGATAAAACGGCAGCTGCTCATAGCCCAACTCAACTTGCACGCCGCTGCCCGCTGCCATTTCAAGGGCATGGCCCAGAATACCGAACCCGGTGATATCCGTGCAGGCATGAATCTCATATTTTAGCGCCGTCTCAATCGCCTTCGCGTTCAGGGCGGCCACCAGGGGCAAGACGGCTTCAAGATCCGGGTAAGGAAGTTTGCCGGATCTCCCGGCGTTGAAAAGGACTCCCGTGCCCAGAGGCTTGGTAAGTATGAGGGCATCCCCCGGTCGGCAGCCACGATTGGTCAGAATGCGATCGGGATGAACACGGCCTGTAACCGCCAGGCCGAATTTGGGCTCATTGTCATCCACGGAGTGGCCGCCGGCCATGGATGCTCCGGCTTCTTTGATTTTATCGCTGGCGCCGCGCAGAATTTCCTTCAGTAATCCCATGTCCAGTTTCTTGGATGGAAACATTACCAGGTTTAAAGCCGTCAAGGGTTTTCCCCCCATGGCATAGACATCGGAAAGCGCGTTTGCGGCTGCAATCTGCCCGAACCAGTACGGGTCATCCACCGGTGGTGTAATGTAATCCACTGTACTGATAAATGCAATTTCCGGGGTCAAACGATAGACAGCCGCATCATCACTGGTCTCAAATCCCACCAGCAAATTCTCATCGCTGGATACTTCCAATCCCTTCAGCGCTTCCGACAGATCCGTCGGACCGATTTTGGCCGCTCATCCGCAAGTGCGGGACAAGCCCATCAACGTCTTTTTTTTCACAAAAAACATGAATTATCCTTTAGTGCAGACCTTGCAATTTACTATGAAAATAGCTCTTTTTTATGGACATTATTTATGTATATTAGCGCCCAATTAGACCCATGCCCAATTTTTATGCAATCCCACGACAGTCAATGTATCACGGCCATTTTTCCAAGTTGATTGAATTCGTGGTACAGGCTATGAATATCGTATGCATCAAGTAAAAATCAAATCCATAATTTCAATACATCAATATCGCGTGATTGGCTAAATCAATCCGCCGGCATTTTTTTGTTTGACACATAAAACATCAATTCTCTATACTCCTTATTTCTAAAATGATTGAATCATGAATAATGAAAATTCGATATAACCTATCCTTTTATTTTTGTATTCTCATGCTTTCGCAACTAAAATATTTTGCAATCAAAAAAACCGCAATTAAACATCTAACTTTAGACCAGGAGGGAAATGATGAAATTCGCAATTATTGGCACAGGTATTATGGGACGCGGCTGGATCACACAATGCTCGATGACCGGGCATGAAGTTCATTGTTATGACGGCAACAAGGAAATTCTGGCCGGAAGCGTCGCTGCCAGTGAAAAACTCACCGGCAAGGTGGCCAAGAAATTTAAAATCGATGATCCGAATTTTGTGTCGAATGCCGTTAAAAAAATTACGACCTATGAGGACAAAGGGGCCTTTATCGAGACTGCTAAAGGCTGCGATGTCTTTTTAGAGGTCATATTCGAGGATATTAAGCTCAAATGCACGGTGCTGTCGGAATTTTTGCCCCAGCTCCCCGAAAATGTGGTGTTCTGGTCCAACACCAGCAGTCTGGATATTAACCCCATGGCCGAAGCCGGCGGCCGACCGGATCGTTCCATTATTACCCATGGCATGAACCCCGTGCCCATGATGCCCGGTGTCGAGGTGGTGCCGGGCGCTAAAACCAGCGCTGAAACCGTGGAATTCACCCGTCAGACGCTGCTCGACATGAAAAAGGCACCCTTTCTGGCACCCAATATCCCCGGATTCTGGGTCAACCGGCTGCTCGTCCCTCAAATGCTGGATGCCGTTCGTCTTTTGGAACAGGGCAAAATCCGGGTTGAAGACGGCGATATCGGCTTGAATACCAGCTTGGGACATCCCCAGGGAACGTTTAAACTCCATGATTTTGTCACCGCCCCCACGATGCTGCGGGTAGCGCTACAAATGTACCAGGCATCCAACGATCCCCGTATGTATCCCCCGCTGACATTGATGCGAATGGTGAAAAACGGCGAATTCGGAGCGAGCAGTGGCACTGGCTTTTATGACTGGAGTGACCCCCGCAATCCTAAAGCCCGGGACCTGTCCCAATACGTCATCGGTTCCGCTGAGGATATGACCGATTCGTTGAAATAGTTCCTAAACTCTTTCCGAGGCTACGCTCGGAAAAAGTGGCATCTGAGTCGAGATTCGACCTGCCCGCAATGCCTTGAAACCTTTTTCGAAGCCCCGGATTCCCCCGGGGCTTGATCTCTTCATCACATTTCCATTTGGGTCTTTTCCGAAATTCATCTCATAAAATTTGTGATCCTCCCCTTGAACATTTAATAAGCCCGTATTATATTTAGCGGTTATACTTCGATTTTTTAGATTTGATAGAGGGAAATACAATTAAAATGAACACCAAATACGGCATCACAAAGACCTTTTTGTACAGCATGGTGATTCTGGCCTTTATTTCTGTGGGCCTGGCAGGTTATTCCCGGATAGTCAATGAGTATGATCGATTTAAAAAAGAAGAAATCACGTTAAGGGAAGAATATGTCAAAACTCAAGAGAACCTTATCAAAAATGAAACCGATAAGGTAATCGACTACATCGAATATAAAAAATCCCAGTCAGAAGAAAGATTAAAGCAAGTCATCAAGAATCGGACGAAAGAAGCTTATCAAATCGCTCACAATATCTATAGGGAAAACAAGGATACGATGGATTCGGATAGCCTTAAACAGGTCATCAAGGATGCATTGCGGCCCATTCGCTACAACAAACAGCGCGGGTATTATTTTATCACCCGTCTAGACGGTGTTGAAATACTGTTCGCTGATCGACCTGAATTGGAAGGTCTGAATTTAATCGATATGCAGGATACCCAGGGTAAATTTGTTATCCGGGATATGATCGAGATCATCAACGAATCCGGTGAAGGATTTTATCGTTATACCTGGAGCAAGCCAAATGGGGCCGGCAAAGATTTTCCCAAGGTAGCATTTATCAAGCATTTTGAACCTTTTGACTGGCTGATCGGAACGGGCGAATATCTGGATGATGTCGTTAATGATATTCAACAGGAAGTTCTGGCCCGTATTGAGAATATTACCTTCGGTGAGGACGGCTATATTTTTGCAGGCCGGTGGGACGGGTTGAGTCTTTCAGGACCCGCAAAAGGCCGAAATATGATCGACATCACCGATGTAAATGGCGTCAAGATCGTTCGGAAACTGATTGAAGCCGCAAAATCAGGGGGAGACTATGTCAGCTATGTGATGCCGAAATTAAACAGTGATGTCACATTCAATAAACTGAGTTATACCATGAAGATTCCGGGATGGGGATGGTATGTCGGCGCCGGTGTCAATGTCGAAAATATCGAAACCATCATCAATCAGAAAAAAGCGGCATTGCAGAACAGAGTGAAGAATTATTTTATAAAAATCATAGCCATACTGGCAACGGTTTTGTTCCTGATTCTGTTAACCGCCAAATTCATCTCAAATCGGATGAAAAAAAGCTTTGACCTTTTTTCCACATTTTTCTCAAACGTGTCGACCACCTCGGCTAAAATCGACTCAGAAAAACTGCCTTTTGTGGAATTTGAATCTTTGGCTCGGTCGGCAAACCGTATGATTCAGGAAAGAAACAAGGTTGAAACAGCCCTGCGCGAAAGTGAAAAAAACTATCGCGAACTCGTCCAAAGTGCCAATTGCATTATTCTGCGCATGGATACTATGGGCCAGGTAATCTTTTTTAACAATTACGGCCGGAATTTTTTTGGCTATCGTGAAGAAGAAATTATCGGGAAAAATGTCGTTGGAACCATCGTGCCCCATAAAGACAGCAGCGGATTTAATCTGGAGGCCTTGATCAAAGATATCGGCGCCAGTCCTCAACGGTATATTTCAAATGAAAATGAAAACGTCCGGCGCAACGGCGAACGGGTAAGGGTGACCTGGATGAACAAGGTCATATATGACATGGAAGGCAGAATCAGAGAAATCCTGTCTGTGGGAATCGATGTAACCGAAAAATGGGAGCTTGAAAAACGTCTTGCCCAGGCACAAAAAATGGAGGCCATCGGGACGCTGGCAGGCGGTATCGCCCATGATTTCAACAATATCCTGTCTGCCATTATAGGATACACCGAACTATCGCTAATGGATATTCCCAAAGGCGACCCCATGCAAAATAATTTAGAGCAGGTATTGAAGGCCGGCGGAAGGGCCAAAGAGCTAGTTCGGCAGATTTTGACTTTCAGCCGCCAGCGTGAAGACGAATTGCATCCGATAAAGGTCAACCTCATCGTCAATGAAGCCATCAAATTACTGCGGGCTTCATTACCGTCAACCATTCAAATTCGTTACAAAATTGAGTCTAATTTAACTGTTCTGTCGGATGCCACGAACATCCATCAAATTTTAATGAATCTGTGCACCAATTCAAGCTATGCTATGCAGGCGGATGGCGGCATCCTAGAATTAAATCTATCGGATGTGGACCTGGATTCTAATATTACCGAACAGCATCCCGGTGTAAAACCTGGAAAATTCATTAAACTGACAGTCAGAGATACGGGTTGCGGCATGTCAGCGGAGGTTTCGAGGCGTATTTTCGATCCTTTTTTCACCACCAAAAAAATAGGACAAGGTACCGGGATGGGACTTTCGGTGGTTCACGGCATCGTCAAAAGCCACGGCGGCGCAATTACCGTGAAAAGCTCACCGGGACAGGGAGCTATCTTTAGTATATTTTTACCTGCTACGAAAACCGTATCGATCATGCCGGAAGCTGAAGTACAGCTCATGGCCACCGGAACAGAGCACATCCTTTTCGTGGACGACGAAGATTTCCAGGTGGATCTCGGCAAGCGGTTACTGGTTCGGCTGGGATATCGGGTGACCACCAGAACGGACAGTCGCGAGGCCCTCGGCCTGTTCAGTCAAAAACCGGATGATTTCGATTTGGTAATCACCGACATGACCATGCCCGCTATGACCGGTGATGTGCTGGCAGCAAAAATAATTTCAATCCGCCCGGATATCCCTGTCATCGTCTGCACCGGTTTTAGCGAAAGGATCGACAAAGAAACCATTAAAAAAATAGGTATCAAAGAACTTGCCATGAAACCTCTGGCGATGAAAGATATAGCTGAAATGATTCGTCGGGTACTGGATGAAAAGATCGAGCAGCCAGGTAAGACATTTAAACTGGGATAGTCTATCCGCTGGCTATTTACGAGGGGTATTTTTTCAGCTCTATAACCAAAACAAAGGGCGATACATATGGCGACTCACCATATAATGAATGAGCCGCCGGGAAACACTTTACGGAAGCTCTTTTATCCAGGAACCGTCTTGAAACCAACGCTCACTCATGGTTTTCAGTTGACCGCTGCCCTCAAGCGCCATCATGAAATTTTGCAGCCAATTGATCAACAAGGCGTCTTCGGATACGGCAATTCCCAGGGGTTCAAACGTAAGTTTTGACTGTCCAGCGATCAACCCTTTGTCTTCGTGGCGAAAGGCGGTGAAGGCGCAGAAGGGATAATCAGCGATCAGGGCATCTATTTTGTCCTGAAAAAGCATTTCAACAGCCTCATCATAAGACTTGGTTGTGATCAGGGCCGCCTTGGGAGCGGTTTTTTCGGCAAATTTCTGACTGGTTGAACCGTTTAAAGCAGCTATTTTAAATTCCGGTTTATTGAGACCTTCAGCTTTTTGCAAAGCGCCGATGGTTTTGGCCTTGGTTAGAATGCCTTTGCCGGAGATGTAATACGGCCCGACAAACGCCACTTTCAGATTACGTGATAGTGTCATGGTCATACTGGACAGCACCATGTCCACCTTTCCGGCTTCCAGCGCCGGCAGCAACTCAGAAAATTGCATTTTAGAAAATTTTACCTTCACGCCCATATTCATGGCGATTGTTGTTGCTATTTCGGCATCAAAGCCGATGATTTTGCCGTCCTTGGTTGTTGCGTTAAGGGGAGGCTGGGTTCCCGTAATGCCCACCACCAGCTCTCCCTTTTGCAGGATGCGGCTCAAGGAAGTTCCGGCCGGTGCAACGGTGGCCAAAGAAAAGGCCAGCACGAATGCAAGTGTCAAAATTAAGATTGCTTTTTTCATCGATGTACTCCTTTTTTGTAAGTAAATATCAGCGAGATGTTACATATTCCATTATCGGCGCGTTGGCAATATAATTTTTATCGTCCTTCCAATTACATTTAGGAGTTGTTCACGGATATCCTCGTTTTGCTTTTATCCCCTTAAAATCATGATAGAACGCATCCCAAAGCTGTTTTTTGAATGCTCGGGTTTCGGCCAGTAGTTCCGGGGGCACTGCAAAAAATTTTCGCTGCAGATTAAACCCTAACTTCAGGGTACCGTTTGCGAGGACCTCAGCATCGGTATTGAGCCAAAAACTCTGCTTCGATGTCTGCTCCGGAAAACTGTATATCCTTACCACGGACCCATTGCCATCATTGCCCATTGCCAGAGTTTGAAAAAAGCCGTTCATAATTTCATGAACGTTTGATGGTATCAGCAAATCAACCATCCAAACCGGGATAACGCCATAGACGCTCCCGCCGGCTTCGATGCTTTGCGGTGGCTGAACCAGGCGAGCCTTGAAATGGGGCCCACCAACATCGTGCCGATAGTTCAAGATGACCGGCAGGGAATCGATCTTAAGTTGCATACCCACGATATTTAATTGAATATCACAAACAATTCTAAATTGAGTGGAATTCGCACCGGTCAGACTGAATCCATTATTCGTTTTCAAAATCTCGTTGGCGTATATCGGTAGAAACCGATCGCCCAAGATCCGGAACTGCAGGGTGAATAAATTATTTGTCGAATCTAATTGCATTCTGCCCATCAACCGGCCTTGCTCATCGAAAATACGGGCCGTAAATTTGACAATTTCCCGCCATTTTTTTAATAACTTACCTAACTCGGGATAGTGCTTGGAGAAGACGTCACGATTTAAACGGGCCCTTAAATTAAACGCTAAGGCATCTGCGGCGTCTTTATTGTCTGCAGAAACAATATTTTCGATAGTGCAATACTGCGAAGTGATCCGGAAAAAATCGGGGAAGTCGTTGGAAATTCCGTTCAGTATCCTTACACCCTGCCTGTCGAGAGCGCTCTCTTCAATCATGTCCGTTGGAAGATATGCTGGATCGGCAGCGTAAGTCCAGGTCGTTGTCAGCATGCCGCTGATGACTCGCATGACATTTGCGGCAGGTATGTCGTCGAGATACAGTTGTGCTTTGGTGAGGAATTTGAAGGTATCCTTTCGGGCAGGCCTGATGAATATGCCGAGATCAATGTCTCCGAAGTGATTCTGACTTCCAGCTATGCCTGTATAGTCGGCGGTTGAAGAATCTAGCCATTCTTCGATATTGGGCTCAACCATATTTAACCGATAGACATTGAACTCCGATTGACCGCGCACAGCGATGGTTCGCCACAAGCTGTCTGAAACCGAATACGGCAGAAAATCATAAACGTTGGCAACATCCAGCGAAGTTATCCGGGAGTCAAGGTCCCGTAATTTTATGCGCAGGTCCCGGCTCGCCGTCAGGTTACCGGAAATCATTTCCCTAAACCGCAGTAGGCTCTCGATCCTCCGACAGGCGAGAGCATGGTTTACTTTCTGTGGTATCGGCTCGTAACCCAATTCGAAAATGGCATCCCAGTAACTCTGAGCAGAGAGATCACAAATTGAGATGAGCGTCGCAATCACTAAAAAAAAAGGAAATGTTAATTTTGATCTGTTGGTAAACGGTCTTAACATGGTCATAAGTTAGGGGGCTGAATAAGGCAAGACAGTTCGGCCAGTTTTTTTTCCAACACATCAACTTCAAGCGGTTTCAACATATAACCGCTAAAACCAAGTGTTTTGGCACGCTCTGCGTTTAAATCAAACTCACTAGCGGTGATGGCCAGAATCGGGGTTGGATGCCCTTGATCACCCTCTGTGCGGCGTATTTCCGCGGCAAGCGCATAACCATCCATTTCCGGCATTTCAATGTCGGTCAGGATCAGGTCATATTTATTTTTATGAAACTTAGCCAGGGCATCTTTGCCATTGACGGCGCTATCCACCTGGTATCCGATGGAAGCCAACTGGCTTTGCATAATCTCCAGGTTGATTTCATTGTCTTCGACCAGCAAAATATTTTTGAATGACCTATCCTTTTCTTTATTGAATTCTTTCCCGCCGCCTAGCATTTGCCGTTCTTCATCATGATCGGCGAAGGACAGCGCGATGTTTCGAAAAGTCTGCTCCAGTTCAATAAAGGCATCGACGACATCGGCATCAAAATGATTGCCCTTCCCTTCGACAATAATCCCGACAGCTTTTTCATGGGAAAACGGAGGTTTGTATACCCGTTTGCTGATCAGTGCATCGTAAACATCCGCCAGGGCCATTAATCGGCCGGAGATCGGTATCTCATCACCTTTCAATCCGGTTGGATATCCCGAGCCGTCCCATTTTTCCTGATGTGTATACGCAATTTCGCGGGCATATCGCAAAAAAGAATCTTCGCCCAATTTTTGCTCCGTAATCCACAGGGCGTCATGGCCGTAATTGGTATGCTTTTTCATTTCTACAAATTCTTCATCCGTTAATTTTCCAGCTTTTTGCAGAATGTGATCCGGCACAGCGATTTTACCCAGATCATGCAGCGGGGCCGACATGTAGAGCAACTCGATGACCTCATCATTTAATTCATCACGAAAACGCGGGTGCTCCTTGAGTTGCTTGGCGAGCACTTTAACGTAATTCTGGGTCCGCTTGATATGGCCGCCGGTCTCGGGGTCCCTATATTCAGCCAGGGTTGCCAGACTTTCAATGGTAACGGCCTGGGTCAGCGCCAATCTCCGGGTGCGTTCCCTCACCAACTGCTCCAGCTGATCCTGGTGTTGTTTTAACTCCAAATGAATGCGCACCCGTGCTCTGACCAGATCCGGATTAAACGGCTTGGTAAGGTAATCCACAGCCCCCAGTGCAAGCCCTTTAGCTTCATCGTCCGCATCAGCCAGCGCGGTGATGAAAATTACCGGGATCCGATCGGTTTTCTCATCTGATTTTAAGCGTCGACACACCTCATAGCCATCCATTTCCGGCATCATAATGTCCAGCAGGATGAGAGCCGGTTTGGCCTTGCGGGCAATTGCCAGGGCAGTTTTACCATTTTTGGCAATCAGCAGTCGGTAACCGATACCGTCCAGGGTTTCATGCAGCAGCTGCAGGTTTGTGGTATTGTCATCCACTAAGAGGATCCGGGCGGGCGGGTTGGAATTGGTTCCGGCGGCAGCTAAATCGTCGTTCATTGTATTTATCCTTAATCGAAAAAGGGCTGTCATCGGTGCATTTCGAGAAAAATCGTTCAATTCAGATTAAAATAGGCTAATTTGGATTCAATGGCAATCTTAATTTATTAGAGGTGAAATTTGAAATAATGCTTCGTGTTTTTTCGTGGGTTTGGTGGCTATATTGATTTATATCGAATGGCACAGGAATGTATTTTGTCTAAATTTTCAAAAAGACTGAGCAAAGCGAAACCATTCTGGTCTTCAATCCGAAATCCAAATCCCGAATTCCGCAATCGGATCACCAGTTCCACTTATCGTACAATCTCTCGATCTCACCGGTTTTGACCAGGTAGGGAAAACGAAAATCAAATATTTTTTTGAGCTTTTTGCCTTTATCATTGTTTGCAAAGACAAGGTAACGCTCGAGTTCCAGCACTGTTTCAACCGTGTAACCGGTGACGTCAATGACGCCTTTGTTTAACACCGATTCCACATCGTTGCGGGTATCCATAAAAAAATCAATTTGATCGCTATCCAGTCGGCGTAATATGGTCTCTCTTGTATAGAATTCTTTCTTAATCACCGGTACTTCAAGATATTCATCGAAGGCGTAGCCTTTTATCCAGGCGACTTTTCTATTTTTGAGCGTTTGCTGACCGTTCCACTGATTGAACTTATCTTTTTTAAACAACACCAATACGTAATCTTTAACGAAAGGATACCTCGATAACACCGCCGCCCGGCCCGTATTCGGATAGATTCCCACCGCGGCATCCGCCTTGTGCTGTTTAACCAGGCTGACCGAGCCGTTGAAAGATTGCATAATAATCTTGGTCTTGATTCCCATGGATCCATAAACGGCACGGAAAATATCCCAGTATAAACCAGTGCCGTCCCTGTTGGTTGCTTTGGACCTCTCTTCACTGGCAAATACGATTTCTCCGGGGATATTTCCGGCCATGGCAGGAAGGTATACTGGACAGAACAAAAGAAATGAGGCCAGAAAAATAAACTTTTTCATTTTCCAATTCCCTGATCCAAGTCAATGACAACGCGAGTTCCGTCAGGCAGATCTGTAACTTTTTGTTCTTTTTTGGATCTGTTGTCTAACGGAACCATAAAAATATGTTGCTGAAATTGATGGGAGATGGTTTATAGTTGCGCTGATTATTTTGATCGGCAATAAATTCAAAATCTTTAACATCGACCAAAAATATCATGAAAAAAGATATCAACGCACTGCAAAGGCGGTTGAAGGAGTTGGATGAAAAAATCAGAGCGCTTGAAAAACAGCTTCCTGCGCATTCAGTAAAGCCACCCATTATGACACAACTTTTTGAACTCGAAGATGAACGGGATGCTGTTTTCAAAAAGCTCGAGCGATTAAAAGATCTATGTGCAGGATAAGATTTCAGGGCCTCGGAAGATCTATCGTTTACAGAATGTATAAAATTTTTACAGGAGGGGATTGAATTGGGATTCTGCGTGAATCATCCCGAGAGGGAAACCAGTTATGGATGCATGAAACACACTATTTATATGTGTGAAGAATGCCTTGACTGCCGCGATCCGGATCTTTACTGTAAATTTCGATCGTCATGTCCCATCCATTTTTTAACCAAAAGAAAAGGCAATCTGGACGGGGATAGCGAAGTAAAAAAAGCTTCGGGCTAAATTGTTCTAAAAATGAAGCTTAATTGAGCAATTCCAAAACAGGAGATCCCCATGGAAAAAATCGAATACCGTCCGATTGGAATTATCCATACTTCTTATAAAACACCCGAAGGAACTCCCATACAGCCGACTCATGCGCAGGGCCCTGAAGCCAAGGTTGAAGTATTACCGGAATATGCTGAAGGTTTGACGGATCTGGCAGGATTCTCACATATTTATCTCATTTATCATTTTCATTTATCTAAAAAATTTTCACTGATGGTCAAGCCGTTTCTGGACACTGAGTTTCACGGCCTGTTTTCCACCCGGGCACCCTCACGTCCAAATTCCATCGGTCTTTCGATTGTACGGCTCACGGGGATAAAAGAAAACATACTGCGCGTTAAAAACATCGATGTCCTCGACGGCACCCCGCTCCTGGATATTAAACCCTATGTTCCCGGGTTTGATATCTGCAAAGTCGATAAAATCGGCTGGATGGAAAAAAAGATTAAAAACCTGGCTGAGGCTCAAGATGATGGAAGATTTGCAGAGTAATTAAGCGCTCACAATGTTGCCAACCGTGTTGAGAAAGACCCTGTTGGGGAATTCGTTGGCTAGTGCCAGAAATGCACGGGTTCCGGTACAGTGCCCGACCCCCAGCTTTTCCAATCCAAACCCGCGCAGGTGATCCATTATTTTGCTTAATTTCGCTTCAGACGCCTTCCCCAGGTGCAGACCGCCCAGTATGGCATGGATACGCTTTTTGCCGGTTAACCTGACAACCTGGGTTAAGGTGTTGATCACCCCCCGGTGGCTGCAACCCAGCAACACCGTCACGCCTTTGTCCGTGTCCAGTATTACCGCCTGGTCGTCGGCAAGCGTGTCCGCAACAACTCCATTTTCATTTTTAATGTAAAAAACGGATTCCAACCCTTCAAAATCATTTTCCAGTGGTATCTCTCCGGTTGTCATGATACCGGGACATATTTGCGCAGGGTTTCTGTCAAGTTTTATATCGATGCCCTTTTCTTCAAGAAAATGCTTATCAACCGGTATCCCGATATATTTAAAATTATCCTCAGCACCTTTTACCTTTTGTCCAAAAACATCCGGATGGGCATAGAGCCTAAAATCCCGGTTGCATTCCAGAAGGCTTTTCAATCCACCGGTATGGTCATAATGCCCATGGCTTAAAATCACCGTATCGATAAGGCTGAGATCAATCCCCAACACCTGGGCATTGTTGGAAATAGCAAGATTCTGACCGGTGTCGAACAGGATCTTATTGTTTTGCGTTTCAATGTAAAACGAAAGACCGTGCTCACCGATCAGTTTTTTGCCACTTTGAGCGACTGTATTTTCAACAAGGGCCGTGATTTTTGATTTCATCGCTTTTCATACCCAGCATTCCATCATTCCAATATTCCATCATTCCATGTGGCTCCCAACGTGGACGACCACAAAATACGCTATATTTCCAACGAGTTGTAGAAATTCCGATACATAAATTATTAGCGTGCTTGCTGCCTTTCAGGGGCCACTATTTCCGAGCGCAGTCTCGGAAAAAGCTTAGTGCTTAGCGGCCTAACTTAAACCACGATCCAGCCTTAAACCAGTTTGGACATCGCTTCCGCAACATCGGTAAATGCTTTGGTGACCGCCGAATCACGGTGAAACTCC
>Ga0316191_10001566_pt1 | contig 16219 bp, 15 predicted proteins | sample Eddworburr2cm_MG_FD_204928 | JGI IMG/M metagenome (GOLD analysis project Ga0316191, IMG submission 204928) | Coastal sediment microbial communities from Maine, United States - Eddy worm burrow 2 cm | ecosystem: Environmental > Aquatic > Marine > Coastal > Sediment | place: USA: Maine...
ATCGCCTGTTGCTGCGAAAGTTGCTCGGCACGCAGAGTTTCGAACTGACTGTAATTACCGGTGAACAGATTAATCTTCTCGTTCTCGATATGCGCGATTCGCGTGCAGATCTGGTCGAGAAAATCCCGATCATGTGAGACGACCAGCAGAATTCCCTCGTATCGTTTCAGCCAGCGCTCAAGCCACAAGATAGCGGGAAGATCCAGGTGATTGGTCGGCTCATCAAGCAACAAAATGTCAGATCGACACATGAGTGCACGGGCGAGATTGAGACGCATACGCCAACCACCAGAGAACTCTTTGACCGGCTTCGCATATTCATCCGCAGCGAATCCGAGACCGTGTAGCAGTCGCGACGCCCGCGACTCGGCGGTAAAGCCGTCGATAGCCTCCATGCGTTCGTAGAGCAGGTGAAGATCTGGCTTGTCCGCGGCGGCTTCACCCTCCGCAATGGCTGCTTGCACTGATCGCAGCTCGTGGTCGCCATCCATCACGTAGTCGACAGCGGAGCCGCTGCCATGCGGGCTTTCCTGCGCGACGTGGGCGATTTCGTCCTTCGGGTCCAGGGCGAGTTCACCATCGTCCGGTTCCAGCTCGCCCATGAGCATGGAAAACAGGGATGACTTGCCACAACCATTGGCACCGATCACGCCCATACGTTGTCCAGCGTGAATCTGAAAACTGGCGTTTTCGATCAGGACCTTGCGGCCACGACGTAACGAGATGTTAGTGAGGGCGAGCATGACCGACGGGAGTATAGATCACGCAACTACGCGAGTTGGCGATGAATCCAACGCAATTGCAGGCTGACGCCGACCAGGAAAACAGTCAACAGACCCAGGTAACACATCTTCAGAATCGGATCGTCGATTGACGTTAGCACAGGGTTGCCAACCGGTAGTCGCAACAAGCCGTCAGTTACCGCGGGAATGCAATGAAAAAGCAGGGTCGCCGAGTAACTGACCGCCTGCACATGCCGAGATAATTTTCCGAACGGTTTCAGCGTTGCAGCTACCGTACCCACCGCCAACGCCAGCAAGGTCATCACCGCCAGGGCATGACCCGGGCCAAACTCGCCGTGTTGAAAAATGGCAAGGGCCGTGCCCGCAGTAATCAAGGTGGTTGCCAGGTAGATCTGCCCCGACCTCGTTTGCAGCGATATCTCCTTGAACTTTGCGAGTGTAAAGCCACCGCTGACCAGGGCGATAATGCCCATTGCGGTATGAAACCACCCTAGTGGAATTATCTCAGGCATCCGGAACTCTCAGATCGATTGTTGGAGCCATGCTATCACGGAGAAAATCAGGCGAACTTGCTTGCCAATATTCTGCTGGCGAAAGTGTCGCCGCTGAGGCTCGCGATGCCGCTAAGCGTGTAGTCGTTGCCACTAACGATTGCTGCAGCCGCCATAAGCCCGCTCTCAATAGCAGGTCCTATCCCCTCACACATATCGCGAGTCGCAAGTCCCACAGCATCCCCAGTAATAAAAGCATTGCCCTCGCGCACGAGATCGACGTCGCCGCGCAGGTAGTAGCTGTACCCCGTTGGGTGAAAACGCTGGTCGTTGACGAGTCCGCGGCGCGCCAGTTTTCTGACGAACCTGTCCCAGTGGTCGCGCAGATGACCGTTACGCTGCTTGAGTTGAACCGCCATACCTCCCAAACCGACATTTACGAAACCATTCGCTTTCGGGACGTACCACGCGTAGCCGGGTAACCCACCGTCGAAGAACCACAGATGACAGGTCCCGTCGTCCCAGCGGTAAGGGACTTCCTGCTCATACGTTGCTGTTTGTAGCCTGTTGTTACGCGGATTGGTGCTGCGAAAGAACGTGCGATACACAGGGCAACGCGTACCGCCGGCGCCGACCACGTATTTACAGCGATACGCGTTATCGATGATGTAATCGTCACCGGCAACTTCGATGTCCCTGACCTCATGTTGCAGGACTTCTGCACCGCTGCGGCCCAGCAGGAAATTATCGAACTCGAGGCGCCGAATCGAGTGCTGTGGGGCATGCAGTTTTTTGCTGAACCCCTTCCAGTGCAGGTGCAACTGGTCGAAGGTCATGAAACTGTGTGGATAGTCACAAGGGTCCAGCTCAAGGTCAGTCATCACCTTCGGCGTTACCCAGCCCGCGCAAAGCTTGTTGCGTGGGAACCTCGCTCGATCGAGCACCAGCACGTCGAAGCCTGCCGAATGCAGTTTCCAGGCGCAGGTCGATCCGGCCGGGCCACCGCCTACAACAATGGCATCGGCCAGTTTCATGTCATGAAGGCCGCTTTTTCGGCTGATACTGGTACTTTCTCGTCCACGGTACCTCGTCGTTACCCTTTGGCGTGAACAGGACTTGGAACAGCTGCAAGTTCCCCGACTGAAAACCGGCGTTCGAGCCGGCGAGATACAGGCGCCACATACGCACGAATTCCTCGCCATAGCTTTCGGCAATGTGGCTGGCCTCCGCTTCAAAGTTCTCCAACCAGATCGCGCAGGTGCGTGCGTAGTGCGGCCGAAGATTTTCGATATCGAGGATTGAAAACCGATATGGCTCAAACACCCTCATCATCTCGCTCAGGCTCGGCATATGGCCACCCGGGAATATATATTTTGTGATCCACGGGTCTGCGGCCGCCGCATGGCTGCGGCCAATTGAATGGATCAGACCGAAACCGTCCGGCTTCAGGCAGCGACGCACCAGCGCCCCCAGCCGTCCATAGTTAGCGAGCCCGACGTGCTCCAGCATTCCAATCGACGCAAACGCGTCGCACTGGATATCGATGTTTCGGTAGTCTTCCTGCAGGAAACTGACCTGATCCCCAAGCCCCTTTGCTGCCGCCTGTTCTCTCGCGTAACTGATTTGCTCGGATGACAGGTTATAGGCAATAACCTTCACCCCGTGGTGTTCGGCCATATGCATCGCCAGCGCACCCCAACCACAACCCGCATCGATAACTATCTGACCAGGCTGCAGGTTCAGCTTGCGGCAAACGTGTTCGAGCTTTGCGACCTGCGCCTCATCAAGCGTTGCCGTTGGCTCTTCGAAGTACGCGCAGGTGTACACCATGCGCTCATCGAGCCACAGTTTGTAAAAGTCGTTGCCGAGATCATAGTGGTGGTGAACATTGTGATGCGACTTACTCTTCGAGTTGACTTTCATCGCATGCAACAGGGAGCGAATTTTGGGGCCGTAGTATCGGTCATCCTTCTTGCGCGTCATCGCCGCCATCACTTCATTGGCGACAGCCAGGAAGTCTCCATGTACCTCGACCAGCCCTTTGCTATAACACTCGCCAAGCCCGATCGACGGGGACCGCAGAATCTCCACTAAGGCGCGGCGCGACCGTAGCTCCAGGCAGCCAACCGGGCGACTATCCGGAGTCGAAATTTCTTCGCCAGTCCACAGGCGTATCGATATATTGGGGTTCCCGGCCTTGCTCAGGAACCAGTGGGCGACGTGGTGATCAAGTCCATGTTCAACTGGACCCCGGTTGACCTCGATGTCCATTTTCTGCACCTCGCTGCGCGAGCCTGTTAGCCAGTGTGGCACCGGCAACAGGCCGAATCTATCGGCATTATCCGCAGTGTGCTGCTCCTGGCCAAACAGTTAGTGCATTGATTTTATTGATTTAATGATCGCTCCCGGGTCAACCTGCCGGTCCGTCTCAACGAACACTGTACGTTCGATTTCCGCCGCAGTCAGTGGATCGGCGTGCTCATACTGGTAATCCAAGACGGCAGTATCGGCCTCGGATGCGTCGTCGCGGGCAGCGGTCCTGTGTTGCAGGCGTCGCAGCAGCTCGTCGTTATCCGCGCTGACATCAATCCACACCATTGCCACGCCTTTGCGCTCCGCCAATGCTTCCAACAAGCGCCGATCCGTGCGCCGGAGAAATGATGCGTCGGCAATTACGTTATAGCGAGCCTCGATCAGGCCGTCGATAATAGCCAGCATGGATTCGTAAATGTCCGCCCTCGCGTGAGCCGTGTAAGCTCCTCGACCGGGCTGCGAATCGCTGCTGGCCGTCTCGGCAAGATCCAGGCGGCGCTTGCGTTCGATATCCGAGCGCACTCTGATTGCCGGTAGCTCCGACATCAGTTGCGTCGACAGCCAGGTCTTGCCGGACCCCGAGAAGCCATGCATGCCGACCACAATTGGCGGTGGTTGCTTGATCCACCGGACGGCCACGCCGAGATAGTGCTTAAGCTGTGCAATGTCTTGATCCCGCTCCGCCGCGTCGCGCCGCTCGCCGCTTCGGACGGCGGCAACCTTGGCGCGAATCATGCAGTGGTAGACGAAGTACAAGCCGAATACCGACATGCCAGAATAATCGCCTGTGTACTCTAGATAACGATTAACAAAAATCCCGGCAAGATCCTGCCGTGCACGAGCAACAAGGTCCATTGCAAGAAAAGCGACATCGCTGATGACATCAATGTTGCGCAGTGCGGCACTAAACTCAACGCAGTCAAAGGCGACAATGCCAGAAGGTAACCGGACAAGGTTTGCGAGATGCAAATCGCCATGGCACTCACGCACGTAGCCGCTCTTATGTCTTTCGATAAGCGTCTGCTCGAGGTCACGCAGCGACCGCAACGTCCAATCCTGAATACGACGCGTGGACTTCATGTCTGTGACAGCGTTTATTGGCGGAAAGTTATCGAGTTGCGGCGCGCTGACTTGCCGCACGGCGTCCTGATCGCCACTAAAGTCCAGCCTGGCCGCATCTTGGTGATAGGCGCCAACCGTCGCCGCCAGATCACGCATGTCGTTTTCGTTCAAAAGACCCGCATCGAGTTGCTTGTCGAGTTGGGCGCTCTGTCGAAACTGATGCATCTTCAGGGCGTACTCTATTACCCTGCCCTCACCGCTAACTTCTGGCTTATCTTCGCTGCCGCAGATCGGCACGACGTCAAGATAAAGCTGCGGCGCCGTCCGACGATTAAGTCGCAATTCTTCCTCGCAAAAATGTCGCCGTTGCCGCAGCGTGCTGAAGTCCAGAAAATCCAGTTTGATGGATTTCTTTATCTTGTAGGCATAGGTTCCGGTGAGAATTACCCAGGAAATATGGGTTTCAAGCAATTTGGGGGATGCTACGGGATGCGGGAAGGCTCCCGGCTTCAGTAATGAAGCTATGAGCTTGGACTGCTTGGTCTGGTTGCCGGCCACTTATCACCGCCGTTATCGCTCGTATGACTTTAGCATGTAACAAGTTGTATCCCCTAAGTCCAGGCACCGTGCATTCCAGTATATTGAGTACCGTTATGGGTGAACTAAAACATTTTGAATCCGGCAACTCGGTGGTCGTACGCAAGGCAGACGGCAACCCGGAAGGCAAAGGCCACAACGGATTTCTACTCGACTGGTATCAGAGTGAGCCGCGGGGTGTCGTCGCAAAGCCGCGGCGTCAGCTGCTGGCCGAATTTTTCACGTCCATGCTGGTCCTGTCCGCGACATTCAAGTATCGCCCGGTGCTCGGTACAGCCAACTATCTTTACTGGATCAATGACGAGTGGTCCCTGAGCCTCATCGCACCTGACGAGTGGTCGCACGAAAGACGCGCTGGTTTTGTGGGTACGTGCGTACTGCAACGCGACATGACCTGGACGATCAATCCGTCCGACCTGCTGGCCGAAGACAACCCGGTGTCTGACGCGATAGGTCGATTCTATGATGCCTTCGCCGAAACGCTGGACACCGACCTGACGCTCGAAGAGATTCTGCCGTTTTACGTCGGCAGGATTCCCTACTACCAGCGGCTATATGCCAGCGCGCTGAGCCGCTCGATGCGTGCCGCCGTGACATTGGGCAATCAGGCCTCAACCAGTTGCCGGCAGTGGTGCATTCTGCTCCCACAGTTGAACAATGGTTTGCTGGCTTACAGAGGCTGAGCGGATGTACCTGACACCATTTTCCCTGCTTTTTGGAATACTGCTGATGACTTTTCCCGGCCCGCCACCCCATGCATCCGATTCTGATTCTGAGGCAGAGCTCATGCTCACCGACTTCACTTTGAGCAGTTCTGACCTGGGCTGGTATGTGGTGAACGACAACGTTATGGGAGGACGGAGCGAGGGCGACTTCGATCAACACCAGGGAGAGCTGAGCTTCACTGGCCGTACCAACACGAACGGCGGCGGTTTCAGCTCGATCCGCACAAAACCTCTGCAACTGGATTTGTCGGATCATGCTGGAATTCGATTACATGTGAAGGGCGATGGCCGCCGCTACACCTGGCGACTGGCGACTAACGCGCGCTGGCGTGGCAGGCAGATCAGTTACTGGGCTGATTTCGAAACTCGCGACGGCACATGGAGTACCGTCGACATTCCCTTCTCCAGTTTTACTCCCAAGTACCGGGGGTATCAGCTGGATGGACCCGCACTCGACCCCGAGCAGATTACAGGCATGGGCCTAATGATTTACGACAATCAAGACGGTCCTTTTGAGTTGCACCTGGCCAGCGTGCGCGCCTATTCAACGGTCGCACCCTTCACGCTCATGCAGTACCAATGGAAGAAACGCGTCCTCGTGGTCAGCGCCCCGAACGAAGACGACAAGAACCTGGTCCAGCAACGAAACGAATTGGCGTTGACGGCTGACGATTTTGCGGACCGAGACATGGTACTCATGACGCTGCTTGACGATGCGGTGTCGACGGCTGGGGAACGGGAACTGGTGGCTGAGGAAGCTACTATGGCTCGCTCCGCTCTGCGTATTCGCCCCGGATCATTCGCCCTGCGACTGATCGGCAAGGACGGCTCAGTCAAGTTGACTGGCGAAGAAGCTGCCCCGATGGCAGACATCTACGCCCTGATCGATGGCATGCCGATGCGACAAAGAGAAAAGCGTGACCGCCAGAACCTGCCGGACCCGGTTGCCGGCACCTGACATATGCCGCACAGTAGCTGGCTATGTCTGAGACCCCCATTGAAATTCAACTCCGCGGCCTCTGCCGCCGATTCCGCGAGGGCGCGCGCGAGCAGGTTGTGCTCGACGACATCGACCTCGATATCCGCCGTGGCGAGACGGTGGCGCTGCGGGGGCGGAGTGGCTCGGGTAAGTCGACACTCCTGAACCTCATAGGTGGTATCGACGCGCCCGACACCGGTTCCGTAACCGTCGCCGGCATCGACCTCACCGGGCTCCCCGAACGCGAACGCACGCTGTTTCGCCGCAAGCACATCGGCTTCGTTTACCAGTCCTTCAACCTCGTGCCGACGCTTAACGTTGCCGACAATGTGCGGCTGGTTCTTGAGCTCAACAAGGTGCCGGTCTTGCAGGCCTCGACACGTATCGACGAACTGCTTGACGCTGTCGGCCTTGCCGATCGTGCCGCAAGCTACCCCGACATACTCTCGGGCGGCGAGCAGCAGCGCGTTGCGATCGCGCGAGCACTCGCCCACCGACCTGCCGTACTACTGGCCGACGAGCCCACGGGCAACCTCGATGACGTAACCGCCGAGGGCGTGCTTGGACTCCTCGAAAAACTTGTGCGCGACAGCTCGCATACGATGCTGATCGCGACTCATAGCCAGCACATCGCCTCGCATTGCGACCGCGTCCTCGAACTGCACAACGGTCGACTTGAAGAAACGACAAACCGGTCACGATGATCCCGGCCACCTACCGAGCGAGCTTCTCATACCTGCTGCGACACCCATGGCAGTTGGCTTTATCGCTCATTGGCATCGCCGTTGGCGTCGCGGTCATCGTCGCGGTCGACCTTGCAAACGCGAGCGCGCGTAAGGCGTTTCTATTATCGATGGACACCATCACGGGTGAGGCCACGCACCAAGTGATCGGCGGACCGCGCGGCGTGAGCGAGAATGTCTACACAAAGCTGCGCGTCGAGCATGGCGTCCGCTCGATCGCGCCAGTCGTTGAGGGCATGATTTCGGTAGACGGCACGTCGCTCACGTTGCTGGGCATCGACCTCTTCGCCGAACAGGATATCCGTAGCTTCACGCGCCAGGTGCAGTCAGGAGAGCCGGCAGCATCGGGCAATCAGTCCCTGTTCACGGGCTTCCTCATCACGCCGGGCGTCGTCACGACTTCCGCAAGGACAGCCGAGCAGCTGGGCCTGGCCATGGGCGATACCTTTGATGTTGTCGCGGACGGGCGGACGCGCCAGGCCGAGTTACTGGCGACCATTGCTAGCGGGAGTGGCGGCAGCCTCGACTTCTTGCTTATCACCGACATCGCGACGGCCCAGGAGTGGCTGGGTCAGGCCGGCTGGCTGAGCCGCATCGACGTACGCGTCGATGACGGCGACGAGGCTACGCTCGATCAGCTTCGCGCCGCGTTACCCGACGGCACGCAGTTACTGTCCGCGGCCGGGCGCACGCGATCCACCGCCGAGATGAGCAAGGCGTTCATGACCAACCTGACAGCCATGAGCCTGCTGGCACTCCTCGTCGGCCTGTTCCTGATTTTCAACAGCGTCAATTTCTCGGTGCTGCAGCGGCGCAACCTGATAGGCGTTTTGCGAGCGCTGGGGCTGACGCGCCGGCAGTTGTTGGCAATGATCCTCGTCGAGGCCGGCATTCTGGGCGCCGTCGCAGCGGTGCTTGGCGTCATCCTCGGCATCGCACTGGGCGAGCAACTCCTGGAGTTGGTCTCGCGCACGATCAATGATCTCTATTTCCGCGTTAGCGTGACCAGCGTCAGCGTCGAGCCATTTTCGCTCATTAAGGGCCTCGTTGCCGGGATCGGCGTGGCGCTCGTAGCGGCCGCATTCCCGGCCATCGAGGCAACGTCTTACCAGCCGAGGCTCGCCCTCACGCGTTCGTCGCTTGAGCGCCGGGCACGCCACGTCTTACCCGCCGTGACATTGATCGGCGTCGTGATCATGGCAGCCGCCGTCCTGCTAATCGTCGTATCGGGCAGCAACCTTGTCGCCGGGCTGGCGGCCGTATTTCTGCTGATCCTCGGGTTTGCACTTTGCGTGCCCCTTTGCGTCAGTTACTCCTCGGCGCTGGCCGCGCCCCTCGCCGAAAGACTCGGCGGCACCACGGCACGCATGGCCGTGGCGGGCATCGCCTCAGGGTTATCGCGCACCGGCGTGGCGATTGTCGCGCTCGCGGTGGCCGTCGCGGCCACGATCGGCGTGAGCGTTATGGTCGACAGCTTCCGCGGCTCAGTAAGCACATGGCTCGAGCAGACGCTGCAAGCGGACGTCTACACGGGTGCCTTGCGAGGCACCATGGACCCGGATCTTATCGAGTCCATTAGCGACCTCGACGGCGTGGAGAAAATAAGCACGCGCAAACGCGCTTGGGTCGAGGATGCGAACGGTCGTACTCAGCTTCGGGTCTTCGATATTCCACCCGAGAGCTACGTTGGCGCCGAACTTCTTGATGCCGATCCGGCCGACGCCTGGCCCGCGTGGGAAGCGCGTGATGCCGTGTTTATTTCCGAACCGTATGCCTACCAGAACGGCATCGGCGCGGGAGACGTTATCTCGCTACCGACCGATTACGGCCCTCGCGAATTCGCCGTCGCGGCGACGTTCCAGAGCTACGACATCAATGCGAGCGGCATCATGATGAGTCGCAAGACGTATGCTCGGCATTACCTTGACGACACGATCGATGCGCTGGGCCTCTATGTCGCTGACGGGATCGAAGCAGATGCGATAGTGGCACAGGTCGAAAACCTGAGCACCGGCCGGCAACGCCTGTACGTCCGATCAAATGCCAACCTGCAGCAGGAATCGCTGCAGATTTTCGATCGCACCTTCGTGATCACTGACGTGCTTTACTGGCTCACGCTCGGTGTGGCTTTCATCGGCATCCTTTCAGCGATGCTCGCGTTACAGCTCGAGCGTGCCCGCGAGTTCGCCACGCTGCGTGCGCTTGGTATGACGCCGACGCAGGTTGGCGTCATGATCACAGCGCAGACCGGCATCATCGGCCTGCTCAGCGGACTCGCCTCTTTGCCGCTTGGCGTTGTCATGGCGTACGTACTCATCAAGGTCATCAACCGTCGCGCATTCGGCTGGCAGATCGATATGAATATCGCTCCCGGCATCCTCGCGATGTCGGTTGCGTTTGCGGTCGGCGCCGCTCTGCTCGCCGGTCTTTACCCTGCGTATCGAGCGGGCCAGAGCCAGCCCGCGATTGCGATGCGGGAGGAATGAGTTGAAACAGGTACTGATCAGCCTCGTTGCACTTGTCGTTACGACGGTAGCGCTTGCCGATGCAGGTGAACCGCCGTCGCAGCTAGCCGACCTTTTGGGCGCTGAGGCCGACGCCGGTTTCGCGAGAGCGCTCGAGCCGCGCGAGTTCGTGTTCCCCGCAGATCATGGCCCGCACCCCGCGTTTCGCAACGAATGGTGGTACGTCACAGGAAATCTCGATGATGAAGACGGCAGACGTTTCGGCTTTGAGCTGACGATTTTCCGCTTTGCGCTCGCACCGTCTGTGGCCGAGTCGCCCTCAGGCTGGCGCACCAGGCACGTTTACATCGCGCACCTCGCAGTCACGCATGTCGAGGACGAGCGCTTCTTCGTCGCGCAGCGCTATTCGCGTGGTGCGTTAGGGCTTGCGGGAGCGCAGGCTGCGCCTTTTCAGGTCTGGATCGACGACTGGTCGGTCGCCGGGCAGCCCGACTCTGACGTCTGGCGATTGAGTGCCAGCGACAGCGATTTCGGTATCGACGTCGAACTGCGTGCGCTTCAGCCACCCATCCTGAATGGCATCAATGGTCTGTCGCAGAAGTCGGCCGACCCTGGCAATGCCTCGTACTATTATTCGATTACGCGACTTGGCACCCAAGGAATCATCCGCATTGGCGAACGCGAGTACAAGGTGTCCGGTTTGTCGTGGCTTGACCGTGAATGGAGTACGAGTGCACTCGCCGCCGAGCAAGTCGGCTGGGATTGGTTCGCGCTGCAACTATCTGACGGCAGCGACCTGATGTTCTACAGCTTGCGTAAGAACGACGGCACCCAGGATGCCGCAAGCGCAGGCACCTTTCTAAGTGCGAACGGCGACAATTCGCACCTCGATGAAGATGATGTCGAAATAACGGTACTCGACACCTGGGAGAGCCCGGAGGGCGGCATCTACCCGTCAAAATGGCGCGTTGCCGCGCCACGGTTCGGACTCGACCTGACGGTTACGCCAGTAATCTCCAACCAGGAGCTTTTCACGACCGTGCGTTACTGGGAGGGCGCCGTTGACGTCGAGGGCGAGCATGCCGGCGCAACCATCACGGGCCGCGGCTATGTGGAATTAGCGGGATACGTGCAGTGAGTCCCGGTCAACGCCCGTTGCGATTGACACGCCCAAACTCCTCGTGCGAACAGTGCTAAGATTTCCACGTACGGTCACATCTTTGCCCTGAAAGCGGATCGCAGCTAGTTTGAAAGACTCACTGATTACTCTCGCTCAAGATGGACTGAGCAGCTTGCGCGACTTGCTGCCCATCGTTCTGGTAATCAGCACATTTCAGCTCTTTGTTTTTCGCGAGCCGGTCACGGGTCTCATTTCGATGGCTATCGGCGCGCTGTTTGTCGTGGCGGGCCTCACGTTTTTTATTTTCGGCCTGCGGCTTGCGTTGTTCCCGGTTGGAGAGTCGCTTGCGCATGCTCTCGCGCGAAAGGGCAGCGTATTCTGGCTAGTCACGTTCGCATTCGTGCTGGGGTTCGGTACCACAATCGCAGAGCCCGCTCTGATCGCCATAGCAGCCGAGGCCGCACAAGTTGCCGCGAATGCCGGCGCCATCGCAACATCCGACGAAGCACAACGCAGCTATGCACTTAGTCTACGGCTGACCGTCGCGTTAGCCGTTGGCGCGGCGCTGGTTCTCGGCGTGATACGAATTCTGGCGAACTGGTCATTACCGCTTCTGATCATCGCCGGCTATTGCCTCGTGATATTGCTGACAACAATCGCGCCAGAAGAGATTATCGGCATTGCCTATGATTCGGGGGGTGTGACGACGTCGACAGTCACGGTACCGCTGGTGACCGCGCTTGGCGTGGGGCTGGCGAGTTCGTTAAAAGGGCGTAATGCGATGACTGACGGGTTTGGTCTGATCGCCTTCGCCTCATTGGCGCCTATTTTGTTCGTGCTGGCTTTCGGGATCATCGTGCAATGGGCGTAATTCTTCGTAGTGCCGTTGATATTCTGCCGATCGTCGTATTTCTGTTCGCGTTTCAGCGCATTGTTATGGGACAGCCGCTGGCGAACGGCAAACAAATCTTGGTCGGATTTATTTTTGTCGTCGTTGGACTTGGGCTGTTTCTGCTTGGCCTTGAAAAAACCCTGTTTCCACTGGGAAAACTGATGGCGCAACAGCTGACTGACCCGGCATTCCTGTATGAGACCGCCGGAGAAGCGATGTCGAATCTCTCCTGGCATCACTACTACTGGGTGTACCTGTTCGCTTGTGCGATCGGCTTCAGTACGACGCTCGCGGAGCCCGCATTGATCGCAGTTTCGATGAAAGCGAATACGGTCTCTGGTGGTGCCATCGGTGTCTCGGGCCTGCGCGTGGCGGTAGCCATTGGCGTTGGCATCGGCGTTGGTCTGGGTTGCTACCGCATCATCGCCGGGCTGCCACTGCACTACTTTATCGCGGCGGGGTATCTCGTGGTGATTCTGCAGACGACCGTCGCGCCGAAGTTGATTGTGCCCCTGGCCTATGATTCGGGCGGCGTAACAACATCCACAGTCACAGTACCGTTGATCACCGCGCTTGGATTGGGCCTGTCAGAGGCTGTGCCCGGTCGTAGCGCATTACTTGATGGATTTGGTCTGGTAGCGTTCGCAAGCCTGTTTCCGATTATTTCGGTGCTCGCTTACGGGCAGCTGGCAGTCTTGAGATCACGCGTTGCAAAAACGCGAAACTCTGAGAAGGAAGAATAGGATGCACTTTAAATTGATTGTTGCTTTCGTGGAAGACAACAAGACGGATGCCATCATGGAGGCGGCCCGCGAAGCAGGTGCAACAGGTTGCACCGTTATCAACAACGCACGCGGAGAAGGCATAAAAGAGAACAAGACGTTTTTTGGTCTTACTCTTTCGTCCCAGCGAGATGTTGTGTTGTTGCTTGTTGAACAGCACCTGAGTCGTGAGATCCTTGAGCATATCGGTGATGTAGGCGAATTTGATGCGAAACCGGGTACGGGAATCGCTGTACTTATCGATGTTGAGGACGCGGTTGGCGTAATGCACCAGAGTGAAGAGCTGGGTGATGTAGTGGAGGAAAAAATATGAACACGCGAAACTGGGGGGTTGTGCGCGACTGCATGCGCAAAGAGGTCACGGAAGTTGACGGCACGATGGATGTGTTATCGGCGTTGAAAGTCATGAAAAAGGTTGGTGCAACCAGCCTGATCGTCAAACGGCGCAACGATGAGGATGAATACGGACTGCTGCTGTTTTCTGACATTGCAAAGAAAGTGCTTGCTAAAGACCGCGCACCAGAGCGCGTCAATGTCTACGAAGTCATGGCCAAGCCGGTTCTCATGGTGCGGCCTGACATGCAGATCCGATATTGCGCGCGACTTTTCGAGAACTTCGGTATCAGTCACGCGCCGGTTGTTGAAAATGACAAGATCGTCGGCATGGTCAGCTTCTATCTACTCGTGCTGCATGGCCTCAAACCGGAGCTTGCGTAGCTGATTCGCCCCCTATTTTCCTAACTCTTGGCGGATCAGTTCCGCCAGTTGCTGCCGGCCAAAACTGGGCAGCGGCCGACCGTTGACGAAGTATTCCGGCGTCGCACTGACTTTCAGGAATATCGAGTCCTTCTTGTCCTGTTCAATGCGCTGCATTACTTGCACTGTATTCATGTCGGCCTTCAGCTGCTCCATATTCAAGCCCACCCCCGCAATGGCAGGCCCGATTCTGTCGGGCTGGACGGTATGGTTTTGTACCCACTGTCGCTGCGACGCGAGCAGCGCTTCGAGGGTCTGCCAGTACTTGTCCTGATTTCGGCTCGCTTCCAGGATTCTGACCGCGTAGTCGGCGCCGGGATGGAATGCCACGTGGCGAACCGATAGACGGATCTCGCCAGGTACCTCAGCCATCCACTGTTTGACCATCGGAAAAAACAGGGCGCAAGTCTCGCACGCCGGATCAAGAAACTCGACGATATGCACCTTGGCACCGGGATCACCGAGAGCTGGCGAATGTTCGCTCGCAAGGGCCGCCTGGCGCGCCGTATTCTCACCTTGTGCGGACTGAGTACTGTCATTCTTGTAGAGGATCGTCGCTGCCACGAGGGCAATCACCAATACGCCGATAGCTGCTACGAGGAGGCTGGTTCTGCTGCTGCGGTTCTTCGCGTTCATGGAGACTCCGTTCTTTGGCCGCGACTGACGGCGTGCTAATGAATGACCGATTTTGTCAGAACAGGAACCGCTCGCCTATAAGTACGTAGCGACGATTCAGCCGTCGAGTACCTCGAAAGTCAGGCCAGCGTTACCGCGTAGCCGCTCGATAAGGCGATCGCCGAAGATCGTCGCGGGAGTCCAGAAACCGCCAGGCCTGTCCTCTTTCGCGATGTCCCGGGCAAGACACAGACCGGCCTGGATAAGCATCTTGGCGGTAGAGCCATAACCGGGGTCGCGATCACCCGTCACCCTGACCCTCAGTTCCTCCCCCTCTGCCGTCTTACCAACAAAACGAAGGTCGAAAGAACCGCTCTCCTGTGCATCGGGGCTCGGACCTTCGCCCGAGGCGGGCATGAACTTTTCCAGCACCCAACGGGTAGGCGCAATGCCGGCGCCGAGCATGAATGTACCGAGTCCAGTTGCGACGCTCGCCGCCGTTACATAGCCGCCGATGCCGCGACCGGTCAATACCGCTTCGTCATAACGAAAATCTTTGCCGTAAGCGCACGCAGCCAGAGCGTTGGATCGATGCACGACTCGTGTGTTGATACCAGCCATGACGAACGGCGCCACCCAGGCGCCGAAATCCTCGTCGTGCTCGGCAAAGCCCACGTTCGGCTGGCGCGTATTGTCAGGGTGATCCGGCGGGCAAAGGCTGTAAGGATTGGCGATCTCCCGACGCAGCGCGGGATCACTCACGACCTCTCTGGCGACATTCATTATGCTGGCGACCGTGCCACCGGAGAGCCCACCACGTAGCCTGCGCACCCGCATTTTCACCCGCTCACAGGGGGCTCCGAAACGCTCCAGCGCCTTGTGCTGGAGAAAATGAACGCCGAGATCCGAGGGGATGGAATCGAAACCGCAACAATGCACGATGCGCGCCCCGGTGGCTGCCGCCGTCTTCTCGTAACGCTCGATCATACGGCGTATCCACTGCACCTCGCCTGTGAGGTCGCAATAGTCAGTACCGCTTTCGGCACAGACCTTCACTAGTGGCTCGCCATGCAACGCGTATGGCCCGACAGTAGAAATGACGACCCGCGCCTTGCTGACCAACTCGCGCAGCGCCGCCTCATCCGCAGCGTCGGCGACGATTAGCGGCACATCGCGATGGGCCTCAGTGAGCGTCGCGCGCAGCTTGTCGAGCTTTTCGCGCGAGCGGCCTGCCATTGCCCAGTCGAGCTCGCCGGCGCCGAATTGCTCTGCCAGATTACGGCACAGGATCTGACCGACGAAACTGGTGGCACCGAAGATAACGATCTCGTATTTCATAAATTCAGGTAAGTCACTTCGGGATGTCGCCAAACCATCGATAATAGGCATTGTCAGCATCCCGCGCCAAGACTTGCTGCATGTCTCGTGCCCAAAGATTCTGATGCGCTGCTCGCATTCTAGTGGGGATTCAGCGGCGGCAACGACTGCGCCGCTTGTTGAGGTCCCCGTTGCAGATAGCGCTTGCGTGCCGCTTTCAGGTTTCCTCTGACGCGTCTGAGGTCGCCGGCCCGCTCGGCATTGCCGTAGATGCCGGCGCTGAGCGAATTGACGGCCGCAGAAAGCGACTCGTCGCCATAAGCTGATGCAAAAGCGCGCACGTTCGTCCCTGGTTCCAGTCGCCCTATCCAATGCAGCATTGCGCGGTACGCTAGTTCGCCATCGTTGGAATTCAAAGCTGCGGATAGCTTAGCGAACGCATAGGCTTCCGTCTGCTTACGCTCGGCCGCGGCGATCCGATACCGAGCCATAATTGCCGGCACGCTACGCCAAAGAACAAAAAGCAAAGCGATCGATCCAGCTAGAAACCACACCAATCGACCCGTCTGGCGCGCACTTGACGTATTCCCCATTGCCGTTGGCACCGGAGGCCCCGCCA
>Ga0316191_10001569_pt1 | contig 16206 bp, 11 predicted proteins | sample Eddworburr2cm_MG_FD_204928 | JGI IMG/M metagenome (GOLD analysis project Ga0316191, IMG submission 204928) | Coastal sediment microbial communities from Maine, United States - Eddy worm burrow 2 cm | ecosystem: Environmental > Aquatic > Marine > Coastal > Sediment | place: USA: Maine...
CCATGGCGGGAATCGCCTTGGCGATCGTCTGGGCCTGCTTCAGCAATTGCGGATCCAGGGACTTGGACGCCATTTCAAAGCGTTTCTCCGAACCCAGCGTGCGCAGAAATTCCACTCGCTCCGGGTGGGGAATAATTTTCACCAGCAGATCTTCCGCCAGTGCCATATCTTCCGATCCCGCGCTGCCCATCTCACCAAGGTCGGCTTCCAGGCTGCCCATAGCGACAAACCCGCCGATAATTTCACCATCGGTCAAACGCCGGTTGTCGGTAAACCACTGGGCTGCCCGGGCGCGCTCTTCGTCGCTGAGCATTTCCGCCAATACAGTATCCGCGTCCTCTCCCGCCAGTACGCGATCCACCCAATTCCGGGAGGGCTGGCGGTAGTTGGCGTGAAACAGCGGTTTATCATCCAGTTGCGCGCTGTCTATGACGCCCTTGAGTTCATCCAGCCTGGCCAGGGAAAAGGCCAGCGGATCGGTGGCAATCAGGCGCGTGGTAGAGTCAATCTGAGCCTCGGTATAGGGCTGGTTAAGCGTATACAGGCCGGCATTAATCTTCTCATGGGACAGGGTTTCCACGTAGTTGGACAGGGCGAAGTAATCATCCTCAGTCCACTCGCCCTCCTCGGACCCCACGCCCAACTGCGCCACGATATCCTGCTGCAGGGCGAGTTCGCGTATGGAACGGGCATAACCGGCTTTCACCGGTCCATCGTCCAACTGATGGTACCTGGACAACTGCTCTTTAAGCTCCTGCATCTCGTTGTGCACCCCGCTTTCGATAAACGGTGCGGTCAGGTGGGAAATTGTCGTCGTATAGGAGCGGCGCTTGGCGATGATGGCCTCACCCACGTTGACGATGGTGTAGATATAGAAATGCGGCAAACCGCCCATCAGCGCATCGGCCCAGTCGTTATCGGAAAGCGCTACCTGTTTCCAGGGCGTAAACTCCAGTGAGCCATGGGTACCGAAGTGCATCACGGCATCGGGCTGAAAAGCCTTGCGCATCCACAGGTACGAAGCCACATAGGGATGGGGAGGCGCCATGCGGGTGCCGTGCACCAGGGCAAAGGTGTTTTTGCCTACCCCGGGCAGAGGTTGCGGCAGCAGCACCACGTTACCCAGTTGTATGCGGGCCACTCCTACATACTCCTGTCCGTCACGCACGGTGGTCATATAACTGCCAGGGCTGCGGCCATAGCGCGCGGTAATAGCCTCGCACATGACCGGTAGCAAATCCTCGGCGCACCACTGGTCGTAGGTGGCCGCCGACACCAGCGCCGGGTCACCCTCCTTGAAAAATTTTGCCATATCGCCCACGGCGTAGGGCGCCATGACCGGCCCCTGCCGCTGGATAAGCGTTTTGAACTGCTCCAGGCTGTCGGGCAAGCCGTCCACGGAATAGCCAGCCTCGCGCAGTATCAGCAGGGTGTTGTACAGGGAGTCCGCCACTTCCAGACCACCGGCGACCATGGCGTTCTTACCCGGGCCTTTGTAGTAATAGATGGCCAGCTTCTTGTCGGCGTTAGCCATGGCCTTGAGATTGATCCACTGCCGCACCATACGGGTGAATTTTTCCATGCGATCCGGGATCGGTTTGAAAATCTGGTAGCCGTACTCATCCGGATACTTGGCGGCGATGGCGTAGGGCGCGATCGCGCCGTCAAACTCCGGCAGTACCACCGACATGGTGATCAGCGCACCGGTCATACCCTGCTGATCTTCCACCCAGTCGTCGTGATTCTGAAACACCGAGATCGGACCGAAGAGAGGAACATTGCGCTCCTGTAGCCAGGCTATGGCTTCTTCCGCCTCGTTGAGAGTGATACGCCCGTGGGGCATGAACACCACCGCGTCGGGGTTAATTGCCTGCAGGAAAGACAGCCGTTTATTCAGCGCCGCCATGGGATACACGTTCAGCCCCTTGTCCGCCAGGGAACGAATCAGGCCATCCACATGGTCGCGGTTGGAGTTGAAGGGGCCCGGCACGGACGTCACCATCGCCACCCGGGGCTGGCCGGGCTTGTGGATGCCATTGCTCGCGGCGTAGGCCTCAAACTCCTCCACCGTTTCGAACAGCGCCTCCTCGTCGATATGAAACACCAGGTCACGAGACAGTGGCAGCGGGTCTTTCACCGGGTCTACCAGGACTTTTTTACCGTCGAACACCACCCGTGCGTAATTGAGCAGTGAGCGGTAGTTGGTGGTGCCACCGTACTGGATGTAATCGCCGATGAAGTCCAGGTCCTGCCCCCGCAGGTTGGTGACATCGATATTGGGGTTGGTGGCGCCTTCCATGTACATCTTCAGGCCCTTGATCCCCGCGGACTGCAGAAACTCGAACTGCTCCGGCTCCAGGTTCAGCGCGCGCCCGAAGAACAGCACCAGGTCGTAATCCGTAACCCGCTGCAGTTCCTCCAGGGGCACGGTTTCTACCTTGATCAGCGGGTTGTCGTTGGACTTGAACACCCGGGCCACCTGGAAGTCCTCGTAGTTGACCAGGGCGATGCGGGTGGGGGAAACCAGGCGGTTATAGCCCTGCCAGGCCCCCACCACCAGGGCTATCGCAAGTACCACCAGACCCGTTTTCCTGCGGCGCGAAGCCATATGCACTCTCCCCAATATTTACCAGGTACAGTGCACAGTCTAGGAGGCGTGTGTATCGCGTTGATGTCGGAAAGCGGGTGTTTTGTAACAGTTTGTAACAGCGATCTCAGGCGGCGAGGTCCGCCAGGCGCAGGTCTACCACCAGTCCACCACCGGGCCGGTTGGCAATAGTGACGTCGCCGCCATGGGAGCGCATCACCGAGCGCGCGATAGACAGACCCAGTCCGGTACCCCCGGTACTGCGGTTGCGCGCCGGGTCCAGGCGCACGAAGGGTTCGAACACGGCCTCCAATTGCTCGTCGGGAATACCAGGTCCCTGATCCGCGACGCGTATATGGCAGGCGCCCTCTTCCAGTGAGAGGGTGACCTCGGCGCTGCCGCCATAACTGACCGCATTGTTCAGCACATTGGTGATGGCGCGCTGCAAGGCCAGCGGCCGACAGCACAAGGTATGACTTTCAGGGCCCCGGTAATCCACGGTTGCACCGAGGTCGACCAGGTCATCGCACAGCGTGTGCAACAGCTTTGCCAGGTCCACATTGACCGGCTGTTCGTCCGCCGCATCATCCCGGGCGAAGGCCAGGGTCGATGCCAGCATGGCATCCATCTGTTCCAGGTCCTGCTCGGCCTTGCGTTGCTGTTGCGGATCATCGATGAACTGGGTGCGCAGGCGCAAGCGGGTCAGGGAGGTGCGCAGGTCGTGGGAGATGGCCGCCAGCATGCGGGTGCGGTCGTCCACATAGGATTGCAGCCGCTGCTGCATGGTATTGAACACGCGGGTCACCCGGCGCAACTCCCGGGAACCGCGCTCGGGAATCGGCGGTGCATTGACGTCGGTTCCCAGGCGCTCGGCGGCCGCTACAAAGGTGCGCACAGGCCGCGCGATCTGGCGTGCGGCCACCAGCGCAAAAATGACCAGTACCAGGCACACCAGTAACAGTTGCGCCGACATATGCACTACCCAGCCGGTGGACGGCAGTCCGGAGCTGGTGGAAAAGCGCAGCCAGCTGGCATCTGCCAGGGGCACCCAGATCGCAATGCGCTGACGCGTCGCCAACAGCGCCTGAAAGGGACCCGGTTCGGCATCGACCTGCTTGATAATTACCGATCGCTGCAGGCGCGCGGACAGGGAGGCTGCCAGCGCGGGCTCATCCACCGCGGCCGTTTCCTGCACGGTGGGCGCAAAAAACAGTTCCAGGGACAGGAAGGGGCTGCTGATAGCGGGCAGTAGCTCACGGCGCTGGGCCGCGGACAGCGGCTCAAACAACTCGATAATAGCGGCGATACGGTCCACCGTGGAGCCCTGGAAAATCTGCGACGCAGCGGCGGATTCCTGGCGCAGGAAAAATGGCAGGGTCACCAGCTGCACCCCGATCAGCATTACTCCCAGCAACAAGGCGATCCTGCCTGCCAGGCCCGCGGGCCACAACCAGCGCACGGCTACCTGCGCACCACCGGCAGGCTGAACATATAACCGCCGCCGCGCACTGTTTTGATAATGGCCGGTTCCCTGGGGTCCGGTTCGATCTTGCGCCGCAAGCGCGACAACTGGATATCGACACTGCGGTCATAGGGTCCACTTTCACGCCCGTGGGTGCGCTCCAGCAGGAAGTCACGGCTGTGCACCTGTTGCGGATGTTCCGCCAGCACCTGCAGCAGGCGAAATTCACCGGCGCTCAGTGGCACCAGCGTGCCGTCTTCGCGCTTCAATTCCCGCCGCCCCAGATCCAGCACCCAGCCCTCGAACACCAGGTGCTGCCCACCCTCCCCGGCGCTGATCTGGCCCGCCCTGCGCAACACCGCGCGAATACGCGCGAGCAGCTCCCGGGGATTGAATGGCTTGGTCAGGTAATCGTCGGCGCCCATCTCCAGGCCGACAATGCGATCCGCATCTTCCGCCACAGCAGTTAACATGATGATCGGTACCTTGCAGCTTGCCGACAGGCGGCGACACAGGCTCAGGCCGTCTTCACCCGGCAGCATCAGGTCCAGCACGATAAGGTCAGGTTCTTGTTCAGACAGCCGCTGGAACAGTTGCTCACCATCGCCGGCAAGCACAACGCCAAAGCCGTGCTCGCGTAGGAAATGCGCCAGCAGCTCGCGAATTTCACTGTCGTCATCGACGACCAGTATCTGTCCCTTGTCTGTCATAGGGCCAATGTAACAGCAGCCACAGAAAGTGACAAAGCCGCCATCGCCAATGGAGTCCATTGGGAAACATGCGGGCAAGGGCTGGTGCTGCAGTGACAGGGCGCGCGAGTCGAATTACAGTAGGGTGCGCAAAGCGCCCCCTAAAAATATCTGAGACAGGCACCGGCATGAGTATGTTCCCCCACTACCTGCGTAACCACCTGCAGGCCCCAGGCGACAGCGAGACGGCGGGCGGCGGTAGCGCGTCCGGTCTGGACTTCGAAAACCCCCTGGACAACCTGTACGCCTTCGGCAAACTGTGGGCAACCTACGCGCAACAGCCTGTTTTTTCTGCTTTTCACGGCATGATGTTCGCGCGTGTGGGGGATCAGCGCCTGCAGCCGCTGTTCGGTTACAGCGGCTTCGGCGGTTTCCAGGCAAAGTTACTGGACAACGGCAACGTGCGCCTGCGCGGCAAGGAGACGGGGTTTTTTACCGACCTGGCCAGCGGCGAGGTGCTGGAATACTGGGACAACCCCTACACCGGCGAGCGGGTGAAAGTATTCAACTTCCTCAATGACCGCATCCGCGGAGAGTTGACCCCGCAGATGCCGGTATTCCAGTTTGGCGATGAGACCGACGCCCCTACCCTGATGAACGACGGCAGCGCGCGGCGCAATGCAGATGGATCGGTGCCTTTCATCCTGCCCTGGCAGCGCACAGGGGACAAGGTGCTATTGTCCTGGGATTACACCCACCGCTACCGCAACCCGGTGACCGCAGACAAATGGCCCCGGGCCTGCACCGGGGAATTCATCAACCCTTCGGAACATTTCACCTTCGCCACATCCTGGCGGGAGCTGGCGGACAGGGACCAGCCCTGTGCCACCTTCCAATGCGGATTCAGCCGACTCAGCCCCTGGTGGCCGTGGATGCGCATGGGGGGCAGTGGCGCGCAAGGTGGCCTGTTCGGGCGCATGCACTCCCACAAGTCCAACCGGGGTTTTGAGGATATACCGCGGACGGTCCTGGAGTATGCGCAGCGGCATCACCCCGACTATCTGGAACCCTGTGAAGACTGGGACGACGGCTTTCCTATTGGCACCTGGGAGGCCTATGCCAGGGAGGTACCGCCGGAATGAGGGGCACGTACCCATGTCGTGGAATCTGGCTGTCCTAGCGGTCGGTTGGGTTCTGTTTGCCCACATCTATACCCAGGGGCGCCAGCTGCGCCAGCAACTCCTGCTCGCTGATTTTCCCACCGCGATACAGTTCCACCAGGGCCGCCTGCACGATATGGGCGGCGCTCACTTCGAAGTGATCGCGCAAATCCTCGCGCGACTCACTGAGGCCAAAACCGTCCGTGCCCAGCACGGTATAGGATTCCGGCATCCAGCGGGCGATGCCACCGGGCAGGGACTTGAGATAGTCGCTCACGGCGATCACCGGCCCCCTGGCAGCGGCAAACAGGCCTTCCACGTAAGGCTGTGGACGGGGGTTAAGGGGGTCCAGTCGCACCTGGCGCTCGCAGGCCTCCGCTTCCCGGGCCAGCTCGACATAGCTGGTGACACTCCAGACCGCCGGCGCGTAACCCAACTCTTTCAGTATCCCCGCCGCAGCAATCGCCTGTTGCATCATCGAGCCGCTGGCCAGCAGCTCAATCGGCTCGCCACTCCCCTCGCGCGCACGACAACGGTAAGCGCCCTTGATAATGCCCTCTTCAACGTCCTCACCTTCAGGCATCCTGGGCATCTGATAATTTTCATTATACAGGGTGATGTAGTAAAAAATATTTTCGCCCAACTGGTACATGCGGTGAATACCATCGCGCACAATCACCGCGAGCTCATAGGCAAAAGCGGGATCGTAACTCTTCAGGTTGGGGAAGGTGCTGGCCAGCACATGGGAGTGGCCGTCTTCATGCTGCAGACCCTCGCCATTGAGCGTGGTGCGCCCGGCAGTGCCACCCAATAGAAAACCGCGGGTCATCATGTCAGCGCAGGCCCAGATCATATCGCCGACTCGCTGGAACCCAAACATGGAGTAGAAAATATAGAAGGGAATGGTGGGCACCCCGTGCACTGCATAGGCCGTACCGGCAGCCATGAACGAGGCCATGGCGCCGGTCTCACAAATACCCTCCTGCATTATCTGACCATCCACCGCCTCGCGGTAGGACATTAGGGAATCAGCATCTACAGGGGTGTAGTTCTGGCCCTCGGGTGAGTAAATACCCGCCACCTTGAACAGGGCATCCATACCGAAGGTGCGGGCCTCATCCGGCACGATGGGCACCACGTAATTACCCACACCCTCGTCCTTCATCAGCTGCGCCAGCAGCCGCACCATGGCCATGGTGGTAGAAGCGGCGCGCTCGCCGGTACCGTCGATAGCACTCTGGAAGACTTTCAGCGCCGGGGCCGACAAGGTGGGGCAATCTACCTGGCGCTCGGGCAGGTATCCCCCGAGCCGCTCGCGATGCTCGCGCAGGTAGAGCATTTCTGGACTATCTTCCGGCGGCCGGTAAAAGTCAGCACGTACAATCGCCTCGTCGTCCAGCGGAATGCCGTAGTCCCGGGCACAGGCCAGGCGTTCTTCGGCGTTGAGATCTTTCTTCTGGTGCGCGGTGTTGCGCCCCTGGGCAGCGGGCCCCATGCCGTCGCCCTTCACTGTTTTCACCAGGATAACCGTGGGCTTGTCCGTGGAGGCACTGGCCCGGGCAAAAGCCGCATAGACTTTCTTGGGATCCTGCCCGCCGCGCTTGATTTGCTTCAGCTCCTCGTCGGTGAGGGAGTTCATCATGCGCTCCAGTTCACTGTCACCATGTACCCAGTGCTCGCGCTGCTCATTGCCCGGCATAATGGAGTAGCGCTGGTAATCGCCATCCACACAGTCTTCCATGCGCTTGCGCAATATGCCCTTGCTATCCTGGGCCAGCAGCCCGTCCCAGCCACTGCCCCAGATAACCTTGATCACGTTCCAGTCGGCGCCGCGGAAGGAGCGTTCCAGTTCCTGGATGATCTTGCCGTTACCGCGCACCGGGCCATCCAGGCGCTGCAGGTTACAGTTCACTACCAGCACCAGGTTATCCAACTGCTCCCGGGCGGCAATATTGATGGTGCCCATGACCTCGGGCTCATCCGACTCACCGTCGCCGATAAAACACCAGAATTTACCGCCGGCACGCGGCTTCAGACCGCGGTTCTCCAGGTACTTGGCAAAGCGCGCCTGGTAGATAGCCGAGGGCGTGGACAAACCCATGGAGGCATTGGGCATCTGCCAGAATTCCGGCATGGAGCGCGGGTGCGGGTAGGAGCACAGCCCGCCACCGGGCTGCAGCTCGCGGCGGAAATTGCGCAACTGCTGCTCACTCAAGCGCCCTTCGACAAAAGCCCGGGCATAGATACCCGGCGCCGCATGGGGCTGGGGCAGCACCAGGTCACCACCGTAGTCCTGCGAGCGAGCGCGGAAAAAGTGCTGAAAGCCAACCTCCAGCATGGTCGCAGCGGATGCATAGGTGGCGATATGCCCGCCTACGCCGGTACCTTCATCCTGGCCGCGCAATACCATTGCCATGGCGTTCCAGCGCACAATATTCTCGATCTTTTTTTCCAGCTCGATATCACCCGGATAGGCGGGTTGCTCAGACACCGGAATGGTATTGATATAGGGCGTGTTCAGGGTCGCTTCACTGAGGGCGATACCGCTACCCAGCACATGGTTCTGCAGCGCGCGCAGGATATCCAGCACACCCGCCTCGCCGTACTCGCGGCGTATGCTTTCCAGCGCCTCTATCCACTCCTGGCGATCACTGGCCAGGTCATCAATCAGCGTCGGCTTCACGTTCGTTGTCATGTTCTGCTCATCCGGTTAATTTTCTTCAACATAGCCCCCGGCACGGGGCAGTCCCAGCAGGCCAGGGACTTGCCGGGCCGGCGGTGTTAGCTGCCTGCTCCAGGGTGCCGGCATGCGCATCCCGAAAGAGGCAGCCAGCAGCGCGATTGTTTGCAGGCCAATAAAAATCCAGTAGTTCTGGTATACGGCAAAGTACGTAAGACACAAGGTCATATTCGGGATATGCGTGCGCGGCACCTTGCGGCGAATCGATTCCGGAGAGTCGTGCTCCGGCGACACATACACATCCCAGTACATATCCATCCACAAGGCCTGCCACACAGATATCATGGTATAGGCCAACAGCCATACCAGCCACAGGGGCCAGCCCTCCCCCAGCATCAGCGCCAGGTGCCAGAACGACAGAAAATACAGGCCTGTGGTCAAGCCCCAGCACAGGCCAAATACCAATTGCGGCAACACATCCAACTGCCTGCCGAAGCGCAGGGTGTTGTGATACCAATAGCCCCAGTAGGCGACAATGATAAAAATCAATACCACCACGGTGCTGAGTAACCACCAGGGGTCCTCGAGCTGGCCAGGGTAAATCAACGGACTGGCCACTGCCGCTGACAACGCACCGCTAAGATCGGCTACTATCAGGCAAAAGCAGAAATAAATGCCAGCGCGCAGCCAGGCCGCCGGGGGCGACCAAACCTCTTTATCGTGGTCGCGAAAGCGGGCTACATAGCAGCCCACAAACACCAGCATTACGGCAAACACCGCCCAGATCATCCCATGCTCACCCTGTCATCGTTATCTGCAGCCTATTGTAGCGGGCCACTACTGCCCAAATTTGACATTACGCAAAGAACCATCGCCGCCTGTCTCTCAAACTAGTCGAAAATACAGCAAAGCTTTGGGGCATCGTGCAACCAGCCAACCAACAAGATACTACAGCAGCAGACGCCGATCTGCCGCTACTGCGTGCCTTTATTGACGGCGACATCGTGGTGCCAGGCGTCGATCGCGAAAATATGGTGTGTAACTCCAACAACCGACAGCCGCTGCAGGCGCAGCTGTCCTGTTCGCCAGAGCAGGTGGAAGCAGCCATTGCGTCCGCCGATGCCGCCTACCAGTCGGGAGAATGGGAAAATACCCCGCCGGACGAGCGCGCAGCCATACTCGAAAGTATTGCCGATGCACTGGATACGCCTGAGACCCGCGAGCGGATTGCCCGCGTCGATGCCATTACCACCGGTGCAGTGATCAACGTCACCCGCAAGATGGCGCAGCTGGCGCCCTTCGTGTTCCGCCACGCGGCCCGGTATCTGCGCGACGGCAAGCTGCAACAGAATCTTCCCGGGAAACGCGGTAACGTGGAGTATTTCCGTCGCCCCTGGGGCCCCACACTACTGGTGTCACCGTGGAATGGGCCCACCGCTATTGGTTCGCACAAGATAGCCAGCGCACTGGCCGCGGGCGCGCCCTGCATTGCCAAGCCCTCCGAGTGGGCCCCCCACTCCGCGCTGATCATGGCTGAAATTATTCACGATATGCAATTGCCCCGGGGCACCTTCCAGCTGACCTGCGGCAGTCGCCATATCGGTGGCCAGATGATCAACGACCCACGTATCAAGTCGATTTCCTTTACCGGTGGGACCGCCGGTGGACGGGTTATCGCCAGCGCCTGCGCAGCGGACTTCAAGCCGACCCAACTGGAGTTGGGCGGCAACAACCCGCTGATCGTATTTGAAGACGCCAACCTGGAGCAGGCGGCTATAGGCATCGCCTACGGCCTGACCAACCTGAACGCCCAGTGGTGTCGCGCACTGGGGCGGATTGTGGTGCACGCTTCGGTGAAGGAAGCACTACTGGAACGGGTTATCAGCGAGCTGGAAAAAATCAGGATAGGCAGTTCGCTGGAAGAGGCCTCCGATATGGGTCCACAAATTCACCAGCAACAATACGACAGCGTATTGGGCGACATTGATCGCCTGCTGCAAAGCGGCGGCCAGGTGATACAGCCCACTCCGCTGCCAGACCTTCCAGGCTTTTTCATACCACCGACACTGGTGGACGGTTGTCCGGAAGATGCCACGCGCGAGGAAATATTCGGACCGGTGGCCACGATACACAGTTTCAATACGCAAGACGAGGCGCTACAACTGGCTAATGGCACGGACTATGGCCTGGCGGCCTATGTCTACAGTGAGAACGAACAGCGCGCCTTCGCCTTCTCGCGCCGCATTCGCACAGGTAGCGTTAAGATCAACGGCTACAGCCTGCTGGCACTGAGCAGCGCACCGCGCGGTGCCTGGGGCCTGTCCGGCCTGGGGGAGGAAGGCACAGACGCCTCCATTGAATTTTTTACCGGCGCGCGAGCCGTGGGGCTTTCACCCCAGGATGCCATAGGCGGACGTTAGATTTCCTCCATGGAAATACTCTGGGTGAGAGGTTCCTCGCCCAGTGTGAATACCGCGTCCTTGTATTTGGGGGGACCGAATTTGGGTCTCGCGTTGTTGGACAGCGCCACCGGCTCCTTGGGTATCCCGATGAAGTTGGTATCCAGCTCGCCGTTGTCATTACTGTCATAAAAAATAGACAGGGCGTATTCGCCGGGCGGCAGATGCATTTCGGCCCACACCAGGTCACCGTCACGGGCATCAGCTATTACCACCTGCTGCTCGTACACGGTGTCATCACCCAGCCAGGTATCGTCGGAGTCATAAACCGCTATATAAATGTTGCCTTCCACCTCCTGCAGACCCGAGAGCTCAACGCGCAACAGGCTGCCATCAGCAATCGCGGCAGATGAAGTGTACGCGACAAGCAACAGCAGTACCGGATGCAGGATTCGCCGCAGTGTCATTTTCATGGTGTCTCTCCAAAGGCAAAACTATACTGCAGATATAAGCATTACAGTGACAAAAACTCAACCGGATGAGTAAAACAGTGGACACCCAGGCAATATGTAACACCCTTGAGGGCAAGATACGCGGCAAACCTGTTGCTATCAGCCGCTTTACCGAACAACCCCCGGCGGGCTTTGAAGGCATGAAAATAGATCCATGCCAGATCCTGCGTCACGCCATGGACCACGGCAAACGGGTTTACTTCGACCGCCAACACCAGGACTGCATCCACGGTGCATATATCACCGGAGTTCACCCGGGTAACGAGCAGATTCGCAGCGGGCGACTGCTCACCGACTACATACCGGTATACAACCTCGATGCCGCACACACTTTCAACTCCGGTGAATACATACTGCCCCAGGGCACGGTGAAAGGTTTCTGCGCCGCGCCACTGGACGACCTGCCGGACGGTATGGAGGTGGAATGGGTAGTGCTCGTATGCACCCCGGCGGTGGCGGCCCTGGCGGGCGCCGCCAGGGCGGTAAAGGACGGCACCCGCCCGGATACCGCCGCCGGCAACTCTTTCTGCAGCGACCTGTTTGTTACTCCCATGTTAACCGGGAACGTGATTGTCACCACCGGCGACATGGGCGGGCGCATGAACAACAAGCTCAGGGAATCGGAGCTGTTTGTAATCGTGCCGGCTCAGTGGGCAGACAACATCACCAGCATCATCGGCGATACGCCGGACGTGAAAGGTATTTACGAGGCCACGCGTCCCGAGGACTCGGCTTACTGGGACAGACAGAAGGCCAAGGCAGAGCGCGCCGCCGGCGACAGTGGCGCGCAGCAGGCACTGAAAAAATACGGGCTGGCGGTATCCATGCCCTGGGACGATGCCGCGCTGCAGGCCATCAGCAAGGCACCCGGGTTTGTGCGCAAGATGGCAGTAGGCAATGTGGAAGACTACGCCGAAGAGCAGAACCTGGACCGGGTGACACTGGAGGTGGTGAAAGCGCAGGCCGATAGTGTGGGCATGGGCAAATTCATGCGCGAAGTCGGTGGCGGTAAGGACGGCTGGCTGAAGCGTCTGTTCGGCAAGCGCTAACTTTTTAAACGCACATCCCAGAGCTGCCCGGGCGCCTGCTGCCACTGGTAGCGCAGCAGGGTTTCATCCTCGGCCAGCCAGAACCTGCTGCCGGCGCCGTACTGATCTCCGGTGTACTCACACACACGGCAGTAAGCGACAGTACCATCCCGGTTTAATTCCACCCGTGGCTCCAACACCCGCGCCTGGCGCTGGCTGATCCGGGGTCGTAACAGGGCGTCTTCATCATCGGGGTTGCCGATAGCCGGGACAATCACCGTGCCCTGCCCGCCGGCTGCCAGCAAACCGGCAATCACCGGGCCGGTATAAATACGCATCAGCGGCGACAACAACAGCGGGCCACCCTCCTGCAGTTCAATTTCTGTGTGCTCAGCCAGGCTGTCTCCCTGGCGCCGCACTACCGAAAGCGCGGTGCCCTGCAATATGTATTCAGCTTTTATGGATAGACCGGTTGCTGTTGTCCACGACAGCTCACAATTGCTGACCAGGCCTGCGTTGGCCGTGGCTGTAACATCTATGGTGATGCCGGGGGCTTCGCGTGTGCTACTTATGATCACCTGCCCGGAAGCCTGCTGCAGGCGAGACCAGGTTTCGGTGATGGCGGTGGGTTCACCGTTGAGCAGGTATTGATAGGAGCCTGAATCAGGTGAGCTCAACGTCGCTTCAGCCATTGGCAGGATACTCGATCAATTCGATTACCAGGCCACCGGTGGTATCCGGGTCGAGGTAGACCATCTTTTTCGGACCTATGCTGATCACACCGTCCGGGGTCACATGTCCCGGGTGTATGCCACGCTGGGCCAGTGCCGCAACAGCGGCATCGATATCCGTCACCCGCCACGCCACGTGATTAATACCCGCCCCGCCCGATGGCATCGAGAGTAATTTATCGCGAAATTCCTGGGAACAAGGTTCAATTAATTCGAACTCCAGGCCACCCACGCTAAAAAATGCAAAGCGGGTTGCGCTCTCCTCTCCGGGCTGGGGCACGTAGCTGATATCCGCCGCATCCAGTCCGTAGACGCGACTGGCCTGGGCCACTGCCGCGTCGAGATCGGGCACAACAAAGCCAACGTGAGCTACCGCTTCAATATAATCACAAAGCAGCTTGCGTACATCAGGCATGAGCCAACTCCTCCGGGGTTTTCACCAGGTCACCGCTGAGATGCCAGGGTCTGTCCAACAGCAGGTCAGTGCGCTCGGACATCAGTTTGTCACAGGCCGCAGCGGGATGTATCTGTGCGACGGTAATCTCCGTGCCCGCTACCTGTTCCGTTACCAGGGGTGCATTGATATAACCATCAAACCGACGTTCTCGCCACTCGCTCATCAGGGTAAATTCCCTTTCCAGGTCGGCGATCAGTCCGGCGCGCTTATCCAGGGGCCGGGAACTGGCCACAATACACATCCTGTTTTCCGCCGCGCGACTGCGCAATCCGAAGGCTTCCTCCCAGGGTTCCTGCAATTGCAGGGGCGCGGCAATCACATGTGCCCCGGCCAGCGCGGCCACCTTGGGAATTTCGGGGAAGGCCATGTCATCACCAGTGATCATCGCCAGCCGGCCCCAGGGAAGATCCACGGTGGACAAACTGTCTCCCGCCACCATCCAGGGATAACGCGCGCACAGGTGCAGCTGTGGCTGCTGCGCCACCAGCCCGCCGGCATCCACCAGCACCGACACCACGCCATAGCCCTCACCGACAGGCATCACCAGCGAGGTACACAGCTGGAGATTCGGAAAATTGCTGCACGCGTCACGCAAGGCAGCCAGGGCGCGTGTTGCCAACCCGGTATCCGGCAGTGTGCTCGATTGCGCGCTGTCACCGTAACAGAACAGCTCCGGCAGCACCGCCAACTGTGTATCCAGTGGCAGCGATGCCACCAGTGCAGGCAACTCTCCCAGCGCTGCCTCGCCCTGCCCTTGCGGCGCGAGCAACGCAACGGCGATCTCAGCGGCGGCCTCGCCACACACCGGCCCGGTGGGCTGCGCGGCGATAGTTGTGTACAACTCTGGACGGCGCGCGGCAAACAGGTCGGTGCCATCGGGTCGGGTTTTATTATCCGCCAGGGACAGGTCGATTTCGGCAAACACTACCGCCTCTTCATCCCGGGGCGCGCGGGCCAGCACTTCGCCATCGGGCGATACGATCTGACTCTCTCCGGCGCCACTGAGAAAACGCAGGGGAATATGCGTCTGTGCGCTGACCTCCTCCAGCAATTCCTGCGGAATCAAGGGACCTACCTTGTTCGCCGCCACTAAAAATACCTTGTTTTCAGGCGCCCGGGCGGGCACATGCAGGCTGGCCTCATCCAGGGCGAAAGAATTGAGTGAATCGCAAAACACCTGGGCGCCACGCAAGGCCAGCCCACGCGGTGTTTCGCAGGTAACGCCGTCCCTACAGGGAAACATGGCCAGCCGGCCGAAAGGGGTAGCGATGATATCGCTGGTGTGGGTGGCCCTGGCAAACCAGGTGTTCTCATGCCCCATCAATGTCTGCTTGTCGGCAACACCGGCCAGCTCTCCCGCAGGGTCATAGCACAGTGAACTCACTGTGATGGTGTTGTCAGCGCGTCGCAGTGACACGTTGATCACTATGTAACTGTCGTGCCGTGCTGCCCTGCCGGCAATGGCCTGCAGGAAGTCGCCCTCCAGGTCCAGGGAGACGCGCCAGGCATGCGCCGCGTCGTCGTACCAGGATATGTGGTTGCTGAACTCTGACAACACCATCAGGTCCGGCGCACCGGTGGCGGCGCGATCTATCATCCGCAGGCAGGTCGCCAGGTTCTGTTCCACGTCGGTGCCCGAGGCGTATTGCAGGGCGGCTACTTTCATCACAATTCCATCCCGAAAAAACAACATAAAAACACTATAAAAAGCGTTTGGGAATCAGTTAAGTCATTGTCGTATAAATAATATAATGATATGGTTTTATATCATTGCGAGCATAGCAAACCGTCCTCCATCGGTCAGTCAAAAGGCAAACTAATCAATGCATATTTTTATCCTCGGTATGGGCCACGTGGGCAAGGCCCTGGCGGCCCGTTTGCGCAGCGCGGGCCACACCGTTACCGGCAGCACCACGACGCCGGAAAAAGTCAGCGACCTGGAGCAACACGCCGATAACGTAGTGGTACTAAAAGGTTCCGAGACAGATAAAGTGGCGGCAGCCGCCAGTGGCTGTGACGCGATCATCGTCACTGTTGCACCCAACGTAAAAAATACCCGGACCGTGGAAGAACGCCACCGGCATTACGCTGACGTTCTGGTGGCGAGCTGTCACTCCGCACGCCTGGCCTGCGACCGGGTAATTTTCCTGTCCTCCTTCTCCGTCTATGGTGATGGCGGCGCCGGGCCACAGCCGGTATCGGAGGAAACGCCAACCAGCAACGCCGAGGAGCCCTCCTCTCGCTATTACCAGGAGGCTGAGGGCGAAGTGCTGAGTAATGCCGGAGGCTGCGTATTGCGCTTCCCGGATATGTACGGTGCACCAGGGGACCTGAGCTTTGAACAGCGTGTTGCCATGTGCCACGAGTACTTTGGCGGCAAGGCCATATTCAGCGCGGCGGCGCCCCTGTACGCCATCCATTTCGAAGACGTGGTGAACGCGGTCATCCATGCCCTGGAGCAGGACCTGCAAGGTATTTTCAATGTTTGTGACAACGACAAC
>Ga0316191_10001570_pt1 | contig 16206 bp, 16 predicted proteins | sample Eddworburr2cm_MG_FD_204928 | JGI IMG/M metagenome (GOLD analysis project Ga0316191, IMG submission 204928) | Coastal sediment microbial communities from Maine, United States - Eddy worm burrow 2 cm | ecosystem: Environmental > Aquatic > Marine > Coastal > Sediment | place: USA: Maine...
AGTCTCGCCCGAAGGGAGGCCCACAAATGCCCCAATACGGCGTTGCAGCCCTTGTTAAGGGAATAACCATTAACTGCAGACTGCGCCTTGTCTCGGATCATTTGTGGGCCTCTGATAGGTGCACGTTATTCGTTACACCACACTAGCAGGGGCGAATTGTACAAGAATGGGCGCATTGATGGGAAACATATAGGACGTTAATATCCGGCTCAGGATGACGGAGACAGCAACCACATGAAAATCAACAGGGGACCGGGGCGGGTCAGTGCCCTCGAGGCAAAATCGCTGGCACAGTGGATTGCCTTTGCCCCGTTTGTCTTCCAGGCCACTGTGGTGATGCGTGATCGTGGCCTGCTGGCCGGCATTGATGCGGCGGGTGAGGCGGGCATAGCCGCGGACCAACTGGCCGATCAGACCGGACTTTCCTTGTATGGCATGCGGGTGTTGCTGGATTTCGGTGTCGATATCGGCCTGGTAGAGGAAACAGAGGGCAATTACGTCCTGGGCAAGACAGGTTATTTTATTCTCAATGACGACATGACACGGGTGAACATGGATTTCACCCGCGATGTCTGCTACCAGGCCCTTGGTGCTCTTGATGAGTCGATTAAGGATGGTAAACCCCACGGGCTGGTTGCACTGGGGAATTGGGAGAACCTCTATGACGGCCTGACGAACCTGCCCGGCCCGGCCTCGGAAAGCTGGTTCAGCTTCGATCACTTTTACTCCGACCGCGTTTTCGATGAATTCCTGCCGGTGGTGTTTGCAAGGCCCGTGAAAGAGATACTGGATATTGGCGGTAACACCGGCCGCTGGGCACTGCGCTGTCTGGCCCACGATCCACAGGTGCGCGTCACCATCATGGATCTGCCACAGCAGCTGGCCGTCGCCAGGGAGAACGTTGCCGCGGCGGGATACGGCGACCGATTCAATGAATATTCGCTGGATGTACTCCGCGAGGACCGGCCCTTTTATCAGGGTGCCGATGTGATCTGGATGAGCCAGTTTCTTGATTGTTTTTCCGAACAGGAAATTCGGAAGATATTAATGAATACCGTCGCGGTCATGGACGGTAATACCGTGCTCTACATTATCGAACTGTTCTGGGACCGGCAGAAATACGAGGCCGCCCGATTCAGTCTTAACGCGACCTCGCTGTATTTTACCTGTATCGCCAATGGCAAGAGCCGCATGTATCACTCAGATGACATGAAGACTCTGGTGCAAGAGGCTGGCCTGATCGTGGAAGAGGATACCGATGCTATCGGTGAAGGGCATACCGTGTTTCGTTGCCGGCTTGCCTGATGATTGCTTTTTTAATTAAATCCAGTTTTTAATTTTATGACTTTATTATATATGTTTCTGATATGTATGCGTTATTCGTTACACCACACTAGAATAGCCGAGACAACCTTTCTGGGATATTGACCGCATGGACGCGGCCGTCGAGAATGCAATGACTATTAATAACGCACAATACAACAGGAGAAACAGAATGAAATCGTACAAGAATATTACCACCGCACTGTTTGCAGGACTTCTGCTCATGGGATTGGCCGCTTGTGAAAAAGGTCCCGCAGAAAAAGCCGGAGAAGCAATCGATGACGCAGCATCCGATGTTGCAGATACAACCGGGGATGCAGCGGATGCTGTCAAGGATAAGCTGGAAAACTAGAAGTATCTAGTGTGGTTGGTGCTGATTCGCCCGCATGGGTAATCAGACTTAAGGATAGATTTATTCACTAAAGGAGTACTGGATATGCCAGCATGGTCTTTGTTGGTTTGGCTGGCGATTGGCGCTGTCGCAGGGTTGATTGCAAGAAATTTTATTGGCGGTACACCCCCCTTTGGCAAGATTGGCGATATGATTCTCGGCATTGCCGGTGGCGTCGTCGGCGGTTATGGTCTGGCGCTGCTTGGTGTTGGCGGCAGCGGCACGGTGGGTGGTCTCATCGTTACCTGCGTAGCAGCGCTGGCAGGTGCCTTGCTGCTCGTATGGTTATCGAAGCGCATTAAGGTGCAACGGTAACAATCCAGGAGTAAAAAAATGGCACAAGATGAAGAAAAAGGATTTTTTGACAAGCTGGGAGACATTCTGAATGCACCCCTGCCTGGAACACAAGGGCCGGCTTCGCAACCAACATCATCGTCGCCGCAGGATGATGATGACGACTCCCTGCTTGAACGCGTCAAGGATATCCTCAACACACAACTGCCGGGAACACCGCAGACGGAAACCGGTACACCCGCTGTGCAGTCAGGCCAGGCTGGCACGGAGACGGCACCACAGGAAAAGACACCTGAACTGGATGAGGATGATCTCGACGAGGCGTGGTGGAAGCAGGACTGGGCAGCCTTCCGTGCCCATCAGGAGCAGGAGCGCAACGGACTGGATCTGAAGCAGCGTGGCGACCAGGAAAAATTTGCGGCTTATCAGCAGCAGGAGAAACAGCGCTTCGATGGACATCAACAACAGGAATTCGATGCGTTCGTGCACATGCAGAGTTGGCGACAGGCTGCCTGGAAACAGGCGCTAGCGGGTAGTCCCCCGGGTCAAAAGCCACCTCCACCTCCGTGGAATATGCCACCCGGGTCGCGGATGCCGCCGCCCGGGGCGCCAATGTCCGGCCCGGGAGGTGGTCCACCACCGTGGATGCGTCCACCCGGTCCGGGGCGCAGGCGTTAGTAGCCTGCGGAGTGTGGTTCATATCGTTATCTGGATTTCGCTCTTCGCAAGGAGAGAACAGCAGGAGGCTTATTTATGAATACGATCGATATTCTGGGCTCACTAATGAAAGCCAACATGGGCGCCTCATCTGGGCGACTCGATACCACTTTCGGCAACGCGGGTTTTGGTACACCTGCCGGCAGTTCCGGTGGACTGCCGGCAGGTGGGTCTTCGGGTGGCATTTTCGACGTGCTGGGGAAATTGGCCGGCTCCATGCTAGGTGGCGGTACATCCGCACCTGCACCCGGAACAGGTGGTGGTGGCTTCTCATCCGGAGACATTCTCGGCTCCCTGGGTAAACTGGTCCTTGGTGGTTCGAATAGCACAGGTCCGGGCTCCGCAGGTGCAGGTACCAACGCCATGTTTGGTGCCCTGGCTGCCCAGGCACTTGTGCTGGCGAAACGTATGATGGCTGGCGAACAATCGGCTGGCGGATCGCAATCAATCGATATCGATGATGCCACAGCGGTCATCGCGGGTTTGCGAGGGCCTGCCAATGCCCGCGAGGAACAACAAGTCCGCGATGTAGCCACGCTCACCGTACAGGCGATGATCAACGCAGCGAAGGCCGACGGCCATATCGACAAACAGGAAACTGAACGTCTTGTGGGCAAGTTGCGGGAAGACGGGATTACCGATGAGGAGCAACGGTTTGTGATGGAAGAAATGCGCAAACCCATGGACACGGATACGATTGTGCAAGCCGTGCCTAATGAGCAGATAGCCGCACAGATCTATACCGCATCGCTCATGGCCATTAATGTCGACACGGACGCCGAGGAGCGCTACATGCAGGAATTAGCCAGCAAGCTGGGCCTCAACCAGCAAGTCACGGCCTACCTGCATCAAGCGGTCGGAATGTCATAAAAGGATTACGCGTTGTTTCCGAGGGGGCAGTGCCATTGTCTGCGATGGCAGTTCGCCGAAAAGTCGTTTATAGCTTGTCGCGAAGCGTCCAGGTTACTTTACGATTACTAATGAAGCGAAGGAAGAGGAGTATTTCATGGCAGGAAAATTCGTTATCACAAAAGGCAAGGACGGCAAATTCTATTTCAATCTTAAGGCCGGCAACGGGGAAGTTATCCTGACAAGCCAGGGCTACAGCGCCAGGGCCGATTGCATGAAGGGCATCGAGTCGGTAAAAAACAATTCAGCTGATGAGGCCCGTTTTGATTGCAAGAAGTCGAATGATGGCAAGGATTACTTTGTACTGACCGCAAGCAATGGCCAGACCATCGGCAAGAGTCAGATGTACAAGTCTGTAAGTGGTTGTAGTAATGGCGTGCAGTCGGTGGCGAAAAGCGCGGCAGATTCATCGGTTGTAGACGAATCAGATAGCTAGTGTGGTGGAACGAATGCACGCTACCCTGGGAAAGGTTGTGTTTGGGGCGCCACACTAGAAACCGCCACCGGTACGGAAGCCGCCACCACCACGGCCACCGCCTCCAAAACCGCCACGGCCCAGGCTACCTCCGCGGCCGAGACTGCCGCGACCCAGACCACCACCGCGCCAGATACTGCCCCCCCGGCCTAGTCCACTGGTTCCGAAACGCGGATTGGAATAAGGCGGGCGGGTGCGCTGCTGGCGCTGGATTTCACGCCAGAGACCGCCGCTCGCGACAGTACCATTGAGGAACTGGTCGAGCAGCATGGCTATCAAGTCACCGTTTTTGAATGATGAGTTGACGCTGTCATAGCGATTACGCTTGAAGTCATTGAGCACCGACTCCAGTTCACTGACGCGCTGCCGGTAAGTTTTCATTAAACTGCGCTGCTGTTCAATGGCCTCCCTGGCCTGCTGCCGGTTGCGTTCGATGTCTGATAATTTTTCCACCACCAGATCATCTTCTGGCAGTGGCGTGAGTTGCGCGTCTGTGCGCAGTGTACGGACATCATCACGCCGGTATTCCGCTGCCAGCAATGCCACCATCTGCCGGAAATGTTCATCGTCCCCGGCAAGATAGACTGACTTCTGTTCGAGCAGTTGCTGCTGCGATTGCTGCTGTTGCTCGAGGTGCGCGTCGTTTTCCGCGAGCTCTTTTTCTTCCTCGTCCAGGGCCTCCTGCAGGGGAGGGATACCGTCTTCTTCCCGGGCCTTGAACTCCAGCGCCTCCAGGGCCTGGTATTCCCGGTTAGCACGGGCGCGCACGCTTTGCGCGTGTTCACCTAACCGCGCTGGAATTTCCAGCAGCATGTGATAATTGGAGCGTGCATCCTGGTAGCCCACCAGGCCCGCCACCCAGGCATCGAGCAGCCGTGTCAGCGGGTTGGCATGGTATTTCGAGGTGCCGAAGCCGCGTTCCCACAGATATGAAAACAGCGCGTCGTCCTCGTAGGGTTTACCCTTATCGGTGCGGTCCTGTTCAGCCAGCCGGGCCTTTTCCTCGGCATGTCCGGCGATACGCTCGGCTTCCCGGGCCTTTTCCAGTTGTTGCTGGTAGCCTTCAACCTGTTCAAGACGTTGCTGGGTGGCAGCTTCTGCCTTGTCGAGCCTTTCTGCGGCTTCGTCCACACGCAGCGACTGCTGGTTGCGCTCCGCTTCCAGTGTCAAGCGCTGCTGCTCGGAGTCACTGACTTTTCCAAGCAGTTCATCAAAAGCCTGTTTGCGTACCTGCAACAGTTGCATCACACGCTGCTCACCGGCATCCAGTGCCTGGACGATCTTGCCGGCAGCCAGCAGGTTGACGCGCAATCGGGCCAGGTCACGGTAGCGGTCAGCCGCAGACCGGTCGAGTTGCACGACTTCATCGGTAAATTGCTGAATACGCTCTTCCACCCCCTGAACCTGCTGCTGGGCTTGCTGCAGGGTCTTGTAGATGGATGTCATTGTCTGTCTGCCCGTGTCCATTCGCTATCCTGTTTGCTGTCCTGTCACCAGCTTGTGATGGTGCCACCACTGGTCTCGACGCTATATTCATCCTCCAGGTAACCCCTGCGTTTTTCGCCGAAACGGTTGTTCTGGATGATGCCGTCATCCTGCTTGTCTGCGGCGATATGATTGAAAACCCGCTTATCGACGCGCACACCCCAGGCATCAACCCTATGGGTGCTGCCGTCTTCCTCGCTGCTGATTTCCTGTGTCAGCACCTTTCCGTCTGCTCCAATGGCTTCGACGATAATGTAATAGTTTTGTGCATCGGGATTGCGCTCCGGTATCCGCCACACACCGCTCTTCTCACCCGGGCGCGAGACAATGCGCAGGGTGTAGCTTTCATCCAGACGTGCACGCAGGGCTTTCAGTTCTTCCGCTGCCGCCATGGCCTGATCGATATCCCCGGCACCCAGTGCCGACAGACCGAGTTTGTAGAGCTGCCTTGCATGATCGGATACCGTCTCTTCGCGGGAGGCCTTGAGGGCGGCATCGCGAACAGCGGCGAGTTCGCTCGGTAATTGCTGCAGCGAGGCAACCTCGTCCAGCGAGCGTTCAACGGTTGCCAGTTCCTTGTCGATCTGCAGGTTCTGCTGTTGCTGTTGTTGCAGCCGGCTGCCGGCTGGCCCCGATCGTTGCTCGAAATTAGCTTCGTCAAGGTCGGCTGGCTGGGTGAGTTCGCGCGCTGACGCAAGCATGGCATCTACCTTGCCAAGCGACTGCTGCATTGCGGTCTGCTTCGCCTGTGCGGCATCCTGCAATGCATCCGGTACGCCCCGGGTGACGTCCGTTAACTGTGTCTGCAGCCGTTGCGCCTTTTTTTCCAGCACGTCGATCTGCTCATCTGCACTGCGGATGCTGTTGTTGAGTGCCACCACTTGCTGCTGCAGCTCACGTTCAGCCGGCGCGGATACCAGGAAAGTATAGGATCCCCAGCTGACCAGCAGGGCGGCCACGGCGGCCGAGAGACGCCTGAACCACTTGCCGCGCTCGATATAGCTGCGGGCTAACTTGATGGAAAGACTCTCTTCCGGTGGTTTGTAGACAAAGCGCTCCTCGCGCAGTGCGTCAACACCCTCCTTGAGCACATGGTCCGGTACCTCCATTCCCTGCGAGGCATAGATTTCCCGCAACCGCTGCAGCAGCTTCTCGGCGCGGTCCTCGGCGTTCAGTTCACGCTCAACCAGGTGCTCACGATGACGCAGTGTGTCGACCACGTCCATGGCCAGCATGACGTCATCGAGGCGACGCTTTTCCGTGGAGCTATTCTCAGCCACTGATGGCTTCAAGGGCGTTGCCTTTTTCTGCTAGTGCCGACAGGCGACGCTTGCCATCCTCCACCGATTCGCGGATTTCCTCGGCGTTATCCGTGCTGAGTTTGCGCATCTCGGTGATAATCGCGGTGGATTGTTCCTGGTAATTTACAATCGAATCGACCAGGCGCTTGACCGCATCGGCACGCACCGTGGGCCCGTAACCTGCCTCAAGCGCGGCCTTCTGTACCTCGCCACCGATTTCGGACAGCACATCCAGGCTCTTGTTGATACCCTCTTTCATGGCATTGAGTGTTTCGGTGCTTTCGTGCAACCCCCACATACCGGTGAACGAAGCGGTAAGCGCGGTCAACACTATTTCGTTGGTACCAAAAAAACTCACCGACTGGGCATACACCCGTTCCTTCGCATTGGTGGTCTGCAGCAGACGTGTCATCACTACTTCGGAAGTGTTGTAGCCGACGGTCAGGTTGTCGGACAGGTCCTTGGCGATCTGGTAACGCTTTTCCTCGTTTTGCAAATCACGCAGGCGTTCGTCGCGCGCCAGTTCCAGGCGGGCACGTTCCGCTGGATCATCCACTGACGCCGATGCCACTGTCTCCATGGCAATCTCCAGATCTGTCTTGGCCTGCTTGAGTTTGCCTGCGGCGATTTCCAGTACCTCCAGCGCCAGCACCTCCGATTGCTTCATTGCACCACGAAAATCGCGATAGGCCTCCAGAATCAGGTGCTCGCGTTCAATCTGGTCCCTGGAATCCCTGGCTACTTCCAGATAGGTGTCCTTGATGTTGTCGAAGCGCGAGGCAATATCACCACGGGAGACCTTCATCCACGTGTTCTGCAACCGCTCCCAGGTGTCGATCCTGCCATCATCAATCTGTTTGACCATACCCTGGGCATCATCCCGGATGCTGTCGAAGGCCTGGGTGATTTCTGCGTAGCGCTCACCGACATTCATGGCCGCGACCTGTTCGCGGACCACTTCGTTGAACAGTGAAGCCTGGTTGAGTGTTCGCGCAATCGCGACCACCTTGTCTTCATCCAGTTCGGTTATCTGGTTGAGCAGAGCGATTATCGGTGCTTCCTCACCGCTGTCCTCGGGTACCAGTCCCAGGTCGCGCAGGCCATTCATCGCCTTGTCGAGATACTGCATGGGTGTCGAATTCTCATTCATGGTTCTGTCCCTGTTGTTAGTATTTAGTATTAAGTCTATAGCCGGTCTCGGCCAGCGTGGCTATCCCTGGTCCAGCGGAATGCAGATTTTCTGGCCAGGTAGATCTTGTCGGTCTCGATGTCCTGCTTGATTTTACTGTCACCTCGTCGTCATTGCCAAACAGCTCGCCATGCCAGATTATCGATCCATTATTTCGAACCATCCGCTTGGCAGCGACTGTTATGTAAGCGTCAAAAGTTTGACGAATAACCTTGCCGCTTTGTATGACCTATAATCACTCATTGTTCATAATTTATAAAGGGAGACTCAATGATGAGACACGTGTTAAATGGAGTGACAGGACTGTTTTTACTGATGACTTTTTCAGCCACCGCAATGGCCGGCTGGGATCCGAACAAGCCGGATGAAGTCGATGATGCACAGGTGGCCATTGCGGCGTTCAAGGCCACTGACCCGGATCTGGAAACCTTTTTTGACAAGGCCTATGGATATGCCGTTTACCCGTCCGTTGGAAAGGCCGGCATGGGTATTGGTGGTGCTTACGGAAAGGGTATTGTCTATGAGAAGGGTAAGGAGATTGGCACTTCCAGCCTGAAGCAGCTCTCCATGGGTTTTGAGTTTGGCGGCGAGAACTACCGGGAAATCATTTTTTTCGAGGACGAGAAGACACTCGAGGATTTCAAGCAGGGAAACTACGAACTGGGTGCCCAGGCATCGGCCGTTGCCCTTAAAAAAGGTGCCTCAAAAAACACTGATTTTAATGACGGGGTAGCCGTGTTTACGCAAACCAAGGGTGGCCTGATGTTCGATGTCAGTGTGGGTGGACAGAAGTTTACCTTTGAACCCAAATAAGCCGTTCAGCGAATACGCTAGGAGAGCAGCGCTGAATGAATTATGAATAACGTCAAGGTATTCGTACTGCTTGCCGGAATGACGGCAATCATGGGTATGCTCGGACAGGCACTGGGGGGGCAGAGCGGCATGCTGCTTGCACTGCTTGCTGCCGGTGCGATGAATTTCTACATGTACTTCAATTCCTCGACCAAGGTGATGAAGGCCTACAAGGCGCAGACCATTACGCGCGAACAGGCACCGGAGTTGTACGGCATTGTTGACAAGCTGCGGCAGCGCGCCGATCTACCCATGCCAACGGTCGGCATTGCCCCGCAACAGCAGCCGAACGCGTTTGCAACCGGCCGCAATGCTGAACATGCCGTGGTTTGTGTCACCCAGGGCCTGCTAGACATGATGAGCGAGGATGAGCTGGAAGGCGTACTTGCCCATGAGCTCGGTCACATCAAGAACCGCGACATGTTATTGCAGACCATCTCGGCGACCCTGTCCGGTGCCGTTACCGTCCTGGCCCGCTTCGGGCTGTACTCGCCGCATCAGGGCGAGGGGCGCGGTTCACCGCTCGGCCCTTTGCTGGCACTGCTGGCGCCCATTGTCGCGATGGTCCTGCAGTTTGCGATTAGCCGGAGCCGGGAATTCAAGGCCGATGCCGTCGGGGCGGAGATCTCGGGTAAACCACTGGCGCTTGCCAGTGCGCTGAACAAGATGCAGCAAATTGCCCAACGGCGTCCAATGGATGTGCCACCATCGGTTGCACCGATTGCACAGGTCAACCCGCTCTCGGGATTCAGGGGGCTATCGGGGCTGTTTTCGACCCACCCGTCGACCGAGAAACGGATCGCGCGGCTGCAGGCAATGGCTGCCTCAAATGGTTGACTGATTGCAGTGGGCTGTTTTCAAAACGGGCGGTTAATGGTCTAATACAGGTCAAATTGCTATGGATGGCGGTGTGGTCGGCTCCACAAAGTCGACAGACCCAATAAAAATTGCAATAAAGGAAGCGTCCATTGTACTTATCATCTATTAAGCCCCTTGTCGGATTACGCTCGTGTTTCCTGCTGGGCGCATGTCTGTGCCTGTTTCTGATCTCTGTCCGGGCCGCACAGGATCCGCTGCCTGCCTGGAATGACGGTAGCAGCAAGCGCGCGATTATTGATTTTGTTCAAGGGGTAACCACCTCTGGCGGGCCGGACTATGTGCCGGCGGCGGAGCACATCGCGGTGTTTGATAACGACGGTACGCTGTGGTCGGAGCAACCCGCACATCGGCAAGCTGGACAAGGCGCTGGATGAGGCTGGCCAGAAGGGCTGGACGGTTGTGGACATGAAGAATGACTGGAAGACGGTTTATCCGTTTATGCAGTAGGAGCGAGCTGAAGGTGAGGCGCTTACGCCGAAAGGCTGCCCTGGGGTATGCCCGCGAACAGGGTCTTACACGTCATTTCGCAGGCAGAGTGCAATAATTAATGAGTAACTGGATTCCCGCTTTCGCGGGAATGACAAACAATGAATGGAGAACGTTAATGGCTAACAGTGAAACAACAGAAACCACCACTCCCCTGGATGTAATGGAAGTTATTCCGACCAGTGTGGATGATGTCAGTCAGTTATGGGTACAGGTACAGGGTATAGCCACAGACTGGGGCATCAAGGTCATTGCCGCGCTGGCCATCTTTATTATTGGCCGCTGGATCGCAAAGGGTATACGCCGGGGTGTGCGCCGCATGATGGAGAAGGGCGGAACCGATCCAATTATCATGGGTTTTGTGGGCAGTATTGTCTACATTGCCTTACTGGCATTTGTTGTGGTTGCTGCACTTGGCCAGCTGGGTATACAGACAACCTCCTTTATCGCCATCCTCGGTGCTGCCGGTCTTGCGATCGGCCTGGCCCTGCAAGGCTCGCTGGCAAATTTCGCCGCCGGTTTCCTGATGATCATTTTTCGCCCGTTCAAGGTCGGTGACTTTGTCGAGGCAGCCGGCGTGGCCGGTGTCGTCAAGGATATGCAGATCTTCACCACCACCATGAAAACCGGGGACAACAAGACCATTATTATTCCGAATGCCAAGATATCCGGTGATAACATCATTAATTATTCGGCAGAGGAAAACCGTCGTGTCGACATGACGGTGGGTGTCGCCTATGATGCTGATTTGTCAAAGGTCAGGGATGTGCTGAATGACATCATCGGTAAAGACGAGCGCATTTTGTCTGATCCACCGTCACAGGTGGTCGTCGGGGAACTGGCGGATAGCAGTGTCAACTTTATTGTTCGCGTCTGGACAAAGTCCGCTGACTACTGGGGTGTCAAGTTTGATACCACCGAAACCATCAAGAACCGCTTTGATGAAGCGGGTATCGGTATCCCGTTTCCGCAACACGATATACACATTGTCAGTGGTTCGGCGGCATAGGGAATCGAGCTGACCATCGTCAGAGAGTAGAGAGACAAGAGGAATGACCCATGAGAAAGCTGCTAGCGATTTTCAGTGAACTCCTGTTCGCCGTCATGCTGTGTCTGTCACTGGGGACAGCACAGGCTGAAGATGCAACCTTCAGTGAGGCTGAACTCGACCAGATGGTGGCGCCGATTGCGTTGTACCCGGATGCCTTGCTGGCACAGATCCTGATGGCCTCTACCTATCCGGCCGATGTGGCGGAGGCAGTCAAATGGTCAAAGGATAATCCTGACAAGGACGGTGATGCCGCGGTGGACGCCGTGCAGGACAAGTCCTGGGATCCCAGCGTCATGTCACTGGTCGCCTTTCCACAGGTGCTGGCCATGGCGGGTGAACAGCCGGACTGGGTACAAAATGTGGGTGATGCCTTTCTGGCCGATTCTGAAACGGTTATGGATACCGTGCAGAAGTTGCGCAAGAAGGCAAAGGATGAAGGCAATCTCGAGACCACAGAGCAACAAAATGTGATTGTGGAAGAGCCTTCTACCAGCGAGACGGTCATTATTATTGAGCCGGCTGATCCGCAGGTCGTTTATGTGCCGTCCTACAATCCGACTGTTATCTATGGTACCTGGTGGTGGCCGCATTACACGCCGTGGTATTACCGGCCGTACGGTTATGGTTTTGGTTCCGCCGTAGTGCGCGGCATCGGTTTCGGCATTGGTGTTGGTATTACCAATTCCCTGTGGGGTGGCTGTAGCTGGGGCCGCGGCCGTGGCAGTGTCGATATCAACGTAAACAAGTACAACAACATCAACGTCAATCGCAACAAGATCGACGCCAGCAGGAAGAATACCAACTGGAAGCACAATTCTGACAACCGTCGTGGCGTGCCTTACAAAGACCAGAAGAGTCGCGATAAGTTTGAAAACAAGCGCGGCGGCTCTGATCAGCGCAAGGACTATCGTGGCCGTGACAGCAGTCGCAATGCTGACCGTGACAAGGCCCGTCAAACGCTGGACAAGCGTGCCGTTGATCCGGCCGAAGGCCGCAAGGAGTTGAAGGGTGCCGGTGGCGACAAGGCGCGGGATTCAGTCGGTAAAGCCAACCGTGACGGTGCACAGGGCAAACTGGGCGACCGGGATGCCGGCAAGGCGCGGGATGCTGCAAAAGGTATGGACCGTGACAAGGCCAAGGGTGCAGCACAGAACCGTGATGCCGGTAAGGCGCGTGATACCGGCAAGACACGTGATTTTTCCAGTAAATCACATTCGCGGGACAATGCCCTGAAGGGATCAGGTAATGCGAATAAGTCCCGTCAGAATGTCAATCGTGGCACTTCCAGTAACCGCTCTATGAAAAGTCATGGCGGCGGTGGCGGACGTGGCGGTGGTGGTGGGCGTGGTGGCGGCGGCGGTGGTCGTCGGTGATAACAGGAGAGAGATATGAACAGACTATTTGAAAATACTCAACCAACTGTTGTCAGCCAATTGCACGCGATCGCTAAAAACCTGTTCGGGTTACTGGCCGCAGGCGCGATCCTGGGCACGGTATCGTGTTCGGGTCCCGATCAGGCGACTGTGGAACTGACGGTTGATCCCGCCCTTGGCCAGGCTGTGTTTACCCTGCCCGAGGATGCGGCAAATGCCTTCACCCTGGCGCTTGCGGATGCTGATAAGGAAATGATGGGCAAGGTGCTGGGTGCGGATTACCGCGAGGTGTTGCCTCTGGATACTGTCGATGGCGAGGATGTCGACAACTTCATTACCGCCTGGGAGAAGTTCAACACCCTGTTGCCGCAGGGTGAAAACAAGATGTTGATTGCCGTCGGTGAAGGCGAATGGACCTTGCCCATTCCGATCGTGAAGGGCACATCCGGCTGGTACTTTGATGTTGAAGAAGGCCTTGAACGCATGCGTATCCGGCGCATCGGCAGGAATGAACTCGCCACCATGCAGGCGATGCTGGCCTACTATGATGCGCAGATGGAATACGCACAGCAGGACCGGGATGGTGACGGCATGCTGGAATATGCACAGCGGTTTATCAGTACACCCGGAACCCATGATGGCCTGTTCTGGGAGGTCGAGCCGGGTGAAACACCCAGTCCAGCAGGGCCGCTGATGGCGGACCATACGCCGGGCGGTGGTTACCACGGCTATTTCTACCGGATACTGAAGGCGCAGGGCGAACATGCCAGGGGGGGCGCCTACAGCTACATGATAGGTGACAGCATGCGGGCCGGATTTGCGGTGATTGCCTGGCCGGAAGAATACGGTGAGAGCGGGGTGATGAGTTTTATCGTTAGTCACGCCGGCATAGTCTATGAACAGAATCTGGGGCCGGATGGCGCCGACACGGCTGCAGCCATGTCGGCCTATGATCCTGATGAGGGCTGGGTCCCGGCTAAAGAGGTGAGCGGTCCAGAGGCAAGCACTACGCAGTAAATACAATTTACACAATCACCCTGGACGCAGGGTGGTTGTTAAGCAGGATGGATAAGCTGAGGAGAGAGGTCGCTGTGTATTCAAAATTATTTTCCGGTCCACAATTCGTAACATTCCTCCTCTTAGTAATGCTGCTCGGGCTGTTGCAGAGCAGCGCCCGCGCCTACGATATCAACGGCTTCACTTTTTCGGGTGATATGCGCACCGGCTGGGTGCAGTATGACTACAATAACCCGGATGGTGATCCTGATATCAACAAGGGGCACAAGGACTCTCAGGGCTGGTACCTTGTCCCGAAGGTTTCCCTGCTAACGCCAGCGTATAATAATTTTAGCGGCAAGATTACCCTGGCCGGTGCCACCGACTTTGGCCTGAATGATCCGGAAAAAGAAACCCGGAACTTTGTCTTCGATCCGGGCGAGAACAAGTCATTCGCGATTTTACAGGAGCTCTATCTTGAGTGGCAGACAGAGCAGCACCAGGCGCTCATCGGTCGCAAGGAATATGTAACTCCGATGATCGATGCGGATGACTGGTACATGCTGGCCAACAGCTTTGCGATGGGCGTATATGACAATCGCTATTTTAACAACACCAGCATAAAGGCCGGCTACTTTTATGAAATGGCCGGTGTCTGGGACAGTGGTGCCAATGGTACCGAGTTTCACTCCATGTCGGATGCCAGTTTCGTGCCGCAGGTCAACAAGGATGAAGCCGATGACAAGGGCGTGTATTTTGCCGCCGTGGATTACAACAATGATGTGCATCATGCGCAGCTCTGGAACTACTACGCCGACGACCTTTATAACACCCTGTTCGCACAGTATGACTTCATTAAGGGCAACGACAGTTTTAACTACGATATAGGTGCGCAGTTCATTAATTTCTCGGAAGTGGGGAAATTAGAATCCAGTGATACCGAGATTGATTACAGTATCTACTCGCTCCGTTATGACGCGGGATGGGGCAATGGAATCTCAATAGCGACCGGCGCGGCAAAATACACTGATGGCGACGGGCAGGGGGCCACGCTGGGTGCCTGGGGTGGCTACCCCTATTTTGCCAATGGCATGATTTACCACTTCTTCGAGGTGGGCTCCTTGCGTAATGCCGAGTCCTACAAGCTCCAGGTAGGCTATGATTTCAAGCGGCAGTCACCCGACAAGCTGGGTATCTACCTGCGGCATACCCGCTACAACCTGGATTCAAAATACTCTCTCAGCTCGGATGGTGAGGGACAGGACCTGATGACCATGACCGGCCTGCAGGTGAAGTACAAATTCCTGAGTGGCGGTTATTTTACCGGTACCTACGAACAGCACCATATTGACGATGAACCGAAGACATGGGCGCTGCGGTTGATCGGCGGTTTTACCTTCTAGGCCGATTCTGACCCAGTCGTCATTCCCGCGAAAGCGGGAATCTAGAAGTAAATATTCGACAGTGTTACTGGATCCCCGCTTTCGCGGGAATCACGGAGAAATGAGAAGGAGATACATATGAAGACTCTGAAAGAAAACATGTTTCGTATCCTGCTGATCGCGGGCCTGTTTATCTGCAGCAGTGTTGCACCATTGCAAGCGGCTACCGATATTGACGCAGTGCTCAAGGCTGCCTATGAAAAATACAAGGACCTGGATGAGGGCGCCAATGCCGACTATATCCCGGCTCTGGCCAAGGTGGACCCGAAGCTGTTTGGCATCGTACTGGTCACCGTGGATGGCGATGTTTATAGCGTTGGCGATATCAAGAGCGAGGTCTCCATCCAGTCCATCTCCAAGGTCTTCACCATGGCACGGGTCATGGAGGAGTCCGGAACGGATGCAATTTCCAGTAATATGGGTGTTGATGCGACCGGTCAGGTATTCAATTCCATTACTGCCATCGAGCAGTACAAGGGACAACAAATGAATGCGATGGTCAATCCGGGCGCAATTACCGCCACCAGCATGATCAAGGGTGCGAATGAAAAAGAGGTCTGGGAAAACATCCTGGGCACCTATGAAGATTTTGCCGGTCGCAAGCTTTCGGTTATGGAGGATATTTACGAGTCAGAAGCAGCCACCAACCAGCGTAACCAGGCGCTGGCCATGTTGATGTATGCCTACGAACGTATTGACTCGGATCCGCTCGTCGCAACCGATATCTATACACGTCAGTGCTCGGTCGGCGTCAACACGAAGGATCTCGCCACCATGGCGGCCACACTGGCCAACGGTGGCAAGAATCCCGTCACCGGCAAGTCGGTGGTCAGCAGTGAAAATATTCCAGAAATACTGGCCGTCATGGCGACTGCCGGCCTGTATGACGATTCCGGACAGTGGCTTTATACGACCGGCTTGCCCGCCAAGAGTGGTGTGGGGGGCGGCATCCTGGCCGTATCACCCGGCAAGTTTGGTATCGCTGCCATTTCACCGCCGCTGGATCCCGCTGGAAACAGCGTACGCGCGCAAAAAGCGATTGC
>Ga0316191_10001571_pt1 | contig 16203 bp, 6 predicted proteins | sample Eddworburr2cm_MG_FD_204928 | JGI IMG/M metagenome (GOLD analysis project Ga0316191, IMG submission 204928) | Coastal sediment microbial communities from Maine, United States - Eddy worm burrow 2 cm | ecosystem: Environmental > Aquatic > Marine > Coastal > Sediment | place: USA: Maine | collected...
AGCTCCGGATCGTAAGTCGGCGGCAGAATCACTGGACCGCAACCGTACTTCCAGGAATCTCCCGTCCATGTTTCGTGGCCAGGCTCGCCCGGGCCGGGAACCGTATTGAATTTCCAGACTTCCTTGCCGCTGTGTATGTCGTAAGCAGCGACAAATCCGCGGTTGGCCATTTCAGCAGTGAACGTCCCGACGATTGCCAGGTCTCCGACGATGAGCGGCGGCTGGTTGTATCCGAGACCGGACTCGTAAGGTGCGGACTGCACTGTCCAGTTTTCCTTACCGGTTTTGGCGTCCAGCGAAATAATCTTGCCGTCATTGGTCGCGAAATAGACGTTGCCTTCGGCTAGCGCCACACCGCGGCTCTTGTTGGGGCCCCACACAGCGGCCGGCATATTGTCCGGGAACTCGTGATTCCGTCGCCAGAGAATCCTGCCGTTGGTTGCATCCAGTGCGTAAACAGCGTGCATCGGACTCGTGATGTACATCACGCCGTCCTCTACGACTGGAGTGACTTGAAAACTTTCTTCTGCACCCGGCACAAACGACCAACTCACAGCGAGGTTTTTAACATTATTCGTGTTGATTTGGCTCAGGTTGCTGTGACGCCAACCCTTGTAATTTCCGTAGTAGGTAAGCCAGTTTTGCGGCTCCTTGTCGGAGTTCAGCAATCGGGCCGGAGTAACGTTGCCTGCGAAGGACGCCGTTACCGAGAGAGCCAACGCCATCGATGTAAGAAAATAGATGAGTGAAGATAATGGTTGGCTGCGCTTCAGAATACGTCTAATCATTGTCGAACCTCCTTGATTCAGGGTCACGTACGTGCCGACTGTGGCGGATGTGCTTTTTCCGAAACTTCCGGGGATGCTTGCACGAGCGCTATTCGTCTTCGTTGTGTGCCTCCTCTCTCAAAGTTCGCAGTTGTTTTTAGTGTCATCAGGACGACACGCGTGGAGTATCGTGCCCCCGGACTTACCGATAGGTTACGAATAGGGTTGCAGGGAGAAACGATTTTTCGCAGCAGGATGTTGTGCGGCGCGGCTATTGTCTCCGCTGACGTTGTGACGTTCGGTGCCGGGTATTTGCCCCCCGATAGTTTCCGGTACACTCGCTCGAACGTCGCAACCAGAGATTCAGATCGGAAAACCCGTGACTGAAACAGCAACGATCCAAAAGGCCGCGCCAGCGCGAACAGAACATTTCGACGTTTTGATCGTTGGCGCCGGCATTTCCGGCGTTGGCGGTGCCTACCACCTCACCAAACAATGTCCCGGGACGAGCTTCGTCGTTCTCGAATCGCAGGAAGGCTTTGGCGGCACCTGGCGCACCCATCGCTATCCGGGCATTCGCTCCGACAGCGACCTCTACACTTTCGGTTACCGCTTCAAGCCCTGGACGGGCGCGCCGATTGCCACTGCTGAAAAGATCCTGCAATACATGGGCGAAGTGATCGAGGAGAACGAACTCGGCCGGCATATTCGTTACCGTCACCGTATCTCGTCCGCGCGTTGGTCGAGCATGGACAATCGCTGGACTATTGAAGCGACTCGCGAAGACACCGGAGAGGCATTGCGCTTCACCGCCAACTTCCTCTGGATGTGCCAGGGGTACTACCGTCATTCCGAGGGCTACACGCCAGAGTGGCCGGGTATGGAGAGCTTCAAGGGCGCGATCGTCCACCCTCAGACCTGGCCGGAAGACCTCGATTACACCGGCAAGAAAGTGGTCGTCATTGGCTCCGGCGCGACCGCCGCCACCCTGATTCCCGCTATGGCCGACAAGTGCGCGCACATCACCATGTTGCAGCGCTCGCCGACGTTTTTCCGGACCGGGCGTAACGCGATCGAGATTGCCGACGAGTTGCGCGAACTGAATATCGATGAATCATGGATACACGAAATCGTGCGTCGTAAGATTCTGTACGAGCAGGACGTGTTCACCCGCCGCTCGTTCACCGAACCGGAAGTCGTCAAGCAAGAATTGCTGGACGGGGTTCGTGCGGTACTGGGTGAGGACTTCGATGTGCAGACCCACTTCACCCCGGGTTACCGCCCATGGCGGCAGCGTATCGCGTTCATCCCGGATGCCGATCTGTTTCAGGCGGTGCGCGAGGGCAAGGCCTCGGTGGTCACCGACGAGATCGAAAGATTCACGCCAAAAGGAATCAAGCTCAAGTCCGGCAAGGAACTCGAAGCGGACATCGTCGTTACCGCAACCGGATTCAATCTCAATGTACTTGGCGATGTCGCTTTTACGATTGATGGAAAACCGCTGGACTTTTCGAGCACCGTGACCTGGCGCGGCACGATGTTTACCGGCATCCCGAATATGGCCTGGGTGTTCGGCTACTTCCGCGCCAGCTGGACATTGCGCACCGACCTCGTCGGCGATTTCGTCTGCCGCCTGATCAACCACATGAAGGCCAAAGGCGCGAGCAGAGTCACTCCGGCGCTCCGTGCCGAGGAAAAGAACATGCCCTTGAAGTCCTGGGTTGACCCGGAGGACTTTAATCCCGGTTACGTCATGCGCGGTGTCCATTTGATGCCGAAACAAGGCAACCAACCACCCTGGCAACACACACAGGATTACTGGAAAGACAAGGACCACCTTCCCGCTGCGGATATCGACGACGGTACGCTTGTGTATGAATGAGTTCGCCAATCGAACCCGGCGTTCCGCCGGTTGCCCGGTTTTGGAATTCGGCGCGATTTGCACACGGCTACCAGAAGAACGCCTGATCGTCACATTCCGGTAACGTTTCACCCGAACCGCCGAAATCCTTCTTCTTTCAGCAGACCGTCTTTCACGTGCAGCAGGATTTGCTGATAAAGGACGTGCAAGGCTGGCTTGAACGGAAAGTCGGTAATCGTCGCAGCATACGCATCAATCGCACTCATGTGCGGGTGCTTGGTCAGCACCTGGCCGCCGCAAGTCTTGCACCGGGTGCGCTGGCTGCGGTCGGTTCGTTTATAGGTTCCCGGATTATTGGCGTCCCCTTGCTTTCGCCGGACGATTAGCTCTGACGCGGTTGCAGTCGTTCCTCTGCTAACCGGTCCGCGACCAGCCCAATGACATAGTAGGCGAACTGAGGGTTCTCGAAACAGAGGCGCCTTGCGTCGTCGGCAGAGAGCCGGAAAAGCTGGACCTGTGTCTCGCAACGTGCGCTACAGGTGCGCGCGTGACCCGGAGCGAAAATCCCGATTTCGCCAAACAAATCGCCAGAAGACATTTCTACATCGATCTCGCGAAGGATTACGCGACCTTTCTGAACATAGTACAGGGCGTTACCGGGATCACCTTTCCTGAACAGAAAGTGCCCGTTACGATGAGTTTCATGAACCATGTGCGGGAGAAGCCAGTCGATCAGTCCGTCACCCGCTTCCGACCGTTGCATTCGGATAGTGCGGATGCCTTCGATATTCTCGACTATACGAACTGCCTGTAGTCGTCCTTGCACGCCGAGCTTCTGGTAAGCGTGGTGGAGGTGCAGTTTCACAACACCTTCCGTTATGCCACAGCGTTTCGCGATCTCCAGATTCGATAGTCCCCCGCACGCCAGGTCCAGGATTTCCATTTCACGGCGCGTAAGCCCGTACGGGATCGCCATGTTTGTGCGCTCGCGCTGGATGGCTCCCTCGCCTCTGCGTGAACGCTTCGCCCGCTGCATCATCTCGCCGAGAAGGGTGAGTGCCTCACTCTCGCAAAGACTCTTGCTCAAGTAATCTGAGGCACCCGCCGCTCTTATACCGATGGAAAATGGTTCCTCGTTATTTGATGCAATTGCGACCAGAGGCGCGCTTTCCAGTGCGCCTCGGAATTGCCGAACGATAGCCAATGCGTTTTCGTCCGACAAGTTATCCAGATCGAGCAGGGTCAGATCGGCGGCGGGGTGCGGTGGACTCAATCTACGCTCGCAGCGGATCACTTGTACATCAGGCCCCAGCTTCGATAACCACGCGCTGAACGCGTCGGCAAACAGGCCGGGTGGTGCGGCGAGCAAGACTTTGATGGTCATTGGAAGCGAGCGGGAGATCCCGAAGATGATTTCGCAGCCGTCAACCGCGCCACGGTATCCCGAGCCTATCTGCAGTGCAAGTCATATATCGCGCGATATATGACGTTCCGTTCCGATACCCCATAGAGTCGTCCAGCCGTGTGTGCGCGGTTGTCCTAACGCGATCGTCGTTCTGGGGCCCCATTCCAGGAGGAAAGCACGCTGCCGGTTTTGGTAAATGCCCGATATCAAAAGGAGAGTCAAAATGAAAGTAATGACAGCAGCTACGTACATGTTGTCAGTTGCTATACTTGCTTCTAGCGCGGCCGCGAACGCGGCGACATGTAGTGGCCACAACATCAATAACGTACTGTTATTCGAGAATAACGAGTTGGCAAGCGGCACGACTTTGACCGCGCTCAGATTGTCGAGCGTCCATGTCAGTGACGACGCTTCCTCGCCGTTGCACTTGGCGGCAGGAGAATGTGCGGGTGCCTTGACCGCAACGCCCGACGGCAAGATGCGAGGTCAGGGCTACTGCATGCGTAAGGACAAGGATGGCGATGTCTATAACGAGGAGTGGCATCTCGCACCAGGGGCGGAAAAAGGAACCTGGAAGCTTGCTGGCGGCAGCGGGAAATACGCGAGTATGTCCGGTTCCGGATGGTGGCAGGTCATCATGTCAGAAGGAAGCATGGCGGCAGTGCGCTGGGTCGGCGCGTGTCAATAGCCGGGACTTGCGCGTAGCTGTTGCTCGGAGATCGTCCATGGTTGTAATGTAGTGTTGCTTACCTGCCATGCTGTTTGACTGCCAGGAGAGATGACCATGGAGTGCACGCAATGCCAGCACGATAACGGCTTGGGAGCTCAGTTCTGTTCTTCGTGCGGCGCATCATTAGTCCGGCTTTGTCCGCGGTGTGGCATTGACGCGTTACCCGAGGCGTGCTTTTGTGCCGCCTGTGGACAGAAGCTTTCTCATGAAGGAGATGCGTTAGCTTCTACGCTTCCTGGAAATGATGGTGAGCGCCGACATGCGACTGTCATGTTCTGCGATTTGACGGGTTACACAGCGATGGGCGAGCGCCTCGATCCGGAGGAAGTCGAGGAAATCGTCGCCCGAATCAAGATGCGTGCCGTGGAGATTGTGGAACGCTACGGTGGAACGGTTAGCCAGTTCCAGGGCGATGGGCTGCTGGTGCTGTTCGGTGTGCCGGTAGCACATGATGATGACCCGGTGCGTGCGGTGCGCGCGGCGCGCGCATTGCACACGCTGGTGCGAGCGATCAGCCCCGAGATCGAGGATCGCGTCGGGCAGCCGCTGCGCTTTCACTCGGGTATTAGCAGCGGTCTGATCGTGACAAGCGCGCGCGATGCGCGTGATGGAGCGATTGGTGTCACCGGAGATACGGTTAATCTCGGCGCGCGTCTTGCGGCGAAAGCATCGCCCGATGAGGTCTTGCTCAGTTCCGAGACGCAGCGACAGGTCGAGGATTTCTTCGAGACTTGCGCCCTTGCGCCGATGACGTTGAAAGGCAAGTCCGAGCCGGTTGTCCCCTACCGGATCGTACGCGAGACGGCGAACCAAAGCCGTTTCGAAGCGGCCGAACGTCGTGGTCTTACGCGGTTTGCAGGGCGCCACCAGGAACTAAAGGCGCTACAAGCTGCGTTGAAGAACATGGTGAGGGGAGAAGGCTCGCTCATTACCATCGAGGGTGACCCGGGGATGGGGAAGTCGCGTCTGGCATTTGAGTTTCGCCATGGCATCGACCGCGGCGTGGTCACGGTCCTTGAGGGTCGGTGCCAGAGCCACGGTAGCGCAACGCCTTATCGTCCCTTCGTCGATGCAATGCGCCGTGGTCTGCAGCTGCGTGATGATGAAGCCGCGCAGGGGTTGCATCAGCGCGCCGTCGCGGCGCTCAGCAGTTACGGCGGCGAGATGCAAGACGTGTTGCCGCAGTTGCTACACTTGCTTTCGATTCCCAGCGAAACATATCCTCTCCCGGCAAAGATCGAGGGGGCGGAGCTTCGCGATTCGCTCGAGCTGTCGATTCTGAAATGGATCGAAGCAACCACCAGAAGACGGCCAACAGTGCTGATGCTCGAGGATTGGCACTGGGCAGACGACAGTTCCGAGTCCGCCTTGCAGCGCTTGATCGGCCAGCTTCAGGGAATGCGCTTGCTCATTCTTGTCCTGTTTCGGCCCGAATCCGCATTTCGACCGCTCGACATCCAGCGCCACACTGCACTTGTTCTGCAACCCCTGGGCGTAGCCGAAATGAACTCGATTCTTCGTTCGGTGCTGTCGACCAGTTTCATGCCGGCTGGATTCGCAGAATTGGTTCACGAGCGCACCGCCGGAAATCCGTTCTTCGCGGAAGAGATTGCAGTTGCCCTTCGGGATCAGGGGAATATCGTGGTCGAGCGCAATGGCGTGCAGGTCAAGGCGCCGCTGGAAACGCTGGACTTGCCAGAGACGGTCCAGGCCACGATTCGTGCGCGCGTCGATCTTCTTTCGAACAGCCAGCGCCATGTGCTCAAGGTTGCCGCCGTCCTTGGACGTGAGTTCAGCACCAAAGTGTTGGCGAAGTTGCTTGCGCTTGGCCCATCTCTGCCTGACATACTCGCGACGCTCGCCGAGCAGGATCTGGTTCAGGTTGTGCGCACGCTGCCGGAGCCCGAGTACATGTTCAAGCACGTCCTCATCCAGAGTGTTGTCTATGAAACATTGCTTCGTCAGCAGCGTAAAACTCTGCATTTTATGGCTGGCGCGTCGATCGAATCGCTATATTCGGATCGGCTGGATGAGTACTACGAAGCGCTCGCATTCCATTTCAGTCATAGCTCGGAATCCCGCAAGGCCATCCACTACTTGATCATGGCCGGGGATAAGGCGGCGGGGGTCTTCTCCCTGGCAGTTGCCAGGAAGCACTACCGTGAAGCCATCGAAGTGATGGATGCTCTGGACGAAATTCCAAAGCGTGAATGGATTGACCTGACTCTGAAGTGGGCAGAGGTTTCCCACTATGCGCCCTCTGATGATCATATAAAGATTCTCGACAAATCAAAACAATTCGCTCGGGAACTCCGGGATGACCAGCGACTGGCGCAAGTCACCTACTGGATAGGGCGAAATCTGCGCTTGATTGGAAGGCTGAGTGAATCAATCAGCGTACTGGAGCAATGCATCGAACTGGCTGAAGTCCTAGGGGATGCGGAATTACTGGCATTCCCTTACAACACCATTGGTCGGGCTTGTTTTTTCACCGCGGACTATCCCAAGGGGATCGACTACATGGAAAAAGGCATCGCCATGATGGAGCAAGCGGGAAACATGGAAGAGGTCTCCTATTCTTGCGGATTCTGTGGTGATTGTTACGGGTGGACAGGGAATTTCTCCAAGGCTTTTTCTCTTTGTGAGCGCTCGCTGGAACTCGCGAAAGAGACGGGTGATTTAAGCCGGCAAATGGGGTCGTATTGGTATTTGTGCGTGACTCAACTCATTCACGGTAGTTGGGAGGCGGCGCTGGAATCGGCGACACAGGAAGGGGATTTGGCCAATCGTGTAGGGGCCGAAATGATGGCTGCTCATGGAACTGCTCTTCGTGGATGGGCCACCTTTATGGTCGAGGATCCGATCAAAGGGGTTGAATTGATGCGAGAAGGAACGCAACGGTTTGAAGCGACCGGGACAATTCAAGGAATCACCATGTTGTACGGGGCACTCGCCGAGGCTTGTGCTATTTCCGGCGCTCGAGAGGAGGCATGCGCGTATGCTCGAAAAGCTTTCGATACCCGCAAGGCGGGAGAGTTGATTGGGGAAATTGTCGCGTATCGAGGGCTCGCCATTTGTGCTGCGCAGGAAGCGCCCCCCGATTGGGCAGCCGTCGATGGACATATGAGGCAGAGTATGGAGCTCTGTCAGGCAAGACAAACCAAACCAGATGAAGCCATCGCTCACTTCCGCTACGCCGAAATCTTGCACAAGAAGGGCGATCTGGATACTGCGCGCGTGCAGCTTGACCAGGCCGAGGCGCTGTTTGACGGGATGGGAATGACGTGGTGGTTGGAGCAGACCAGTGAGTTGGAGGGGAAAATCAGTCGAGGGAAAGTATTCAAGGGCTTTGCACCTGTTGTAAACGCCTAGAAAAAATATCCCGCGGATCTGCGCGTGGGCAGCGATGAGGCCGACCACAAAGGCGGCGGTGCTTGCGTAAACATGCTTTCTCTTGGTGGTTGGCTTTGCGGCATGAATCGCTATTAATTTTCAGCTGGCTTGTCAAACCAAACTAAATGTACTGCTAACGCCGTGATGATCGGTTGAAGATCATCGGTTTCTCAGCTGAGCTCGGACAGGGGTTGTTCAACTTTGCTCAGATAGTAGGGCATGCCCATATCGCGGTACGTGACGCATGCGCGCGTAAGTTCTTCCATGGCCTCACCTTTGTTTCACATGGATTGTTAAGGGTTGTCATGATGGCAGCGCGAGCATTTCATGGGACACCCACCATTTCCATGCACTGCGGACGAAGAGGGCATGCGCATTTGACGGTGGTCAAACAGAAAAAGACCGACGATCAGTCGCGTGATAACTTTCGAAAACTGACTTCAGCGAATTACAGGGAGGCGTTATGGACTGGCGCGAACGCAACAAGAAGACCGTCACGGAGTTTTACGATCTCATGTTTAACCAGAACAAGCCGCGCGAGGCGATCGAACGCTACACGGGCGAGAGCTACACCCAGCACAATCCGCACGTGGCGGATGGCAAGGAAGCGTTCATCACCTATTTCGAACGCATGAATCGTGAACATCCCGGCAAGCGCGTTACCTTCAAGCGGGTCATTGCCGAAGGAAACTTTGTCGTCCTGCACTGCCACCAGGAGTGGCCAACCGACAAGGACCGCGACTGGGCGGGTATCGACATATTCCGCCTCGATGACAACGGCAAAGTCGTGGAGCACTGGGATGTGTTGCAGGTCGTCCCGGTGCACTCGGAAAATCCCAACACAATGTTCTAGGTTGAAACATGCGCCGGGCAGAGTCCAGCTGCCCGTGAAATTGCCGTACTAGGCACGCTGAATTAACCCGATTGTGCAGTGCAATCGGTAACCTATCCGTAAGCGCGCGCCGTCTACTCTTGGTTTTCAAACGGCTTTAGGAAACTTCCCGGCAGATGTGCGTGATGACAAAGTCATTCGACGGATCAATACGTTAACTGTCTTGACGACGGCTGGGAGTTGAACTAACCGCGCAGGCCTTGCTTGGGTATTTGTAGTCGACACCCTGGAAAGGCACAATAAAACGCGTTGAACGCGGCGATTGCGTTGGGGACTTATGGAACTGGGCGCGTGGCTTGAGACCAATGGACTCGGCAAATACGCCGACGTGTTTGCGGAGAACGAAATTGACTTCGACGTTCTTCCGCAACTGACCGAAGACGACCTCGAGAAACTCGAATTGTCGGTTGGCGCGCGTCGGCGCCTTTCATTGGCCGTGCAGTCACTTGACGCCACCGCGGCCTCACGGGCAGCAGAGCCGTTAGCAGATTCATTACAGGCCGAACGCCGCCAGCTCACCGTTATGTTCTGCGACATGGTGGGTTTTACCGAGCTTGCTTCGCGAGTCGATCCTGAAGTGCTGCATAACATCATCCGGATATACGAAGACAACTGCGCAGCGGCTATCACGCGTTACGAAGGGTATGTGTTCCAACGACTGGGTGATGGCATCGTCGCGTTCTTTGGTTATCCGCTTGCACACGAAGGCGAAGCCGAGCGTGCCATTCGCGCTGGGCTCGACATCATCGAAGCCTTGTCCATTCTTGATGTGCCCGAAATCACACACCTTTCTGTTCGCATCGGCATCGCCACCGGCGTCGTGGTAGTGGCCTCCGCCGAAAAGGGCGCAGTAGGCGATACCATGAATCTCGCCTCACGTCTTCAGGGCATTGCTCCGGTGGACTCCATCGTCGTCAGTGAGCGCGTGCGTCAACTGGCAAGCGGTGCGTTCGACTACGAAGACCTCGGCGAACAACAACTCAAAGGCATTGTCCGGTCCACGCGCGCTTACCGCATTGCTGGTGTTAGCGAAGCGGTCAGTCGATTCGAAGCGGCAAGCGGCGAGAAACTAACGCCTTTGGTCGGCCGCGATCTTGAGCTCGGGTTGCTAATGGACCGCTGGGCACTTGCACAAGATGGCGAAGGCCAGGTTGTGCTGCTCTCCGGAGAGCCGGGGATTGGCAAGAGCCGGATCCTTGATGCGCTGCGCGAGCGTCTTGAAGCGCAAGAGGTCAAATCACTGCGCTTTCAGTGCTCACCCTATTACGTCAACAGCGCTTTCTGGCCCAGCATCGCCAACTTCGAGCGGGCGCTGAAGTTTAAGCGCGACGAAACGCCTGACTCGAAACTCAACAAACTCGAATCGTTGATTGTTGGGCACTATCAACGCCCGTTAAGCGATGTACGTTTCATTGCCTCGATGCTCTCCATTCCTTGTGACGATCGCTACGGCGGGGACAACATGACCCCGCAGAAATGCAAGGACGAGACACTGCGAACGCTGGTCGATCTCTCGGAATCTGCCGCAAGAAAGCAGTCCTGTGTGATGTTGTACGAAGACGTGCATTGGGCGGATCCGACCACACTTGAGGTGCTCGATTTGTTGGTCGGCCGGGTCAAAGACATCCCGTTGCTCGTCGTGTTGACGCACCGCCCGGAATTTCATATCCGCTGGGCCCAACACGGTCATGTGAGCGCGCTCGATCTATCCAAACTCACGCGTACCCAGAGCCGGACGATGGTTTCCAGCCTCTCTGGTGGGAAATCACTACCTGACGATCTTCTTGCGCAGATCGTCGCAAAGACTGACGGGGTGCCGCTATTTGTCGAGGAACTGACCAAGTCGTTAATGGAAACAGGCCAACTCACCGAAGTCGGCAATCGTTTTGAGTATGCCGACACCGCCCACGCGATCACTGTCCCGGAGACACTCAGGGACTTACTCACTGCGCGCCTGGATCGTTCCGCGCCGGTCAAGGAGATCGCACAGATCGGCGCTGCGATCGGACGCGAGTTCAGGTATGAATTGATCGCGGCGGTTGCGCCTTTCGGGAAGGCACAACTAGACGATTCATTGACGCAACTAACAGATTCGGGGCTTGCCTTCCGGCGTGGAACGCCCCCGGAAGCGGTCTATATTTTCAAGCACGCACTGGTGCAGGACGCGGCATACGACTCGTTGCTAAAGAGCAAGCGTCAGGAGTTGCACAGCAAGATTGCGCGCGCAATCGAGGAGAGATTTCAAGACATCAGAGATAACGAACCGGAGGTGCTCGCCCAGCACCTTACGGAGGCGCGCTTGATCGAGCAAGCAGTCGATTGCTGGCTCCGGACAGCGCAGCGAGCGATCGGGCGATCCGCCTTGCCTGAGGCGATTGTGCATCTGAACAAAGGCCTCAACCTCGTTTTGGACCTGCCCGACTCCGTTGAGCGGATCGAAAGCGAACTTGCTTTGCGTACCGCATTGGGCACTGCATGGGTGGGCTTCAAAGGCTGGGGTGCACCGGAAATCTGGACTAGCTTGCATCCGGCGTTGGCGTTGGCGAAGTCTCTCGGTCACAAGAACGCACTGTTGATAATTTATTGGGGGTTGGTGCAGTACATATATTGCGTCGGCCGCGTAGCTGATTCGATTCCCTGGGCTAAAGAGATGCTCGAGGAAGCGGAGTCCAGTGGCGATGACGCTTTCCTGGTGCAGGCTCACTTGGCGACAAGCATCAGTTATTACTGGATGGGCAAGCTTGTCGAGGCGATGGGGCATGCAGAAAAAGTGTTCGCGCTCTACGATGAAGAAAAACACCGCTACCTGGTTAACTTGCTCAACAACGATCCCATGACGGCTGCCCAGGCGTATGCATCGCAGACGACATGGAAGTTGGGCTATCCGGATCGGGCCTTGCGTCTGAGTGATGAAGCGCTCGAGCGTTCCCGGCGGCTGGGTCATCTGTTCGATCTTGGGTATGCACTGACGATTGGGGCTGATGTATTCGATTTTCGTGGTGAACCAGATGAACTGCGCAGGCGTGCCGAAGAGTCTTACGCACTGGGGCGAGAGAGTAATTTACCGTTGCTATCTGAGTATCTGGCACAGAGCCGGATCGGCATATCACTTATTCGCGAAGGAAAGGGCGCGGAAGGAATTGTCTTCCTCAAGGCGGCCCTCGTGTTCTGGGAAAAGACCGGAGGAAAAATTCGAACTCCTTACCTCAAAGCAGTTCTCGCCGAAGGGATCGCGAAGTTGGGCGAGCACGATGACGCACTGAAATTGCTCGAAGAACAGATCGAAGAGGTCGAGCGTCCGGATCGGGAAGAGCGCCCTGACTATGCCGAAATGTTGAGGCTGAAAGGCTGGATACTTTCACTGGAAGGCGATCTCGCAGGCGCGGAGAAAGCGTACCTCGCCTCACTCGAGTTTGCGCGCGAGCAGCAAGCCAAGTCCTGGGAGTTGCGCACCTCCACCAGCCTTGCCCGGTTGTGGCAACAACAAGGCAAGTGCAAGGAAGCCCATGAGTTACTCGCCCCCGTTTATAACTGGTTCACCGAAGGCTTCGACACCAAGGATCTGAAAGAGGCGAAAGCGCTGCTCCAAGAGTTAGAGGTTGCTGCGTGAGCGAGGTTCGACAATGGCTGAGCGATCTTGAGCTCACTCAATACGCTGACGCCTTTGAACGTCATGAGATTGATATGTCTTTGTTGTGTCAAGTCGATGACGAGCTTCTCAAAGACATGGGTGTAAACATTGCAGGCCATCGGTTGCGCCTGAGGAAAGCGATCGGACGTCTTGCCGTCTCGGCCGAAGGCGAGAGCGTGAGTCAACGCCAGGGCAAAACGCAAGTCGGTACCGCAGACCCTCAGAGTCGCCTCCCGGAGCAGATCCCGGAGTTGAGCAAGGCACTCGAACTCCAAAAGGCGGTCGGGGAGATTCTTCGGGCCATCAGCCAGTCGCCCGCGGATCTTCAGCATATTCTCGATACGGTGGCCGCAAACGCAGGACGCCTGTGCAATGCGAACGATGTCGTGATCGTTCGGGTAGATGGTGATGCGTATCGGCGTGCCGGGTATTACGCGTCGGAGTCAAAAGTCGCGGAATTTCCAGCAGACGATCGCGTGCCGCTTCGTCGGGACTTTGTCTTGAGTCGTGCAATTATCGATCAGGCGGTCGTGCACGTGCCGAATCAGCTTGCCGAATCCGACGAGGAGTACGCCGGAGAAAAAGAGTCCGCGCGTCGTTTGGGCTATCGAACGAATCTGGCCGTTCCGCTGCTTAGCAAAGGCAAAGCGATCGGCGCTATTTCAATGCGGCGAAATGTGGTCTCGCCATTCTCCGAAGCCCAGATCGAAATACTGGAGACCTTCGCTAACCAGGCAGCTATTGCCGTAGAGAACACACGGCTTTTTAATGAGACAAAGGAGACGCTCAATCAGCAGAAGGCGACATCGGAGATTCTTCGAATTATCAGCGAGTCGCCCACCGATGTTCGGCCCGTCTTTGATGCCATTGCCGAGCGCGCGAGAGTTTTGTGCGCAGCGCGTGTTGGCATAACGACACGTTTCGACGGCGAGCAGATGCGATTGATTGGATATCACGCCGACCCCAGTGTCCCGCCGGGCGCAGAGGTGAAAATGCGATCGGCCTTTTCGGAGAAACTCGGGCGCGGGTCTATCAGCTCACGCGTTGTGCTGGCGAAAGCGCCGGTACAGATCGCCGACGTCCGTCTTGACGAGCATTATCCATTTAAAGAGTCTGCTCTAAAAGCAGGGTATCGAAGCGGCCTCGGCGTTCCCATGCTCCTGCGAGGTCAGGTGATCGGCGTCATCGCCGTGTCCGGCGACGAACCAGGGGAGTTCCCGGACAAGTACATCGCGCTATTGCAGACCTTCGCTGACCAGGCCGTCATCGCGATCGAGAATACGAGGTTGTTCAACGAGACAAAGGAAGCGCTGGAGCAGCAGACAGCGACTTCGTACATTCTTCGCATCATCAGCGAGTCGCCCACTGAAGTGACGCCGGTTTTCGAGGCAATTGCCGAGCGCGCAAGGGTTTTGTGTGGAGCGCGTGTGGGCATAACGACACGCTTTAAAGGTAAGAAGCTGGAGTTGATAGGCGCCGACATTGACCCACGCGTACCTGCAGATGAAAGAAAGAAGATGCGCGCCGGCTTTGCGGAGAAACTCGGCCAAGGGTCAATGAGCGCCCGCGTTGTATTGGCAAAAGCACCGGTAAAGATCGCCGACGTACGCCTTGACGATGAGTACCCATACAAGGAAAGCGCCCAGATCGCGGCATATCGAAGCGTCCTTGGGGTGCCGTTGTTATTGGGAGGGGAGGTCATCGGTACGCTCGTCGTATCGGGTGAGAACTCTGAGATTTTTACGGAAAAATTTGTCGCGTTACTTCAGACCTTCGCCGACCAGGCGGTGATCGCGATCGAGAACACGCGGTTGTTCAACGAGACGAAGGAAGCGCTGGAGCAGCAGACAGCAACTTCCGAAGTGCTAAGAGTCATCAGCGCTTCAGTCACCGACGCCCAGCCGGTGTTTGATGTCATCGCCGAGCGGGCGGCGCGATTGACAACCGCACTTAGAGGTACGGTATTCCGATTCGACGGCGAGTGGATTTCCCTGGTTAGCACCTTCGGCGCTTCTTCTCGTGGCCTGGCCGCTTTGCGCAAAGCCTTTCCGATGCGCGCCGACGGTGGATCCATCGCCGCGCGGACGGTGCGCAGCGCCAAGGTAGTGAACGTGGCCGACCTGCAATCCGAATCCGGCCTGGCACCCTCGCTCGAAAAGCTGGCTTCAGAGGGAGGGTCTGGCAGTATTCTGGCGGTGCCGATGCTGCGCGGCACCCAGGTCATCGGTGCCATCACGGTAACTCGTCAGGAAATTGGTGGATTTGCCGGCAAAGAGGTCGAACTGTTGGAGACTTTCGCCAGTCAGGCCGTCATTGCCATCGAAAATTCGCGTCTGTTCAATGAGCTTGAATCGCGCAACCGTGATTTGGCGGAGTTGCTCGAGCAGCAAACCGCAACCAGCGATATCTTGCGTGTGATCAGCAAGTCTCAGCGCGATGTGATGCCGGTGTTTGAGACAATTTGCACTGATGCACGAAGATTGTGCAGCGCGACTTTGGTGGTCTTTTATACTTTCGATGGCGAACTGCTGAGATACCAGGCGAATGACGGTTTAGACGTTGCGTCGATCGACGCAATGCGACAAAAATTTCCGATACCTCCCGACCGCGGTACTGCGCTCGGACGCGCTATCCTCGATCGCGCAATCGCTTACATTCCAGATATTCGTGAAGAAAAAGATTATCTCCTTCATGACCTGGCAAAGACGGTGGACTATCGTAGTACGTTCTCAGTGCCTTTGCTGCGCGCTGGTAAGCCGATAGGCGCGATTAGCGTCTCGGGGTCCAAACCCGCGATGTTTTCGGAACGTCAGATTTCTTTACTTCAAACTTTCGCCGAACAAGCGCTGATCGCGATCGAGAATACGCGTTTGTTCAATGAGCTCGAAGCACGTAATCGGGACTTGACCGAGTCACTCGACCAGCAAACAGCGACGACCGGAATTTTGCAGGTCATCAGCAAGTCGCAGCGCGACGTACAACCGGTATTCGATGCGATCGCGGCGAGTGCCATGAAACTGTGCGGCGCATTGAACGCAGGCGTGCACACGTTTGATGGCAAGTTGATCCGGTACGTGGCGAACGCGGTGAACGCGGACTTGTCTCCACTGACGCGCACCGAAATGATCAACGCGCTCCGAAAGATTTTCCCAATGCCCGTAAGCGGTCCGGCAGCGACTGCTCAGGCAATACGCACACGAAGCGTGGCATACATCCAGGATGTGGAGGAGGATGCGCGGTTCACTGAGAATGAGGCATTACGTCAATTGATCAGTCGCTCGGTCGTCTCGGTGCCGATGTTGCGCGGAGGGGAGCCGATCGGAGCGATTACCGTCAGCGGCAATGCGCCGGGTATGTTTACCGAGCGGCAAATATTGCAGCTCAAGACTTTCGCCGAACAGGCCGTCATTGCGATTGAGAACACGCGTTTGTTCAACGAGTTGCAATCCCGGACGCACGAACTGGCGCGTTCGGTCGAGCAACTGCGTTCATTGGCGGAAGTGGGTCAGGCGGTAAATTCGACA
>Ga0316191_10001572_pt1 | contig 16196 bp, 13 predicted proteins | sample Eddworburr2cm_MG_FD_204928 | JGI IMG/M metagenome (GOLD analysis project Ga0316191, IMG submission 204928) | Coastal sediment microbial communities from Maine, United States - Eddy worm burrow 2 cm | ecosystem: Environmental > Aquatic > Marine > Coastal > Sediment | place: USA: Maine...
CACGTCCACCACCACCGCCACCTCCGCCGCCACGGGCACCACCGCCACCACGACTGCTCATTGAACGGTTACTGGACTGGCCACGATTGATACTCTGGCGGGTTTTTTGCGCATTTCCCGCACCGGTAAGGGCGCTGTCCCGTGATTTTGGCTGCCTGCTGGCAGTGTCACGTGTCTTGCCGACATCGCGGTTTTGCATCGAACCTTTCGCCTGATCGCGATTCAGGTTGCTCGCTGCATCGCGCGTCTTGCCGGCATCCCGGTCACCCAGTTTGCCCTGTGCAACGTCGCGATTGGCCTTGCTGATCGAATCCCTCGCCTTGTCACCACCGGAACCCTTTAACTCCTTGCGACCCTCAGCCGGATCGACCGCGCGCTTGTCCAGTGTTGCGCGGGCCTTGTCACGCTGTGCATCACGACCGCGGAAATCCTCGCGCTTGTCGGCCCCGCCGCGCTTGTTTTCGAACTTCTGGCGGCTCTTGTCATCCTTGTAAGGCACACCCCGGCGATTATTGGAATTATGGTTCCAGTTGGTGTTCTTCTTGTTAACGTCGAGCTTGTTGCGATTGACATTGATATTGTTGTACTTGTTGACGTTGATATCGACGCTGCCGCGACCGCGGCCCCAGTTACAACCACCCCAGAGCGAGTTGGTAATACCGACACCAATACCGAAACCGATGCCGCGCACGACGGCGGAACCAAATCCATAACCATAGGGCCGGTAATACCACGGTGTGTAATGCGGCCACCACCAGCTACCGTATATGATAGTCGGATTGTAGGACGGCACATACACCACCTGGGGATCCGCCGGCTCGATGATAATGACCGTCTCACTTGAGGACGGCTCTTCCACGATCACCTTTTGCTGCTCGGTCGTCTCGAGATTACCTTCTTCCCTGGCCTTGCTGCGCAGCTTCTGGACGGTGTCCATGACGCCGTCCGAATCAGCCAGGAAGGCATCACCCACATCCTGCACCCAGTCCGGTTGTTCACCCATCATGGTCATTACCTGTGGAAAGGCAACCAGCGACATCACGCTGGGATCCCAGGACTCGTCCTGTACCGCCTGCACCGCGGCGTCACCGTCCTGATCGGGGTTGTCTTTCGACCACTTGACGGCCTCGGCCACGTCTGCCGGGTACGTCGATGCCATCAGGATCTGTGCCAGCAATGAGTCCGGATAGAGCGCTATCGGCGCCATCATCTGGTCAAGTTCAGCCTCGCTGAAGGTCGCGTCCTCAGCCTGCACAGTCCCGACAGACAGGCAAAGCATGGTGGCAAACACGAGTTCGCCAAGCATCGCTAACAGTTTTTTCATGGTTATCCCCTTGTTTTGTGTTCCTGCCTGCGTTGCGGCCTGCCCCTGCGCAGAAGGCGTTAAATCACGCCGCTGTACCACTGACGATATGAATATCGCGTTGTGGAAACGGGATACCGATGCCTGCTTCATCAAAGCGGTTCTTGATGGTCTCGGTGGCATCGAACTTGACACCCCAGTAATCCCCGGACTTGGTCCAGACGCGGACAATAAAATTGACACTGCTGTCCGCAAGCTCAGCGACCGCCACCTGCGGCGGCGGATCAGACAAGATACGTTCTTCCTTGCTGATGATGTCATTGAGCACGTCCCTGACCTTTGACAGGTCTGCATCGTAGGCGACACCGACGGTCATATCGACACGGCGGTTTTCCTCTGCCGAGTAATTAATGATGTTGTCACCGGATATTTTCGAGTTCGGGATAATAATGGTCTTGTTGTCGCCGGTTTTCATGGTCGTGGTGAAAATCTGCATATCCTTGACGACGCCGGCCACGCCGGCAGCCTCGACAAAATCACCGACCTTGAAGGGACGAAAGATAATCATCAGGAAACCGGCTGCGAAATTTGCCAGTGACCCCTGCAGGGCCAGACCTACCGCGAGACCGGCGGCACCGAGAATGGCGATAAAAGAAGTTGTCTGTATACCGAGCTGGCCGAGTGCTGCAATCACAACGAAAGCCAGCAAGGCAATGTAGACAATACTGCCGACGAAACCGATGATAATGGGGTCGGCACCACCCTTCTCCATCATGCGACGCACGCCGCGGCGTATACCCTTCGCGACCCAGCGACCAATAATAAAGATGGCCAGTGCGGCCAGCACCTTGATTCCCCAGTCGGTGGCCAGATCCTGCACCGTCAACCATAACTGGCTGACATCCTCGACACTGGTCGGAATGACGTCCATCACATCAACCGGAGGGGTTGTTTCTGCTACTGCTGCTGTCTCGTCGCTGGCCATCTACTTTCTCCTCGTGAATAATCAATCGAAAACAATTGCAGCATGTTACTGCTGTATGAGCGGGCAAACAATGTTTCAGGCACGCCGGCAGCGCAACAGCGTGTGCCCTGCACCGATATCATCAGTTTCCTGCGCCACTATCAGGCCAGCCTCATGCAGCAGTGCCTTGATATCGTCTGAGTGATACATGCGACTGTTGCCGTTGGCGATGCAGGTAAAATACAACGAGGTCGCATCGAGGCTGAAGCGGGCAGCCTCGTATTTTTGCCGATCGCAAAACAGCTCGATGATGTACAGCACGGTATTGCGGTCCATGACCGCAACGGTATTCCCTAGTATCTTGAGGATTTCCGGCTCGGAAAAACAATCGAGAAACTGGCACATCCAGATGACGTCGGCCCCTTTGTAATAGGACAGGTCCTCGCGCAGTACATCCAGCGGGTATTCATTGAGGCGATCGCTGAATCCCGCTGCCGCAATATTCTCCCTGGCGACGGCCAGCTGTTGTGGCAGATCCATGAGGGTAACGCGTACCTGCGCATCGTGAGCCAGGCAGCGTTGTGCCCAGCGGCCGGTGTTGCCGCCGATATCGAGTATCTCTTTCACGGGTGTGGCAAACACCACTGGCAGCAATTCATCAAACACGCGGTCGGAGTAAAAATGATCGAAACGCAGCCAGCTTTCCGATGCCGACCCGGGCAACTTCGTCAGACCGTCATAGAGATTCTCCCAGTCGCCCAGCGCGGCCAGCCCGCGCGGCTTGCCGTCACGAATGGACGCATCCAGTGCACCGAGTGCCTGGTAGCAGACATCGCGGGTAAAATCCATGTTCACCCGTGTCATGTCGTCATTAAGTACAAAGTAGCCGGCCTTGGTCAGGATGTAGGCACCGTTTGCCTCAACGACCAGTCCGATATCGACAGCGAAGTCCAGCAGTACGCGGGTGCCATACAAAGAGAGTCCGGTTTGAGCGGCCAGCTGTTGCGCATCAATACCCGCTTCACCGGCCGCATCGATACCGGCCAGCAGGCCACGGTCACGCAACACCACGGTCGCCTGGAAAACAAACGGGGCAAAGGCGATCCACTGGGCCAGCGACTTTGCCTCCAGTGCACTGCCCTGACCCGCTGCCCTGTTAATGTTCATGCATGCACCCTCCTCGCGGCCCTGGGCCGGGCATCACCCGGCCACCTGCCAGCGCGTGATCATACCGCGGCGGTCTCCCTGATTCATCAGGGTAAGCCCGACAGGGAAAGCGCTCGCCGGGCATAGCGGGACATGCAAACTACTGTTTATCATACGGTAACTGTTTCCCCTCACGAGCCCCAATCTTGTACAATTCGCACCTGCATACGGCATGGCATGGGAACCGATGTGATTGATGAACTGAAAACATTGCTGATCACCGAACTTAACCTGGAAGACATTTCACCCGACGACATCGATGCAAGCGCCCCGCTGTTTCGCGACGGCCTGGGACTGGACTCGATCGATGCGCTGGAGCTGGCAGTGGTAATAGACAGGAAATACGGCATCAAGATCAAATCATCCGACGAACGTAACAAGGAAATCTTCTCCTCCCTGAACGCACTGGCCGATTTTATTACCGCCAACCGTACCCGCTAGTGTCGAACCGGCTCGTTAAAGGAACACAGCTTGTCCTGCTGATAGCCGCTTACCCGGTAATTATCTACCTGCTGCTGTCATTCCAGCTTGCGTGGCTGGGTGCCCTGCTGGTCTTCGGCATGATCGTGTGGAAACTGCGCGGGCGGGATAACTGGCTGTGGTGGCTGCTTGTACTGCTGCTCAGCGCCCTGGCAGCCGCGCGACTGTTCGGGATCGATGCCATGGTTAAGATGTCCCCGCTGTTTATTCATACCAGCCTGTTCTCTATCTTTATGCAGAGCCTGTACCACACCCCATTGATCGAGCGATTTGCACGCCTGCAGTTCACCACCGGACTGCCACCTGAAATCGCCGCCTATTGCAGAAAACTGACCATGCTGTGGACGGCCTTTTTTGCCGCCAATATCGCAGGCTGTGTCTGGCTGGCCATCCGTGGCGACGATGCCACCTGGATGCTGTACAACGGCCTGATCGTCTACCTGCTCATCGGCGCACTGCTGCTGGGTGAGTACCTGTGGCGGCGGATCGCTTTTCCCGAGCTGTACATTGCACCGCTTGCCGACACCCTTCGCAGCATGATCGCCAATGGCCACAAGATCTGGGAACGGGAAAAACATGACGCGGCGTGATCACCCTGACAGCGTCCGTGTGCGCTTCACATCAAGTGCAGCCAGACCGCTTGCCTGCATGGCAGGATGCGCCGTATCACTCGGGCAGTTTCGTGCCGACGTCGAGCACCTCATGGCACAGTTGCAGCCCGAAGGCGACACCCTGATCAGCTGTCCGGGACGCTATGCATTCAGCGTCGGCCTGCTGGCCTCCTGGCTGAGTGGCAAGGCGGTGGTGTTGCCGCCCAATCACCGCGACGAGACCCTGCAGGCTATTCGCCGCCGCTTCAATATCGTCTTTGAATGCGATGCGGCATGGGGCCGACTGCTGCCAACAACGACGGCCCGTAAGGTACATGGCCACTGGGAAGCGTCGCTGCCACGTGATATCCACGCCGTGAAACTGTTTACCTCGGGTTCCACCGGTACGCCCAGGGTCGTCACCAAGTCTGTTGCCAACCTGCTCGATGAGGCCCGCGCCGTTGCCGCGGAGTTCAACTGGCCCGCCGGTCCCATGGTCGCCGGGGTACCACCGCAGCATCTCTACGGGCTGACCTTCTCGGTGCTGTTGCCGTGGGTACTCGGCAACACCTGGGTCGATGACATGCCAAGCTACCCTCGCGACGTGTTGCAGGCCCTGCGACACACTGGTGCGAAAACACTGATCAGTGTTCCCGCCCAGTACCAGGCGTTGCTGGAGGACGGCACCAACCTGCACGGCATCCTGTGTGTATCCGCCGCGGCCCCCCTGCCCGGCAACCTGGCCCGACAGTGGCAACAACAGCACGGCAGCGACATCCTCGAAATCTACGGTTCCACCGAGACCGGCGTGATTGGCCACCGCCGGCAGCGGTATGCCGAGACATGGCAGGCCTTCCCCGGGGTCCGGCTGTCCACGGAACAGGACTTGCTCAAGGTAGAGTCACCGTTTGTCGGTACTGAAATGGCGGGCGCTTTCCTCACCGCCGACCGCGGCACGTTAGCGCAACAGGGGTGCTTTCAGTTGCTGGGCCGCGCGGATACCATCGTCAAGATTGCCGGTAAGCGGGTTTCGCTGACGAATATCGAGGACAGCCTGCGCGCCTGTCACGGCGTGGCGGAGGCCGCTGTCATCGCCGTGCCCGCCACGGGACGGGTGCGCGACATCGCCATCTGGGCCGCTGTCGTTGCAGCCGGCGACCGACCGCTGTCACCCCGGCAACTGCAGGCGGATCTGCGCGGCAAGCTTGATGGTATCGAGATCCCGCGGCGCATACTGCTGGTTGAGCAGTTGCCGCGCACGGCCAGCGGTAAACTGCCGGGTGCGGCCGTGGCAAACCTGTTCGACGAACATGACCGCGCCCGTGTTCAGCTTTGACGATGTCAGCCACTCCCGGGACGGCGATGCACTCTCCTGCCGTTGCGTGGTGGCCGCGGACATGCCTTGTTTTAACGGGCACTTCCCGGACATGCCGATTATGCCAGCGGCGGCGCAGATCGAAATGATCCAGTCGCTGCTACAGCAGCACATGAACTGGAATGCAGTCATCGCAGGCGGCAGTGCACTGAAGTTCAGCGGCCGCATACAACCGGGCGCCACCCTCGCCATCCGGCTGCAGCGCACACCCTCCGGCACGCTCGACTTTAGTGTGGCACACAATGACACCGTGGTATCGAAGGGCTCGCTGCAACTGGCGTGTGGCAGCCGTGACTGAAAGCGTATGCGCCGTGGTGCCCGTCTACAATAATCCGCTGACACTCGGCACGGTGGTCGCGGGACTGCAGCAGACACTCGAGCACGTCATCATCATCGATGATGGCAGCGATGAGGCGACGCGGGGCCTTGTTGACCGTCTGGCCGACGAGGATCCGCAGCATGTCCATGTGCAGCATTTGCCCGCCAACCGCGGCAAGGGGGCAGCGGTCAAGGCGGGATTGCAACACGCCCTGGCGCTGGGTTTCAGCCATGCCCTGCAAGTGGATGCCGACGGACAACATGACCTCGGTGACGTCCCGCAGTTCCTGCAGCGCATGCAGGCCGCACCGGATGCGCTGATAATGGGTGCCCCGCTATTCGGTGATGACATACCCGCGATTCGCAAGTACGGCCGCAAGCTGACCACGCTGATGATTGCCCTCGAGGCCGGTACACTGAAGCTACCGGATGCCATGTGCGGCTTTCGCCTCTACCCGCTAGCTGCGATCTGTGCACTGCGCAGTCTGTGTGCAAGGATGTGTTTCGACCCCGAGATCATGATCCGGGCACACTGGGCAGGTATCCCGATCCTGTCCGTACCTACCCGGGTACGCTACCTGTCCGCCGCGGAAGGCGGTGTATCGCACTTTCGAGGCGTGCATGACAACGTGCTCAACGTCGGCCTGCATGCCTGGCTGCTGCTGCAGGCACCGCTGCGCTGGCTGCTGCGCAGCAACAAGCTTCGCCACGCATGAGCGACTGGATAACGGCCAGGGAACGGGGCTCCTCCTGGACCGTCAACTTTATGATCCGGCTGTGCCGGCGACGCCATCGCTGGCTGGTGAACCTGCTGCTGTACCCGATCGCCGCCTATTTTTTCGTTACCGGGCGCAGTGCGCACCGCGCCAGCAGACACTTCTTCATGCGCGCAACAGGACAGGCGCGCTGGTTGGATTACTATCGCCAGCTACTGTGCTTTTCACGCTGCCTGGTCGATCGCGTCGCCCTCCTCAGCGGCGCTGCGGACCCGTTCGAGGTGCATTCCAGTGGCCGCGAGGTCCTCATGGAAGCGCGCCGCGACGGTCGCGGCCTTATCATGCTGGGTTCACACCTGGGCAGCTTCGAAGCCTGCCAACTGCTGGCCAGGAAACACATGGAACTTGATGTCCATATCGTTGCTTACTTTGCCGGTTCCACCAGGATCCGCCAGGCACTGGATGCGATCAACCCGGCACTGCAACACAACATCATCGATCCCACGGAACCTGACGCGGTATTCCGCATGCGCGACGTGATCGACAGTGGCGGCCTGCTCGCGATACTCGGTGATCGTACCGGCATCGGCGAAAAGTACGCACAGGTCGATTTCCTCGGTGCACCGGCCTGCCTGCCAACCGGCCCCTATTACCTCGCGTCCATCCTGCAGTGTCCGATCGTGTGTTTCTTCGGCGTGCGCGTCGATCATGACAGTTACAATACTTACGCCATCAAGCTGACCGACCGTATCAGGCTGGCACGTGGACGACGCGAGCAGCAGGCACAGGCCTGTGCGCAGCAGTATGCTGACCTGCTGGCGGACAAGGCCCGGGAATACCCCTACAACTGGTTTAATTTTTACGAGTTCTGGAACCTGCCAGGCGATGCCAGGCCATGATTGTTGCTGTCCAGAAACGCTGCAAGTGCTCTCGCAAAGACGCACATAAATTTGAATATGCTTTGTAACCATTCACCACGGAGGCACAGAGAACACAGAATGTGTGCTTTGAACAAGCCCCGAATAATTAGCATAAACCATGTCACCAATATTCTGTTTTTGTCGTTTTCGCACGATTAAATTTCGAAACGTCTCTGCGTACTCCGTGTCTCTGTGGTGTACTGAATAGTTACTATGCTTTTTAACAAGGAACGATACCTTTACGATCTTTGCGCCTTGGCGAGAGTGTTTCTTTCCGTATGGAAACCCGTCAACCTGCTGCTGTTCGCAATAGCAGTGCTTCCCGCAACAGTAACTGCACAGGACACGCTCACGGCTGTACTGCAGCGACTGCGGGTGCAGGAGACACTCCATTTCAGTTACCGGGAAACACGCACCCTGCAACTGCTGGCGGCACCGTGGCAAGCCACTGGCGACCTGTACACCTCCCCGCGGCAGATGGTGATTGCACAACAATCACCAACGCCTGTATTGACCGTCATCTCTGCCGGGCGGATGTTGCATATCGACAGCACGCAGGATCTGCAGCGCAGTCTGAAACTGGAGCAACCGTTTGCCGTACCGGGCATGGAGCCGTTCATGCAGTTGCTTTACGGCACGGGCGGACAGACCGAACTGGAACAGCATTACACGCTCAGTTTCGACACTGCCGCTCAACGCTGGTCATTGCAACTGGTGCCACAGCAGCACACGCAACACGGCATCATCCGTATGCAGCTATCCGGTGCCAGCGGCCGCGGTCCGGACCGCCTGCTGCTGGAACAGGCAGACGGTGACCACACGGAATGGCAGTTGTCATTACTGTCACAGGGTGCGGCAGCCGACCGGGATCTGCAGCAAGCACTTGAGCCGCTGCTCGACCATTAATCGCTATGACAAGGGTCTGGATCTTTCTGCTGTTTGCTGCCGCACTCGTGATGGCGACACTGCAACTGACCACCGTACAGACCGACATCGGTGATTTCTTTTTCTCCGCCGATCGTGACGATCCCGGTTACCGGGTGGGCCAGCTACAGTCCGATGAACTGGCGCGCCGCTACCTGATCAGCGTTGCCCACCCGGACACGGACAACGGCACCGCCGCGGAATTCGTGGCCGCACTGCAACGGGCACTGGCGGAATCGGAACAGGTACAGCGTGTCTGGACAGAGCCGTTCAGCCAGGCCGAGGTCGAGCAACTGCTGCGCTTTTATGCGCCCTATCAGCTGCAGCTGCTGTCGTTGTACCCCGAGCACGAGATCGGCCGACTGCTCAGCGCGGAGGGCATGGCATCACAGGCCGGGATCATCAAGCGCACACTGCTCGGGCCTGATCCGTCACTGCTCAAATTGCTGCTGGCCGACGATCCCATGTTGCTGACACTGGCCTGGCTGACGCACACCGGACAGGCAGTCAGGCAACCGGACAACGACCCGGCACATAGCGCGTTCTTCCTGGAGACACGCCACGCGGGACTGGACACCGCGGCCCAGCAAGGCTTTCAACAGCTACTGACAACGACCTTCGCAGCACTTAACAGCCGCCATGACGAACACTTTACTCTGGAATTTACCGGCGTCGCGGTCTTCGCTGTCAACATCCGTGAGCAGGTCAAACAGGACATCACCCGCATCAGCAGTCTCTCCGCCGGCATCGTTATCCTGCTCTTCTGGCTGCTGTTTCGTTCCCTGCGTGCGCTGCTGTGCATCAGCATCCTGCTGATCACGACGGCCTGCATTGCGACCCTGCTGACCCAGTGGCTCTATGGCTACCTGCACGGCCTGACGCTGGCCCTCGGCACCACGCTGATCGGTATCTGCATCGATTATTTCATTCACGGCATGGTGCATGCTGGCGACACGCGCGGCGCTGAACGGCTGCAGGCCATTCGCCGCATCTGGCCGGCGCTACTGGTCGGCGCCGCAACCACCCTCATCGGTTACACGGCACTGAGCTTCAGCGGTTTTTCCGGCCTGCAGCAAGTAGCCGTATTCACCGGCAGCGGTATCGTTGCGGCCTTGCTGCTCACCCGTTACCTGCTGCCCGACCTGATGGACCTGTTGCGCGTAAAGGGGCAGCCACGCATCAACCTGTCAGTACTGCTCGCGATTAATGTCAGCACACGCGCACGCACTCTGGTCATCGCACTCATTGCCCTCTGCCTGCTGGCGGGTGGCAGCCGCATACAGTGGGCTGATGACATGGACAGGCTGGCGCCGTCACTGCAACAACTGGCAGCAACGGATCGCTCGATACGTGCCCGCCTGTCCAGCATCGAACCCGGTCGTTTCATCCTCGTCAGCGGTGACCGCATGGAGGTCGTGTTGCAAACCGCCGAGGCAGTACAGCGGCAACTGCACGATCTGCAGCAGCAGGGCAAGCTGGACGCGTACTATCCGCTGTTTCCATGGCTGGCATCCACGCAACTGCAAACCCGTAATACACAGGCGTGGAACGACGCCATGAGCCCGGCGGTCCGGGAACGCTGGACAAAAACACTGGCAGCGCATGGACTCAGTGCCGCGGCCTTTCCGCCACTCGGCGTTGCCGTTGATGCCCGGCTCGACCCTGTAGCAGCCATGACCTCTCCGGCCGCGACCCTGCTGTCGACGCAGTTAATGCAGGACACGGCGGGTATCACGGCCGTCATCTGGCTCGGCAGGCATGACCCGCAAGCACTGCGGGACGCGATGCAGGCCATTCCGGATGCCAGTTACTTCAGTCAAAAAGATACTATCCGGCAACTGGCCCGCGACTACCGCTACAAGGCGCAAACCCTGCTGGTGTGGGGACTGCTGCTGATCCTGGCATTACTGAGCGCACGCTACCGCTCGGTTGCCGATGCTCTGCGGGTACTCACGCCGGCGACCCTGTCGCTCATGTTGCTGCTGGGTCTTTGGGGACTGTCCGGCGCCGCCATGGGCATGCTGCATCTGATCGGCCTGCTGTTAACAGCAGCGGTGTGCGTGGATTACGGGGTGTTTTTTCTGGAAAACAGCAGCGGCAACAGGGTGCGCACCTATCAGGCCATCACCGTCTCGGCCATTACCACGGCGGCTGCATTCGCCAGCCTCGGCGTGGCGGAAAATCCGGCCCTGCATGCCCTTGCCTGGACGGTGGCACCGGGCGTGCTGGCAGGCTTGCTACTCTGTCCCGTGATGCTCCGGCACAGCAGTCGCGGGGCAACGAACGACGACTGATGCTAGAAAAGGCGTTGCTTCGCGACCAGTTCACGGTGTTTTCGGGGGTATGTCAGTGGAAACAGACTCAGCCGTCTTGTCGATAGTGTCACCGAAATGGGCAATGACTTCTTCAGCGTAACCAATACCGGCCTCGGCGTAAAAACTCCAGGTGGTTTCCACGCCCGCAGCCTTGAGTATTGCTTCATCTTCCGGGTATTGCACCACGGCGAAGATGTGCCCGTCGGAGCGGCGACTGCGGATCCCGCGGGTGACGCCAAGATTCTGTTCAAGCTCGGGGAGCGCCAGCATCGCCACCGCGACGTTGCCTTTTCCGGTTCTTGCCCAGAACTCATCATCAGTCGCATCGGCCTGGATGACGTTGCGACCGGCGGCGACATGCCGGGACACCGTGTCGGGATCGACATCGATTCCGATCAGCCAGTCGCCGTAGTGCCTGTTCAGGGTATCGTATGCGCCGGTGCCGACGCGCCCCATGCCAATGATCGCGATGCGTGCCTCCCCCGGGTCAATGGGCATATCTTCCGGCAGCGGGATGGCCGTCTCGAAAGGGGCAAGGTGCACATTGAGTTTCTTATGTAGTACGCGTGAACGGGCATTCAGGGGAGCGGCCGCAATAAAGGTCAGCGTCAGCGCCAGGGCGATGATTACCAGCCAGTCACTGCTCAACCAGCCGTTAACGACAGCAATGGCCCCGACGATCAGGCCGAATTCACTGTAGTTGGCGAGCGCCAGCGAGGCGAACAGTGAGGTGTGGGCGCGCAACCGGAAGCGGGTGAACAAACCGAAATACAATATCACCTTGAGCATCACCACCACGGCCAGGCCCAGCGCCACCAGCAATGCCGACAGGCTGATGGTTCCAGACATGCCGATACTGAGGAAGAAACCGACCAGCAGCAGGTCCTTGAAGCCGAGCAGCTTTTTCGACAACTCGCCAGCCGCGGGGTGTGCCGCCAGCAGTGCCCCGGCAATCAGCGCACCCAGGTCACCCTTTACATCAACCACGTTGAACAGCGACCAGCTGCCAAAGGCCAGTGCCAGGCCGAAGAGAATCTGCAATTCGCTGTGACCTGCACGGGTCAGCAGGTCCGCCAGCACGCCACGCAGCGGGATCAGCCCAAGCAATGCGAACGCCCATGGCGAGGGTATCTTCCCGGCTGACACGGCGAGGAACAGCACCGCAAAGATATCCTGCATAATCAATACGCCGATCGCGAGCTGCCCGTATCTCGAGGTGTATTCACCCTTCTCCTCCAGCACCTTGACCGCAAATACGGTGCTGGAAAAACTCAGTGCAAAACCGATCAGCAGCGCGATCCTGAAATCCACTTCGGCGAAGATGGCCAGCCCCGTCAGGCTCAGCCAGTAGAGTCCTGTCCCGAAGATGACGATGACAGCCAGCATGTGCAGGGTCGTGCCGGCCCAGATGACCGGGCGCAGCAGTGAGCGCACATCCAGTTTCAGGCCGATGGTAAACAGCAGCAGGGTAACGCCGAGATTGCCGATCGCGGTGAGCTTTACATGGTCATTGAAACCCAGGGCATTGAGGACAAATCCGGCAATCAGGTAACCCACCAGTGGCGGCAGGCCGAAGCGTACAGCCAACACTCCGGATACCAGGGCAGGCCCAAGCCAGTAAAGGTCATTCATTCCTGGAAACATCAAGTAGTGCCCCGCACTTTATTGCTATTGCACAGCCGCTGGAAGCTAGCCTGCAGTATGAAATTGTTTCGTCATGTAGGCAATCACATCCCTGGATGAGACAATGCCTGCAGGTCGGTCGCAGTCATCGACAATGGGCAGGTAGCGGATATCGCTGATAATCATGCGCTGCAGCGCGAAGCCCAGGGGATGCTCCGGCTTGCTGCTTTCCGGTGCCGCGGACATAAAATCCACGGCCCTGCATTGGCCGAGATCAAGCCCCTGCCCTGCCACCTTCTGCAACAAATCACGCTCCGTCAGAATGCCGGTCAGCTTGCCGTCATCTGACGTAATCAGTACACAGCCAATGCCGTGGTTACGCATCAGTTGAATGGCATCCTGCAGCGAGGTTTGAGTATCAACCGTCAACGGCCTGATCGGCTGCAGGCACTCGACCGGGTCTTCCATCAGGCTGCGCTCGATCTCGGTATCTGCCTGTGGTACATCCTCCTGTGTCAGGCTGGTGCCGCAGTTCTCACAGGCGTCAGCACCGGCCAGATTTTCGTAATCACAACCCGGGCATTTCATCGTGGTTCTCCGTTCACTGATTCAGGTATTTCCCAGGTTTCACCCTGGCGAAACAGGGCTTCCAGGTCGGCCGCCTTTGCAGCCTGTGCGCGCCGCACCTGCTCCGCGAGCAGCTGGCTGTACACCGGCTTGTCAATCGCACGAAACACGCCCAGTGGTGTCGGGAAATCCGGCGGCCCCATGCGCGACAGTAAATACGCCAGGGTGGGCTCGCTGGCACGTTCATCATGGAGCAGCAGGTTCTCCTCGCCCACGTCCGCGACCCGCACCACCTCGGGCACGAGTCCATTCAGGCGTATACCCTTCTCGCCCTGTTTGCCGAAACGCATCGGCTTGCCGTGCTCCAGGTACAGGACATGATCAAGACGCTGGTCCGGATCGGTAATGTGCCCCCAGGTGGCATCGTTGAAGATGATGCAGTTTTGCGCGATCTCGACCAGGGCGGCGCCGCGGTGGTCTGCGGAACGTCGCAACACCCCGGACAGGTGCTTCTGGAAAACATCCACGGTACGTGCGATAAAACTGGCCTCGGCGCCGATGGCGATACCGACGGGGTTCACCGGATTTTCAATCGAGCCATCCGGACTGGAACTGGTTCTCACACCGATACTGGAGGTCGGTGAATACTGACCCTTGGTCAGTCCATAGATGCGGTTATTGAACAGCAATATATTGATATCGATATTACGGCGCAGCGCGTGGGTCAGGTGATTACCGCCAATCGCCAGGCCGTCACCATCACCGGTCACCACCCACACCTGCAGTTCGGGACGCGCTGCCTTGAGTCCCATCGCCAGCGTGGGCGCCCGCCCATGGATGGAGTGAATGCCGTAGGTATTCATGTAATACGGGAAGCGACTGGAGCAACCGATCCCGGAGATGATCACAATGTTCTCGCGCGGAATCCCCAGTTCGGGCAGCGTCTTTTGCATCTGCGCCAGGATGGCATTATTGCCACAGCCTGGACACCAGCGTACATCCTGACTGGCGGCGAAGTCCTTGCGCGTGAGCCTGACGGGTTCTGTTTCGGTATTCATGACAACAGCTCCCCGATACGTGTCTCGATTTCCCCGACCGTAAAGGGCTGGCCGCGCAGTTTCGGAAATGAAATGGCATCGACAAGATAGCTGGCGCGGATCAGCAGGGCCAGCTGTCCCGCGTTCAGTTCCGGGATCAGCACCTGCTCATAGCGGCCAAGCAGCTCCCCCAGGTTGCGCGGAAACGGATTCAGGTAGCGCAGATGCGCGTGGGCCACGGAACGGCCGCGTTGCCGGGCACGCTGCACCGCAGTAAGCGCCGCGCCACAGGTGCCACCCCAGCTGAGCACCAGCAGGGTCGCCTGCTGCTCGCCGGTCACCTCGAGTTCAGGGATAAAATCAGCCACCCGCGCCACTTTATCTGCACGCAGTTGACACATCGCCTCATGGTCTTCCGGTGCATAACTGACGGCCCCGCTTGGCGGATGCTTCTCGAGCCCGCCTATGCAATGTTCCATCCCGGGGGTTCCCGGCAATACCCAGGGCCGTGCCAGGGTCGCCGCATCACGTGCATAGGGCTGAAAGCTGTCCGGGTCAACGGGGTGTTGAACGACAATGGGTTGCAATTCCTGCAGCGATGGAATGCGCCAGGGTTCACTGCCGTTGGCGAGGTAGCCCTCACTCAGCACGAACACCGGCGTGTTGTGCCGCACCGCGATGCGGAAGGCCTCGATGGCCGTGTCGAAGCAGTCGCCCGGACTTGCAGCAGCGAGGACCGGTAACGGGCTTTCGCCATGACGCCCGAACAGGGCCTGCAACAGATCGGCCTGCTCGGTCTTGGTCGGCAGGCCCGTGGAGGGTCCGCCACGCTGCACATTCAATATAACCAGCGGCAATTCCAGCATCACGGCAAGGCCGATGGCCTCGCTCTTGAGGCAGACACCCGGCCCACTGGTGCCCGTCACCGAGAAGGCACCTCCGTAGGCAGCGCCGATCGCCGCGCCCATGGCGGCAATCTCGTCCTCGGTCTGGATGGTGCGCACATCCATGTGCTTCCAGCGCGCCAGATGGTTGAGCACATCGGTGGCCGGCGTGATCGGATAACTGCTATAGACAAGCGGTTTATCCGCCAGCTGTGCGGCCGTCACAAACCCCAGGGCTGCGGCTTCATTGCCGTTGATGATGCGCCAGGTGCCCGCCTTACCCCTGGCACCCGGAACCGTCCATTGAACCGCAAACGCCTCGGCGGTTTCGCCATAATGATAGCCGGCCTGCAGTGCCAGACGATTGGCCTCTGCCACCAGCGGCATGCGCGAGAACTTGCGCTCGATCCATGCCAGACTCTGTTCCAGTGGACGTTCATACAGCCAGTACACCAGTCCGAGCATGAAGAAATTCTTGCAGCGCGTCTTCACGGTACGCTTCAGATCGAGGCCGTCCAGGGCATTGAGTGTCAGGGTAGTGGCTGGCACCGTGTGCAGCTGGTAACGGCTGCCCAGCTCGGGATTATCGAGAGGGTTTTCCTCGTAACCGGCCTTGGCCAGGTTGCGCTCCGAAAAGGCATTCTCGTCAATGATCAGCACACCGTTAGGCAGTAACCGTGGCAGGTTGGTCTTGAGCGCCGCCGGATTCATCGCCACCAGCACATCAGGACTGTCACCGGGGGTATGAATTTCCCCATGGGAGAAATGCAGCTGAAATCCGGAGACACCGGCCACGGAACCGGCCGGCGCACGAATCTCCGAGGGATAATCCGGCAATGTACTGACATCATTTCCAAGGACGGCAGACGTTGTCGTTAGCTGGCTTCCGGTCAGCTGCATGCCGTCACCGGAATCGCCACTGAACAGGATGGTGACCTGTTCGAGTTGCTCTCTGGTTTTGGCTGAGGCCGTCA
>Ga0316191_10001573_pt1 | contig 16171 bp, 18 predicted proteins | sample Eddworburr2cm_MG_FD_204928 | JGI IMG/M metagenome (GOLD analysis project Ga0316191, IMG submission 204928) | Coastal sediment microbial communities from Maine, United States - Eddy worm burrow 2 cm | ecosystem: Environmental > Aquatic > Marine > Coastal > Sediment | place: USA: Maine...
CCGACGGCAGGACCACATCGGCGATATCATAGGTGGGTGTCGGGTATATTTCGGATACGACCACAAAGCGCCCTTCCTTCTCGGCCCCGTTGCGGTAGCGGTTTAAATTGGGCATGGTAACCATGGGGTTGGTGACCTGGATCCACATGAAGCGGATATCGCCCCGGTCTAAAGCCCTGAACATTTCGACGGTATGGTAGGTGGGTTTGGGATCGATATTTTCCACCGGCACATCCCAGATTTTGGCGGCCATCTTGCGGGCTTCTTCCTTCATGACCACCCCGTGGGGCAGCTTGTGGGTCAAGGTGCCCACTTCGCGCACCGTACCGCAGGCGCTGGGCTGACCGGTCAAGGAGAACGGACTGTTGCCCGGGCTGGAGATCTTGCCCACCAATAGATGGCAGTTGTAGACCAGGTTGTTGATCCAGGTACCGCGGGTGTGCTGGTTCATGCCCATGCACCAGAAGGAGGTCACCTTTTTATCAGGGTCGCCGTAAAGGGAGGCCAGGTATCTGATATCTTCGGCGGAAACCCCGGAGATTTTTTCGACATTCTCGGGGGTGTAATCCTCTAAAAAGGTTTTGTATGCTTCCAGATCAACGGTTTCGGCTTTATCTTTAAACTTGAAATGGTCTTCGGTGCCATAGCCGATATTGGTTTTGCCTTTATGAAAGGAAACGTGCTTGTTGACAAAATCCCAGTTGACCCAGTCATTGCGGATAATTTCATAACAGATGGCGTTGGCCACAGCCAGGTCCGTCTGGGGCCTGAAGAGGATCGATTTATCCGCTGCCTGGCTGGAGCGGGTGGTGCGGGTGGCAAAATCAATGATTTTGACATTGCCCCTGGCCTTGCGATTGGCGAGCATCCGGGAGAAAAGCACCGGATGCATTTCGGCCATGTTGTTGCCCCAGGTGATATAGACGTCGGCATGATCGATGTCGTCATAACAGCCCATGGGCTCGTCCAGGCCAAAACTGGTCATAAATCCCGTGACCGCGCTGGCCATGCATAGGCGGGCATTGGCTTCCAGGTTGTTGGTGCCGATACAGCCTTTGAACAGCTTGGAGGAAACATAGCCGTCGGTAATCGACCATTGGCCGGATCCGTACATGGCCACAGAGTCTTTTCCGTGGTTCTTGATGGTTTCCTGCATTTTGCTGGCCACCAGATCGAGGGCTTCCTTCAACGGTGTTTCCACCAATTTGCCGTTTTTGCGAACCAGTGCTTTGGTAACTCTGTCGTTGCCATAAAGGATCTGGATGGAATGGTAGCCCTTCACGCAGCACAGCCCCTTATTGACCGTGCAGTTGGGATCGCCTTTGACTGCCACGGCCCGTTCGCCGGATACACCGACCAGGAGGCCGCATCCCGTGCCGCAAAAGCGACAGGCCGTTTTTTTCCATTGCATGCCGCCTGAAGATTGATCCAGGTTTTTCCATGCACCGAAACTGATTCCCGGAAACAGGGTTGCTGCAGCTGCAGCGGCACTGTTTAAGGCCAGGGTTTTAATGAATGATCGTCTGGTGATACTCATGTGCCACTCCTTTTCTAAAGACACGGTTTACGGGTCCACATGACCAAAGGTCATACCTAAAGATTCTAATGAATTCAATTCCTTAAGCTTTTTCTGTAAGGCCTTCTCCTTGTCCTCATCCGGCGTGTCGGTGACCAGGATCAGGATTTCTTGATTATCGGCCGGGGTTGCCTCGCAGTAGTCCAGGGCCACGAGATCCTTGAGCAGTTGTTCCTTTGCGCCCTGTTTGGGGTAGGCCAGATAACTGAAGACAGGCATTTTTTTCCTTTAGAAATTTTTGGATCTGAAAATTTAGATGCCGAACAAAACATTTCGCCCCTAGGGCTTTTATATAAACGATGCAGTTTTTTAATGTTAAGAAACCAATAGCATTTTTTTATGTAACAAGGCTGTTAAAACTGTTTCTTTTCGATAAAACTGTCATCGGTTTTGCTGGATATATTTGGAAGCTGAATGTAATGTTTATGCGCCTGGGCATTGAAACGTCACATCAGAAGCTTTTTAAGCGGTTTATAATCTCTATCAGTGATCTATACGCAATTCTTTGACTTAAGTCAAATATTTCATATCAAAAAACTAGGGAATAAAAATGAGGTGAAATGGGTATTTTTTATTCATGAAGACGGTATTTTAAGATCTGCTGGTATAAATGCTTAATTGAGGATTTTCGGTAGCTGTTAATGGACGGTAATTATAAGGGGGGTTTTTCTTTGATCGGTCATCGACCAAATGGGATATCCACGTCATTTTCCCGGTTAATCCTAACCCGAGCGGGCCTTAACCGTATGTTGACCTCCGGAAAGGAAAACCGAGCCGTAAATCTATTACGGGCCTTCTTTGATCTGATGCGTGTAAATCAATTCGACTGTATTATCATCAATTATTCTGACAAAGGCACTATCCCTGTAGGTATATATTAAATAGCCGTACAGCTCATTATTTTGTCCTGCGATTTCAAGAACATCATTCAGATAGTAAACGGCGCTGCTGGTGACCTCGTCCTTTTCGGTGACCTTCACCCAATTAAAGGACAATTGGATTTTTTTATCGTTTTTTATTTTATACACCAGGGCGGTTGGGGGTCTAAAATAAACCGTGTAATTATTCCAGGTTTGCCTGAGTTCTTCACCGGTAATTTTATCTGTTCTTTTCAGGTTTATATAGTTCCATTCGCCGCAGCCGCTTATATTTAAAATGAGAATCACAAGAAGAAACCAACTAACCGTTGTGATCAGTCCCTTAAACATTTTCTGCCCTGGCTTGCTTTCCTTCAATAGTCGGTGGCCTCTTTTCTGTCGTTATGACCGATTATAAATTATAGTTACGGAGCGCCTTGGACTTGATGATTGAAAATTAACTCCACCGTATTTGCATCAATAATTTTGATAAACGCACTATCTCTATAGGAATACACGATATACCCATACAGCCCATCTTCCTGCCCCAGAATTTTCCTGACGTCTGTTAAATAAAAAACCGTGTTATCGGTTACCATATTTTCTCTGGCGACTTCGACCCATTTGCGGGGCAATTTAATTTTTCTATCATTCCTTATTTTATACAATATGGCGGCATTGGGCCGATAATATACATTGTAATCGTTCCAGTTTTGCCTTAACTGTGTACTTGTAATCAGCTCTGCGCTTTCCAGCCTTCGATATTTCCACTCGGAGCAGCCAATAAAGTTAAAAAATAGCAGGGCGAGATAGGTCCATCGCAACGTTGGGGTAAGTAGGTTATTCATTTTTTTTCGGAAAGGCTGAAGTATTTTGGTTATTTAAAAATGGTTGTAAAGATGTCGTCATCGGCGGACAGGCACTCTTTCTTCAGAAGCCGGTATTTTTCCAGAAGCTCCTTACCTTCCTCTGAAAGTCGGGAACCTTCCCTGCGGTCGGTATGCACGATGACGGTGTCCAGGTGTTTTTCGGTGGCTTTTATTTTGCTCCAGATGGCTTTGTAGGACATCTTCATCATTTTGGCGGTCTGGTTAATGGATCCGGTTTTTTCGATATTATCCAGAATCTCCATGCGACCCATACCGATGACGGGATTATCATGCTCATCCACAATCCACTGACTCGATTTTAGTTTTAGTTTCGCCATCTAACTATCCTTATGATGGGGCAGGCCAAAACAGAATGTTCTCGCGCAAAGGCGCAAAGACGCTAAGTTAAAAAAGAAAACAATACTGGAAATCCTCATCATAATCTTTCTTTGCGCCTTGGCGTCTTTGCGAGATGAAAACGCCCTTATCAAGCTTTTCCAAAGGGACAATGCGGATACGAGCACTCCTCACAATCCTTACAAAGTCCCCCGTGCCCCAGAAAGGCCAGATCCGCCTTGCCGATGGTCTCGCCGGCCAAAATTCGCGGCAGTACCAGGTCCAGCACCGTGATGCGGTGATACAACCCGCAGGCCGGGATCCCCAGCAGGGGTATCTCCCCAATATAGGCCGCCAGGAACATGGCGCCGGGAAGCACCGCCGAGCCGTAGTTCATCTGCGTGGCCCCGGCCATGCGAATCCCCTTGCGGGTGACATCATCAGGATCCACACTCATCCCGCCGCTGAGCATAATCAGATCACAGCCTCTGTCCAGATGGTTGCCAATGGCCTGGGCGATCCGCTTGGCGTCGTCGGGGGCAAAGGCGATCCCATCCACTTTTGAGCCTAAAGCGGTCACCTTTTCGCTTAAAACCGGCGCGAAGCGGTCTTCGATCAAACCATGGAAGACTTCGTTGCCCGTGATCACCAGGCCGACTTTGGCCCGGCGCAGGGCTTTGACCGCCAGCACCGCCCCGTTTTGCCGCGCGATGGCAGTGGCCCGCTCGATGGCGACCCGTTTCATCACCAGGGGGATGGCCCGGGTGGCTGCCACCCTTTCACCCTTTTTGACCAGGGTGTGATTGTGCAGGGTGGCGCACATGACCTCATCGACCATGTTAAAGGCCGCCAATGCGGTCGTGTCGACTTTAAAAAGCCCATCAGTGGCAGCCAGCAGGTTGATCTTGCCTTCATGGGGCTCATCCTTCCAGGCAATGCCGTCGCCGGCCAGGGCATCGGCTAAAATTGCGGCTGCCTGGTTCTCGTGGGTTTCATCTTCTTCTAAATCGATCAGGTAGAGATTATTCTTGCCCAGCTTTTGCAGATGGCACAGGTCTTCATTGCAGACCGTGTGGCCTTTGTGAAAGGCGGGACCCTTGAATTCACCCGGGCGTATCTCGGTTATGTCATGGGCCAGTTGGGTGCCCACCGCATCCTCTAATTTGATTTTCTTCAGCATGTTACGTCTCCCTGGATGTATGAAATGTTGCTTAAGCACAAATCTACTAACTACTAAAACGAAGCCGATGTTTAACAGAGCAGCATGGGTATTGCCCTTCGATCAAAACAAAGTTTCGTACTCCTCCTCGTCCTCGACCTTTTCCCAGCAGGGCTTCACTCAATTGTGATTCCCGATTACGAGGACGAGCACGACGACGAGGACGAGTTACTGAATTTTGCGGTTTTGCGTGAGATCTTTTTCTGGCACCCAATTCATATCCGGCCAGGTAATCTCACGGGCTTTGCTAAAATAAACATTCTCGGCACAGGGTTTACAAAACGAACGCCCATCCTTGGTCACTTCGCGCCGGTCGCGCACCACCTGTCCGCAGCCAGAACAGGTCGCCTTAAAGCGGGTCGGACCCGGCAGGTCCTCCTCGGGTATGTGGACCGCCACCTGCTGGACCCGGAACAGAACACTGTCGGGCATTCGTTTGTAGGCCTCCAGCTGGCGGGCGTGTTTATCCGCGATTTCCGGCGCATATGCTTCAGCAAGATCGCGGGCTTCTTCGGTTGAGATTATTCTAAAGGCCTTGCCCGTTTCCAGATTGACAAAAGTGGCCGCCATAATACCGTAATCCACAAACTTCAGGGAACGCCTGCCCAGTTTGACGCCGGTCGTGTGGGCCACTGCATCGGCGGTGCAGCGATCCATCTCTACGTAGACAATCAATTTTTTTATCTGATCGCGACGGGTAGGCTCATCCAACCCGATGAGCCGGCAGCCCAGCATGGCCATGCGCACCCCCACCGCCTGACCCGGGCAAAGATGACCGTGGGTTTTGGATGATCCATTTAAAAGGGTCTCAAATTCTTGCATGATCTCACCTTATGTTAATATTAACATAACGGGGAGCAAAAAAAATCGCTGATGGTCAATGATCAGCGGGTGAGCCCAATCAATAGCACAAATTATTGTTTCTGTAACGTAATAATTGTAACGGAATCAAAAGTCAAGGCCCGGGCTTCGCCCTAACTGGAATATTGGAATCAATGCATTTTGGATTTTAGATTGCGGATTTCGGATGTTACATCTTTTACAATTCTTTTGCTTGACTAAAATACTGTTTTTTTTTATCTATTGATTACAGATGAAGCATAGGGGTATGATTTTATTTGTTTCCTGCTTGAATTACCCAATTTTTCCCTTTAACTCAAATCAGTTTGTACTTTTGCACGGACCCGTTCAACTTGCCGCTTAGGAGGGGATATGAAAGAGGCTGACGAGGTAGCTGTAAAAAAAAGTCCCGCCCCGAAAAAACTGATAAAACCTGCCGTTTTCATTATCATCGGTATTCTGATTGCTTTTCCGTTATTTAGCATCACCTACTACACCATGGTAAGGACTTCGACCCCCGAATTTTGTGCCTCCTGCCACGAGATTCGATTTGCCTACAACACCTGGAAGACCTCCACCCACGTCAACAATGCCCAGGGCTTTGTGGCCGACTGTATGGATTGCCACCTGCCTGCCCCCCAGGACACGTTTGATTTTTTCTATCAAAAAGCCTTTCACGGCCTGAAAGATGTAATCGTCCATTTTACCGGGGATGAATATGATAATGCCAAGCAACGCGAGAAAGCATACGCCTCATTCAAGAATGCGCAATGCATGAAATGCCATCGCAACTTACTTTACATTCCGGACAAACGCGGTGCCATGCTGGCCCATAAAACCGTGCTTTTCCCGCGACCGGGACTTGAAAAGCGCTGTGTGGACTGCCACCGCAACCTGGTCCACAATCCGCGTGAGCATTATGAATACAAGCAATATAAAGCGCCTTACCGAGGTTTAGGCATCTAACTCATTAATTTTGGTTGTCGCTTTAGGCTGGCAGCCCGGTTTTATAGCGGTTGCCAAAAAAACGTTCCATCTTTTGAAGGTTTTTTTCTACAACCACTTATGCCAGCCTTCCGTATTTCGGAACTTATTTTTGAAAAGCGGTATAAGATAAATGCAAGTATAGAATGGTGAAAGGGGGTTGAGTATGAAAAAGTTTTTATGTATGATTCTCCTGGCCGTTGGATTGGTGGGATTTTTAGCTGCCGGCGTGTTTATGGCCGATGCACAGACAGCCGCCAATATGCCAACCCAAAAGGAGTATCGAATTGAACGCAGCATGTCGCCCCAGGCAGTCGCCTGTATCGAGTGCCACAAACAGGCGCATCCGGGGCTGTTTGCGGACTGGGCCCAAAGCCGTCATGCCAATGCCAATATCACCTGCCTTGATTGCCATCAGGCCGATCCGTCCGATAAGGATGTGAGCAAAACTCACTTCCAGCAGTATGAACGCTCGGACGTGAAATGGGGTAAAGCGGAATATAAAGTGCCGGTGGCCGCCGCGGTAACACCGAAAGATTGTTCACGCTGCCACCCGGACGAGGCCATGCAATACAGCCGCAGCAAGCATGCCAATACGCTTGAAATCATCTGGAAAATTGATCCCTGGCTCAACAAGGGCATGAACAGTGATTTTGAGCGTACTGTCGGCTGCTTGCACTGCCATGGAACGATATTGAGGATGGAGGATGACAAGTTGGCTCCGGAAGTCTGGCCCAACGTCGGGGTCGGACGCCTTAATTTCGATGGCAGCAAGGGCAGTTGTACGTCCTGTCACACCCGCCATCGTTTCTCGGTGATGGAGGCCCGCAAACCCGAAGCCTGCGGACAGTGCCACCTGGGGCCCGATCATCCCCAGATCGAAATCTTCATGGAATCCAAACACGGCGATATCTACACCGCCCATGGCGACACCTATAACTGGAATGCCGCTCCCGGCACCTGGACCGCGGGCGTTGACTACCGTGCGCCGACCTGTGCGGGCTGCCATATGTCGGGTTCCGGTCCGGTGCTGACCAGCCACGATGTCACGGAGAGGCTGGCCTGGGAAACCCAGGCACCCCTGACGGTGCGTCCGGAAAACTTCAAGCCCTTCCCGGCCAAGGTCAACCATGAAACCGAACGGCAGAAGATGAAGGATATCTGCCTGCAGTGTCACGGCAATACCTGGACGGATGCCCATTTTGTCAGGTTGGATAAAGTTGTTGAAGAATACAATGAAGTCTATTTCAAGCCGGTCAAAAAGATGCTGGACGATCTTTATGCCAAGGGGCTGCTGGATAAAACCAAATTTTTCGATGAAAAAATGGAAATCGAATTTTATGAGATCTGGCACCATGAGGGGCGCCGGGCCCGCTTTGGCGCGGCCATGATGGCGCCGGATTATGCCTGGTGGCATGGATTCTATGATTGTAAAAAACGTTTTAACTCTTACATGGAAGAAGGCCGCGATATGATCAAACACAATAAGAAGGCCTATATCGCAACGGATTTTCCAAATGCCACCGGAAACACGACCCGACCCAAAGAACTGTTTCCAGAATAAAATTAACTTCTCAACAAAGAAGATTTAAACAAGAAGTCCGCTTCCTCCGACAGGAAGCGGACTTTTTTATGTCTATCTTGAGGTCATCCTTGACTAATTAAACTTCTGACGTTTTAATCACCCAGTCGGGAGGGCCTTGTCAAAAAGACATAAGGGGGAGATACGATGTATTTGATACGATCGGCATTCATTGTCTTTATATTGGGGATTTTTGCAGCCGGGACGGCCCTGGCCACAACCCAGGCGTCCTTTGACGTGAAAAATCCCGAGAACCAGGAAATCAACAAAAAGTGCATCATGTGTCATTTAAAAGAGAACAAGTCCCTGGTGCTGCAATGGGAAAATTCGCCCCACGCGGCGGCCAAGGAAGGTCAGGTTGCCTGTTATACCTGCCATGCGGCCGAAAAAGGCGACGAGCTGGGCTACCTGCACGAAGGCGCGTTCATCAAAGCCATCCTGTCGCCCAACGATTGCGGAAAATGCCACGAGCCCGAGGCCAAGCAAATGGCGCCGTCCCATCATGCCACGGCCGGCGAGATCATGGCTTCCCTTGACAACATGCTGGCCGAGGTGGTCGGCGGCATGCCCAGCAACAAGGCCAACATGGCCAGTGGCTGTTGGCAGTGCCACGGTTCGGTGCTGACGCTCAAGCGCGACAAGGACGGCAAGGTTTTGCGCAGCAAAACCGATGCGCCTGAGCTGGACTATAACACCTGGCCCAACACCGGCATCGGCCGCATCAACCCGGACGGCTCCAAGGGTGTGTGTATTGCCTGTCACTCCAAGCACTCCTTCCGGGCCAGCGTTGCCAGACAGCCTGAAAATTGCGGCAAGTGCCACCTGGGTCCCGATCATCCCCAGAAGGAAATCTATGAAGAGTCCAAACACGGCATCGCCTTTTTTTCCGCCCAGATGGGTGGCGGCAGAAATGCCATGAATATCATGGAAGACGGCAAGTGGGTCCTGGGTGAAGACTACTATACCGCCCCAACCTGTTCTACCTGCCATATGGGCGCCTTTGTAAAATCAAACGGTTCGATCGCTCCCAACAGCCACAACGTCGGCAACCGGATTTCATGGAATCTGCGGGCGCCGGTGTCAAGCAAATTGAACCGGGTAACTTTCACCGATGGCACGGTCACCGACATCCCCGGCGAAATTCCGCCGCGCCCCGGCCAGAAGGCCCAGTACAAAACCTATGTCAGAGAGAAAAACAAGCTCAAAAAGGTCATCACCGAAAAGACCATCGACAGTGTGGTCGGCTGGAAGGAGCGCCGCATGAGCATGCAGGAAATGTGCAAATCCTGCCACGGCGTCAACCAGATCGAGGGTTTTTACAAGCAGTTTGATGATCTGGTCAACCTGTACAACGACAAGTTTGCCAAACCCGGCCTAAAAATTGTCAACATGCTGAAAAAAGACGGTATCTGGAAAAATACCGGCTTTCAGCATAAAATCGGGCATACCTGGTTTGAGATCTGGCACCATGAAGGGCGCCGGGCCAGGATGGCGGTGGCCATGAATGCTCCGGACTATACGCACTGGCACGGCATGTACGAGATTTCCCGCAATTTTTATCAGGAATTTTTGCCCGAGGTACAGGAGCTGGCCGATCACGCCGGTCAGGGTGCCAAATACAAGAAGGTCATCAAGGAACTCCTGGACCGACCTGAAAACCTGTGGATTCGTACCGGCGGCAGTGCCGAAACCATGAAACTCATCGAGGAAGAGCGGAAGCTGCGGTACAATCAGTAATCATTTCGGATCAATATGAAAACCATCCTACCGATTCTAACGGCCGTTTTACTGTTTGTCTGCGCTGCTTGCTCGCCAAAAGCGAATGAAATCGACGATTTATTTACCCGTGTTGAAAAATTAAATATCCAGCGCGGTGACTACACCCTGGCAAAATCGTTGACGGACAAACAAAAGCAAACCGCGCAGCGCCATGCCGTGGAAGCCCCCAGTCCGAGGACGTATAAATTCAATGATGCCGACATTTTCGTGGTAGTCGATAAAGCCACCGACCGGGTTCTCGTCTTATATGAACGTTATGAGCCGATCGGCAGGGAAAAAATCCGGGAGCTGGTCGGAAATTTATTTTTTAATTTTGGAGATCCGACGACAATGGCCCATGACAAGATTATCTACTGGGCCTTTGACGAGAAAGGTAAAATTTCAGAGGAGAACTACCGCGAGGCGAAAAAAGAAGGGCGGCCGCTGCAAACCCTGGCCACCGTTAAACTCGACAGCAGTCACAGGATTATGGACAAAACCCGTCCGGTGGTAAATGGAAGTGTTTATTACATTATTTCATCTGAACCCATCCTTAAATTACACCAAGCCCAGAACTCTTAGCCTGTTGGTGCAAAGGCCATTTGAAGAGCTCCCAACCTTTCAATTGGCTCCATATTTAAGGTTTCAGGTTTCAATAGAGCGACTGACAGCCGGATAGGTATGGTCGAAAAAATGAAAAGGCCTTATCGGGTTCTCATACACTGCATTTTACAGGGTTTTTCCTGACACCTGAAACCCGAAACCTTGAGAATCTGTTTTCCCAAGGCAGTTAAAACTTCGACCAACGATAGTTTGAAGTTAATAAACTACGCGTCTTTGAGCACCTCATCCACCCACCCCAAAGCAGCGATCATGTTCGGAAAGCCCGTGGTCGTCATGGCCAACAAGACGGCATGGGCAATTTCATCGGGAGACGCTCCGGCTTCCAAAGCCTTGCGCGTGCTGGACATCACCCCACCCCTGGAATTTGCTCCGATGGCAATCCCCAGTTTAATCAGATCCTGGGATTTTTGATCCAGCGGCCCCGCCTCCCGGCAGGTCTGGCCCAGTTGCTTAAAGTCTTTAAATACTTCGGGGAATTTTCCGGAAAATTTTTCGTAAATTTTCGGCAGGTACATGGGATCTCCTTTTCTGTATCCAAAGTTTTAGTTTTCTCTTTTTTAAAGAACGTAGCACGATTTCTTTGGGAATTTCAATAGAAGCGACCCGAAAAGTGTAATTTTAACTTGACCTGCACGAAGATACCCTGCTTAATATTCAGATAATCACCGGATAAGAATATTGACTTCCGGTGAGGTGTGTAAGCTCGATTGTGTTTTAATTATTTTGCCAAGGAGTATACTAATGCAAAAAAATGATTCACCGTTTCCAATTGTTAACGCAGACGGCAGGCTCGAATGTCAGGAGATTTGGGGGGGCATCTGCAATCGAGACTCGGAGGTCTCAGCCGGAAAAGTCATCGGTTCTATCTATTCTACACCTTGTTGCGAGGGAAGCAAGGGTGGCGACATCTACTACTTTGGCGTCTGCAGAGGTGGCGTTATTTCGCGGCTGGCCATCGCTGATGTTACCGGTCACGGCGAGGCTGTCTCGGAAATAAGCCAGTATGTCTATGAGACTTTAAAAGCTCACATTTGAGAGCCGGACAGTCGGGTCATTCTGGGTGAAGTTAACCAACGAATCAGCAGTCGAAGCCTGGATGCCATGACTACCGCGGCAGTTGTCGCGTATTATCGAGACGAGAGCGTAGCGAGAATATCTTATGCCGGTCACCCTCCTATTTTATGCCAGCGGGCCAACGACAGGGCCTGGTCCTACGCCAGGCCGCCGGGTCGTAAAGGTCAAAGGGATGGTTTTCCGCTAAACATACCCCTTGCCGTCGATTTGGATACACTATACAGCCAGATTACGATTTCGATGACACCCGGAGACCGGCTTTTTGTTTATACCGATGGCATCATTGACGCCCCCAACCCCGAGGGTGAATGTTTTGGATTGGCTCGCCTCAAAGATGCCCTCGATGCGAATACCGGAGCCCCTTTGTCTGAACTTAAATCGGCTGTCCTCAAAACACTGCATGAATTCACTGGAACAGAGCTGATTCACGATGACGTTACGCTGGTTGCCATGGAGATTTGTTAGGAATTTTCCAGGAATTCGTTGTTATGGAATCAATAAATATTACCAAATACCTGATCCTATCGTTACTCCTCATATTATGGTGCGGCTTGCACAGTGCCATGATATCGATTTCGGTGACAGAATATTTCAAGAAATTTCTAGGATCCAACTATCGTTTTTATCGTGTATTCTTCAACCTCATTTCAATTCTAACGTTAATACCTGTCGCCTTATTTGCACATTCAGCACAAACCCCGGCAATATTCCAATGGAGCGGATATATGCGCCTTGGCCAGGCGCTCATATTGGGGCTGGCCGTGTGGTTTTTTTTCCTTGGCTGGCGTCACTACGATATCCGCCAGGTCATAGGAATTAAACAAATAAGAGAGGGTGTTCCGCTTCCGAATTAAATTTATAAAAGATTTGACAACTGGGGGCAGGTTCTATTATATTCTATTTTAGCGATATATGAGGTTGATATGAAATCTTTTGTAAAAGTTATGAAGGCTCTATCTGACCCCAATCGGGTCAAAATTGTCAAGCTGCTCCAAATAAAATCCATGTGCGTTTGTGAATTGCAGGGGGCGTTGAATCTGGCACAGCCGACTGTATCCAAACATCTGAAAATACTTGAAGAAGCCGGCCTTGTTGATTACAGGAAAGACGGGCTGTGGGTTAACTACTATCTTGCCGACGGTAAAAGCAGTCCTTACGCAGCCAATCTGCTTGGAAATCTCCAACACTGGTTAAATGAGGATTTGGAAGTCGCAGAATTAATGCAAAAAGCGCCCTTTATTAACCGGGAAGATATCTGTCGCACTTAAAATTTTTTTAATTATTTATATCGTTAAATTTGCATATAGCGTTTTATTAAGTGTGCTGTTCGAACGAAATATTCTGATTTAAAACATCCGGTCTTGGATTATCAGAGAAAAGGAAAATTCAAAGATGAATGAATTAGCAACCATTACGGAACAAGGGGCTGGCATCCAGCAATCTTCTAAGGATGAACAGGTTGATACAGAACCAAGCCTTATTGATTGGAAGGTTATATGGAAGCCTTTGAGTATTATTGCAGGGGTTTTTCTAGTTTTTTTCTGGTTGCCTATAGATAACAGCCGTTTTAGCGGAGCCGTCATCGAATCGTTGGCATTAGCCAAGTGGTATGCACAGGAGCATGTACTGTTGTGCCTGATACCGGCCTTTTTTATCGCCGGCGCCATTTCGGTTTTTGTGTCCCAGGCGGCGGTGATGAAATACCTGGGGCCGGGTGCCAAAAAAGTTATGTCTTACGGTGTCGCTTCGGTTTCGGGAACGATTCTGGCGGTTTGCTCCTGTACGGTGCTGCCGCTGTTTGCCGGGATCTGGAAGCGCGGCGCGGGCCTGGGACCGGCAATAGCCTTTCTTTATTCCGGCCCTGCCATTAACGTACTGGCGGTAGTTCTTACGGCCCGGATTCTCGGCCCCGAGATCGGTCTGGCACGGGCGGTGGGGGCTGTGGTGTTCAGTATCGTTATCGGCCTGCTCATGCACCTGTTCTTTCGCAAAGAAGAACAGGCCAAGGCCGATGCGGCCATTCACATGCCCGATCCTGAGGTGGAGCGGCCCCTGTGGCAAAACGTGATTTATTTCGCCGTTCTGATTGGTATTTTGGTGTCGGCAACCTGGGGCCGGCCGGCTGAACCTGACGGCCTGTGGCAAGCGATCTACGGCGTCAAGTGGTTGCTGACCGGTTTTTTTGCGATTACCCTCGGTGTGCTGCTGATAAAATGGTTCCAGGTTAAATTCTATAAATTTCTTTTGGCGACTGTTGCTGTTTTTCTCCTGGCGGTCTTTTTTCCGCACGAGCCGCTGATTGCCTTTTCAGGGGGCATCATTGCCCTGGCGGTGGTGACCACCACGACCCGGGGGGAGACCGAAAACTGGTTTCTCGCCAGTTGGGATTTTGCCAAGCAGATCATGCCTTTATTGTTAGCCGGTGTCCTTGTTGCCGGACTTTTGCTGGGGCGCCCCGGGTCCGAAGGCCTGATTTCTTCTGAGTGGGTCAGCAGTCTGGTGGGCGGCAACTCCCTGGGAGCCAACCTGTTTGCTTCGCTGGCGGGTGCCTTTATGTACTTTGCCACCTTGACAGAAGTACCTATTTTGCAAGGGTTGCTGGCCAGCGGCATGGGGAAGGGACCCGCCCTGGCGCTGCTGCTGGCAGGGCCAGCACTGAGCCTGCCCAATATGCTGGTAATCCGCAGTGTCATGGGTACAAAAAAGACCGTGGCCTTTGTGAGCCTGGTGGTGGTGATGGCCACTATCAGTGGGATGATCTTCGGACACGTTTTCGCCTGACAGCCATGTCAATGACAGGTGCGAAATTATAACCGTAAGCATTCGCAAAAACTATCAAATAACAATTCAACTAAATATTAACTCAGAATAAATTTGTTACCAGAGAGGAAACCACCATGGAAATCAAAGTATTAGGACCCGGTTGTCCCAAATGTCAGCAAACTGAAAAAGTCGTCAAAGAAGCGGTGGCGGAAGCGGGCGTTGAAGCTCAAATCGAAAAAGTAACGGATACTATGGAAATTGCAGGTTATGGTGTATTTGGAACACCGGCGGTAGTTGTCGATGGCGAGGTTAAAAGTGTGGGCAAGATCCCCAAAAAAGAAGAAGTAAAAACCTGGGTCGGCCAATAAATACATTCCAGCGGCGTTATCGTTTAACATAGTCGCACTGCATCTTACAATCAGGCATGAACGCATGTTTTACTCACCCATAATTTGGGAGACCTGCGAGATGTCTGGTTTAACATTTTTCAGGGCCAATTGTAAAATTGAATAAACGAACCTTCACCTGCATTTTAATCTTCTGTTTATGGGCGGTTGCCTCAAATGCGGCGTCGTTAAAAACCGTTATCATAATCTCAATTGATGCGCTTCATCCGGCGGCATTGAATGCCGGAACAACACCAACCATATACGGGGAGATGCGACAGGGCGCTTATACTCTGGATGGACAAAGTACGAATCCCCCCCTGACGCTTGTTTCCCATACCGCCATGTTCACCGGGCTGGGACCCGATAAAAGCGGAAAATCGGATAATCAATGGCAACCCGGCGAGCCCACCATCGAACGCCGGACAATTTTTAACAGTGCCAGGCAAAATGGTTTTCAGACCGGTTTTTATTCTTCGAAACAAAAACTGGGCTATCTGGTGAATGAAGCCGTGGATGTTTACCGGTGGTCACGGGATGATGCCATTGATCTCGCCGAAGCCTTTGTCAGAAAGCCTGGCCGCCATTTCGTGTTTTTGCACGTCAGCGGGCTGGATTTTGTAGGTCCGGAGCACGGGTGGCTGTCTCCGGAATACATGGAAGAATTGTCATACATAGACGAGTATCTGACGCCCTTAATACAATTGGTGAAAGAGCAAAAGAATTACCTAATTATTATTACCAGCGATCATGCCGGTCATGATAAAATTCATGGCAGTCAGCATCCGGACGATTTTCGCCTGCCGTTTGTCATCCATTCCGACAGGATGAAATTTGGGAGTATTCAGAACAGCAAATATGATGTTACTGACCTGAAAGGTATTTTGAACCGGATTTTGCAGTAAATAATGTTGCCGGACTGTTATCTAATCAGAGGGCCCCTTTACACTGACGTCGCTGCGAATCGGATAGACAACGATCGGCAAAACCGGCCTGTTGCATTATTGGACTAATAGATATTGAGGGAGTATTGATGGTGACCCTATTTCGAAAACTTACATTTTTTATGCTTTTATCAGGCCTTGCATCTCTGCCTGGTCCACTGGCGGGCATGGCCGATGCCCAGGACTTTAATGCCTTGCCGGTAAAGGGCATGGTCACCATGATCGATCTTGGGGCCAAAAAATGCGTCCCCTGCAAGATGATGGCACCAATCTTGGCAAAAATGGAAAAGCGATATGAAGGTAAAGCCGCCATTGTTTTTATCGATGTATGGAAGCACAATGAACAGGGAAGACGGTTC
>Ga0316191_10001574_pt1 | contig 16169 bp, 14 predicted proteins | sample Eddworburr2cm_MG_FD_204928 | JGI IMG/M metagenome (GOLD analysis project Ga0316191, IMG submission 204928) | Coastal sediment microbial communities from Maine, United States - Eddy worm burrow 2 cm | ecosystem: Environmental > Aquatic > Marine > Coastal > Sediment | place: USA: Maine...
GCGCATGCTCGTCATTCTCATCGGCGGAATAGTTGTGATCGCCGGCCTTTTGTACCTCGTCGGCCGTGGACTCGTGGCATTGATAGGCCGCGCCCGATCCGGCGTCGGTGTCGCATGGCGATATGGGCTTGCGAACGTTGCGCGTCGAGGGCGCGACAGTGCTATCCAGGTTGTCGCATTCGGTCTCGGGATCACGGTATTGCTGTTGCTAACGCTGGTGCGCACTGATCTTCTTGAGGGCTGGCGGCAGACGATCGGCGACGATGCGCCCAATCACTTCCTGATCAATATTCAGCCGCATGAAACCGAGTCCGTGGCGGCAATTTTTGTTGCCAACGGGATCGAGCCACCAAGCTTCACGCCGTTGGTTCGTGCCCGCATGACAACGATCAACGATGAGTCGGTCAAGGACCGGGAATATCCAAACGAGGATGGCAAGTGGCTTGCCAATCGTGAGGCAAATCTCTCCTGGTCGGCGCAAATGAGCAGCAGCAACGAACTCGTCGAGGGCGAGTGGTGGCCGCTCGATTACTCGGGACCACCGCTGATCTCGATTGAGGAAGAGGCGGCGAAGAACGCGGGTCTCGTGATTGGCGACCGGCTGAAGTTCTTTGTCGCGGGTCGCGAAGTCGAAGCGGCAGTCGCCAACACTCGAAAAGTGAACTGGGATTCGTTCCAGCCGAACTTCTTCATCGTGCTTTCCCCGGGTGCGCTCGACGGCATGCCGACAACCTACGTCTCCAGCATGCGTATCGCCGACGACAAGCAGACGATGCTCGTGGATCTCGTGCGGGCACATCCCAGCGTTTCAGTTATCGACATCGGCGCCATCCTGGAGCAGGTACGCGGCATCATCGAAAAGGCCAGCCTCGCGGTACAGGCGGTATTCATGTTTACGCTGGCGGCAGGCATAGCGGTGCTGTTCGCAGCGGTGCAGTCGACCATCGATGAGCGACGTTTTGAAAGTGCGATGCTGCGTGCGCTCGGCGCCAAGCGCCGTACGGTGTTCGCCGGTGTCATGGCAGAGTTCGCGGCACTTGGAACTGCCGCGGGCGTGCTTGCATCGGCCGGAGCGTCGGTAATGGCCTACCTGGTCGCAACACAGTTATTTGAACTGCCTTACGAATTCAGTCCGGCGATCTGGCTGGCGGGTGTTTCGGCGGGTGTTTTCATCGTCTGCCTCAGTGGTTACTTTGCAGCCCGCGGAGCCGTCAACGCGCGCCCGGCCGATGTCCTTCGAGGGGCGGCGAACTGATGGAACATAAGCTTTCCTGCGGTGCCGTCGTTGTTAGAAAGACCGAGGATGGCTGGGTCACGATCCTGCTGCGGGCTTATCACCACTGGGACTTTCCAAAGGGCATTCGCGAACCAGGCGAAGATCCGATGCAGGCAGCACTACGAGAGATCCACGAGGAAACCGGAATCGACGATTTGTCGTTCGACTGGGGCGATCGTTTTTTTGAAACCGGGCCGTACAGCAAGGGAAAGGTCGCACGTTATTATCTGGCTGCCACCGGGACTGAAGAAGTTGTCATGGGTTTGTCCCCCGAAACAGGGGAGCCTGAGCACCATGAGTGGCGCTGGATCAGTTTCGATGAAGCCTACGACCTGGGCTCACCAAGGGTTCGCGGCATCGTGCAGTGGGCGAGACAGATCGTCGGCGCATAGTTCAGGCGCTACACCACCCTGTTTTTCAATTCTCCGCCAGTAAACGCAGCGACACACTCGGCCAGCTGGTCGAGCGCGGCCTGGCGCGCCTTGTCGGAGGCCCACGCCACGTGCGGGGTGATCATAAGGTTCGATCCGGCGTAGTCGAGCAATGGATCACCCGCTATGGGCGGCTCGGTCGGCAATACATCGATTGCCGCTGCTGCAATTTGTCCATTGCTGAGCGCCGCAACGAGTGCTGCCGAATCCACCAGTCCACCTCTCGCGGTATTGACCAAAATAGCATTGGATTTCATTGTCGCGAACTGCGCCGCACCAATAAGACCCGCCGTTGTACTGTTGAGAGGACAGTGCAGTGAAATCACGTCGGAACGTCGCAGGAGCTCGTCGAAAGCAACGCGTCCGTCTGCAATTTCATCCGCGCCGGGTCGAGCAGAAACAAGAACATGCATGCCGAATGCCTTGCCCAGGCGAGCAACGCCCTGACCCAGATTGCCGTTGCCGACGATACCGAGTGTCAGAGCCGAGAGTTCGCGAATCGGAAACGACATCAGGCAAAAGTCCTCCGACTTCTGCCACTCGCCGGCGCGGACGATTGAATTGTATTGCCCGAGACTGCGGGTGAGATTCAACAGGCAGCCGAAGACATGCTCGGCGACTGACTCGGCACAATAGGCACGAATATTACAAACGGCGACAGCATGCTCTTCTGCCGCGAGCAGATCGATATTGTCGGTGCCCGTGGCGGTTAGACCGATATATCGAAGGCCGGGATTGCTCTCCATGTGTTCGCGAGTGATTCGAACCTTGTTGCCGAGGATGAATTCGGCACCCTCGATTCGTGCCGCAATTTGCTCATCGCTGGTGACATCAAAAAATTCAATTTCGGGAAGCACTTTGCGCACCGACTCGATATCAAGTCCGGGGCCCATCGTCGCAAAATCAAGAAACACGGCTTTCATATGGATTTTCGTATCGTCGTAGCGCAGAGTACCGGACGATGAACGATCAGTTTTGGAAACGCAAATCGCTGTCGCAGATGTCGCGCCCGGAGTGGGAGTCGCTGTGTGACGGCTGTGCATTGTGCTGCATGCACAAGATCGAAGACGAAGACACCGGAGAAGTGTTCTACACCGATCTGGCCTGCCGGCTACTGGACCTCAACACCTGCCGCTGCTCGGACTACGCGAATCGAGCGAAGCAGGTTGCCGAGTGCCTGACATTGACGCTGGACGAGCCAGAGGCCTTCGAGTGGCTACCGACAACTTGTGCCTACCGCCTGCTTGCGGCCGGCGACGAGCTGGCGCCCTGGCACCCGCTGCTCTCAGGCCGACCGGAGAGTGTTCACGAGGCCGGCATTTCGGTACTCGGCCGCGCCGTATCAGAAAGGGACACAGACGAATGGAGCGTCCTGCAAAAAAGGAGTTGAAGTGAAGAGCTATCCAAGCATTCCATTGCAGAGTTATCGCGAATATCCGATCGAGGAAATGCGACAACGACTCAACGATTTCTATGCGGACATGGAGCGCCGCAGAACCGTCCGCGACTTTTCGGATCGACCGGTACCACGCGATATCATCGAAACCGCACTCAAGGCAGCCAATACAGCGCCGAGTGGTGCCAACCTGCAGCCCTGGCATTTCGCCGTAGTGAGCGGCGCAAAAACCAAAAAGAAAATTCGCGACGCCGCAGAAATCGAAGAGCGGGAATTCTACGAGCACAGGGCAACAGAAGAGTGGCTGGCAGCTCTTGAGCCGCTGGGAACCGATGATAAAAAGCCGTTCCTTGAAACCGCGCCCTACCTGATAGCCGTCTTCCTGCAAAAATATGGCGAACTCGAAGATGGCCGTAAGGTAAAGCACTACTACCCGGCAGAATCGACGGGTCTCGCAACCGGCATGCTGATAACAGCACTACACACTGCAGGCCTTGCGACGCTCACGCATACGCCAAGCCCCATGAAGTTCCTGAATGAAATTCTCGGACGCCCAAAAAGCGAACGGCCATTCCTGCTGTTGGTTGTGGGCTACCCGGCAGAGAATGCGGAAGTCCCGGACATAAAAAGAAAGTCACTCAACAACTACACGTCATTCATCGACGACTAGCCGGTGTTTTGCAATCCCTGTGCAATACCGTTGACCGATGCCAGTAACGCATCGAATATTTCTGTGTCCTCGTAATTGGATTCACGCCAGCGAGACAGCAGGTCGACTTGCATCAGGCTCATTGGGTCAACGTAAGGATTTCTAAGCATGATCGCGCGTTGCAGAGTGATGTCACCCTCGAGCAGGGAGTCGTGACCGGAGTGTTTGAGCACCAGCTCCTGCGTGAGTTCGTATTCGGCCTTGATGATGGGGAAGAACTCTTCGTGCAGTTCACCGCTGAGCTTTGAATACAGCTCTGCAATGCCAAGATCGGATTTTGCCAGCACCATTTCGGTGTCAGCCGTCAGCGAGCGCAGGAAATACCATTCGCTGAACATTTCAGCGAACGCCTCCTCGCCGAACTGATCGAGCGCCTTCTTCAGACCCGAGCCGACACCGTACCAGCCAGGCAGGACAGAGCGCGCCTGCGTCCAGGAGAACACCCACGGAATCGCGCGCAGGTCTTCGATGCCGGACTGGCGCCGGCGTGAGGATGGTCGCGAGCCGATTCGCATGCGCTCGATCAGGTCGATCGGGGTTGCCTTACGAAAATACTCGTAGAAGTTGGGTGTTTCGTAAACCAGCTTGCGGTATGCACGGCGGCTTTCGTCGGCTATGACATCCATCATTTCGTGCCATTCAGCCCTGTCATTGCCGCGGTGTCTTGGCAGTGCCGTTGCGAGCGCTACCGAGCCGGTCATTTGTTCGAGTGTGCGCAGCGCGATACCGCGCAGCCCATACTTCTCGTTGATGATCTCTCCCTGCTCGGTTACTCGCAGCCGGCCGTTGACAGTCCCCGGCGGAGCTCCCATGACGGCCACGTGCGTCTTGCTGCCGCCACGACTGACCGTGCCGCCACGCCCATGGAACAGCGTTAGTTCGATGCCCTGGTCAGCCGCCGCTGCGACGATCACTTCCTGAGCATTTTGCAGTGCCCAGCGGGCAGAGGCGAGGCCGCCGTCTTTGTTGCTGTCGGAGTAACCGATCATGATCATCTGTCGATTCTTGCGTCGCTTCAGGTGCTTTCGATAGAGGTCAGTTGCCAGCAATGATTTGAGAATTGCCGGTCCTTTTTGCAGGTCGTCGACCGTTTCTAGTAGTGGCGCGATGTCGATAGGCACTTCGCCGCGCTTGTTGTGCACCTCACCCCATTGAGCCAGCAGAATGACCGACAGTATGTCGTCGGCGCCTTGCGTCATGCTGACGATGAATGGCCCGATCGCTCTCGGACCGTATTTTCTACGGCAAAACGCGATAGCCTGAAAAACGGCAATAGTCTTGCGAGCCTGCGTGCTGAGATTCATCGGCACGCTCTCTCGCGTCACGATGGCATCAACGATTCGTTCCGAGCGCTCTTCTGCCGACATTTCTTCCCAGTCTTCTTCGCCAAGACATTCGCCAACAACGCTGCGATGTGTCTCCGAGTCCTGGCGGATATCGAGAGTGACCAGGTGGAAGCCGAAGGTGTTGATGCGTCGAAGCAGCCGGCGAACGGCGAACAGGCCCGCCTGCTCACCCTTGTTCGCGCTCAGGCTGTCGGCGATCAGTTGAATGTCGCCAAGCAGTTGGCCGACTTTCTCGTACGGATAGATGTCGTCGTCGTAAGTGGATTGCAGTCGTTGCTGAATCAGGCGCAGGAATACGCGATACGGCATGTCGCGGTGTCGTGCCGGTACCGCGTGGTAGGCATTTGGAAACACGCCCCGGTACTCTTCGATGCGGTCGAGCATCGCCTGTCCGAAACCTGTCCGATCAGTAGACTGGCTGAGCTTGGCGCCAATGGACGCGCATTCCTTGTAGTACAGGTCGAGAATCAGGGAGCGTTGTCGTGCCAGCGTGGCACGAATGGTCTTGGCGTTTACGTTGGGGTTGCCATCCATATCGCCACCGACCCAGGAGCCGAAGCGCAACATGCTCGGTATTTCTATGTTTTTGCCTTCGTCACCGTAGATTCTCTGAATCGCGCTTTCAATGTCTTCATAAAACGGCGGGATAGCTCGATACAAAACACCGGTGACAAAAAACAGCACGTGCTCGAGCTCATCGGCAACCGTCATTTGTTCCGAAGGGTGCTCGTCGGTTTGCCAGCCTGTCGTCGCGAGCAGTCGAATATTGTCATGCGCCGAGCGGGTCTCCTGCGGTGTCATCGTCGGGTTCAGAAGGTCGACAAGATGCTTGACGATGTTCTGTTCCTTGCGAAGGATCGTGCGTCGGGTTGGCTCGGTCGGATGCGCAGTAAAGATGGGTTCGATCGACAGGTTGCTCAGCAGGTCTTTGAGGCCTGCAATATCAAGCCCCGAAGCCTTCAGTTTTATAAACGTGTCTTCAAGGCCGCCTGGCTGATAATGCACGACGTCGCGAAGATACTCGCGGCGACGCCGAATGCGATGTACTTTTTCGGCCGTGTTGACCATTTGAAAGTAAGTGGCAAAGCTGCGAATTACCTGCAGCGCTTCCTTGGGCTCAAGGCCACCGACAAGCTCCGCCAGTTCTTCGCCAGGCTTCTCGTTTCCCTCTCTGCGTCGAATCGAGCGCAGGCGCGCGCTCTCAACGAACTCGTAGAGTGCATCGCCACTTTGCTCGCGAATGAGGTCCCCGACCATTGCGCCAAGCATGCGAACGTCGTCGCGGAGCGCCTGGTCCTTGTCTTCGAAAGTGATGTCCTGTCGACGCAGGGAACTGTGAGTGCCGGTTTCCATGGGAATGTAGTTCGTTAGTCGCGGAAGTTTTCGTACTGGAGAGGCAGGTCGACGTCGAATTCCTTCAACATCGCGATGACGGCCTGCAGATCATCTCTTTTCTTGCCCGTGACACGGAGCTTGTCCCCCTGAACTGCAGTTTGCACTTTCATCTTCGCCGTCTTTATCTGTTTGACCAGCTTACGTGCACGATCTGCGTCGATACCGCGCCGCAGTATCACCTGCTGGCGCGCGCCATTGTTGGTGACCTCTGCATCCTGTTCCTCAAGACAGGCGATGTTGACGCCACGCTTGGAGAGCTTCTGACGCAGAATGTCGAGCATCTGCTGCAGCTGAAAATCGGACTGCGTCGTCAATGTAATGACCTGCTCTTCAATCTCGTACTTGGAACCAGTGCCCTTGAAATCGAAGCGCGTGTTGACCTCGCGGTTCGCCTGATCAACACCATTCCTCGCTTCGTGGGAGTCGAAGTCACTAACAACGTCAAAAGAGGGCATACGGTTTTTGCCTGTCCTGTATCAATGTGACATGAAAGGTACACCCGCCGCTATGTTCGCGCCAGACCTGCCACCCGCAGCAGATCTGAAATCTGTACACCTTGCCGAGTTAACACAGCAGTCAGCTGCCGTGAGGCATCGCAAGATACGAGCATGTTTCTTGTTATCGAACCTGCCGTCGTCAACTCCCCCTGCCCACTGCTTTCGGCTGAGGCGGTCGCAGACTTCTCACCACAGGTTTGCATGCGGATTCCGAGTGACTCGGCGTGGATCGCTCAGGAACTCGATCTGTCCGCCTACACAGACGACGCCGGATGTATAGCTGAAGCGGCGTTGCAACGCGCTTTGACTGCCTGTGTCGACACCGGTGACAGGCAGCATGATGAAACGGATTGGGCCGATCCACGCGTGGAGTACGATAGCTGGCTGAATCGTCGCCTGGCTATCGCGCTGCGAGGCTGGGGCGACATCGTGGACAAGCGTGGTCTGGATCCAGCTTCGCTCGGCACGCTGCGACAGCTGGAGGAGCTGGCTGAGTGGGCGTGCCTGACATTGCACAGTCGATCGCGTGAACTCGCGCGGCACGGCAACTGGTGTCCGGCGCTCGACGAAGCGGGCGCATCGGTAATCAAAAAGAGGGGTTCACTTGCCTGGCGACGGCGTTGGCGGACAGCTATCCAGGACGTCGCTGTGCGCCACAGAAACCTCACAACGATATCGCCGTGGGACGTGTTTCCGCGGGGAAAAAACGCTGATTTGCGCAATCAGGACCTGCTGCCGCTGTTGCGCTTTGCCGATTCGCTGTCTTTTCAGCGGGACGTCTCGATTTCGCACTGGAATGTCAATGATTTCAAGGGCTTCTATGACCGTGTCGCTGCGATTGTGCGCTGCAATGGCGGCGCCGATCTCGTTGCGAAACAGGTGTGAACTAGGATACGGTCTACTGTCGTCCCCCGCAGGGACAAACGCAAAGTGAGACGACGTATTGCAAGCAATCACACCTGACGTACACGGACTTGCGGTTCTGTTACTGACCGCTGTCGCGTTATTTCTGTTTACGCGCGACAACATTCCGCTCGAGTCGTCATCACTCGCAATTCTGATCCTGCTGGTCGCCGGCTTTGCCCTGTTTCCCTATGAGAAGGCCGGTGAAGTTGTTATCGGTCCAGTCGACTTCTTCGCCGGCTTTGGCAATGAGGCGCTGATAGCAATTTGTGCGCTGATGATGGTCGGCAAGGCGCTTGAAACAACCGGCGCATTGCAGCCGCTGGCAACCGTCGTCAGTAAAGCCTGGGCCTCGCGTCCGGTTCTCGCGCTTGTAACCACGTTGACCGCCGGCGCGATTCTCAGTGCATTCATGAACAACACGCCGATCGTTGTGTTGCTGATGCCGATACTGGTGGGCGCATCTTTGCGCGCCAAGTTCCCTGTCTCGGGCGTGATGATGCCGATGGGATTGGCAACCATTATTGGTGGCATGTCGACGTCCATTGGTACCTCTACGAACTTGCTGGTCGTTGGTATCGCCCGCGACATGGACATCAAAGAGTTTGGCCTGTTCGAGTGGGTATTGCCGGTCGCGATCGTGGGCGGCGTGGGTATCCTGTTTCTATGGCTGGTGGCGCCGCGATTGTTGCCGGATCGTGCGCCGCCGATGGCAGATACCTCGCCGCGCATCTTCAGCGCGCAGCTACACGTCAAAGAGGGTGGATTCGCGGACGGCAAATCACTGTCTGAAGTTCTGGCCAAAGCGGACGGCAATCTCAGGATTGACAAGATTCAGCGTACCGACTCGCTGTTTCTCGCCAAGCTGCCGTCGGTCATCATCCAGCCCGGAGACCGGCTGTTTGTAAAAGACTCTCCCGAGAACCTGAAACACTACGAACAACTTCTCGGCGCAACGCTATTCAATATTTCCGACAACGAACATCCGATCAACGACGACACGCCGCTGAAGGCCGAGGGCCAGCAGCTTGCGGAAGTTGTCGTCACGCGCGGATCGCCGCTGCATCTACGCAGTCTCGCGGCCGCGCGATTCAGCGTTAGTTACGGCCTGCTGCCGCTGGCCCTGCATCGCGCGCGTGCGCCAAGCTCGCAGGTGACGGGCGATCTGAACCTTATCCGACTTCGTGCGGGTGACGTGCTGCTCGTGCAGGGCACGAGTGAGGCCATCGCGAACCTGAAAGACAGCGGTTCGATGCTGGTACTCGACGGCACCACAACCCTGCCGCAAACCCATCACGCGAAGCGTGCGCTGTTTATCATGGGCGGCGTCGTAGCCGCGGCTGCTTTTGGCATTATGCCGATTTCAGTGAGTGCCCTCGTTGGCCTCGGTCTGATGATCGCAACCGGCTGCCTGGTGTGGCGTGACGCGGCCAGCGCATTGTCCATACCCGTCGTCATGATTATTGTGACGGCTCTGGCGCTGGGTAAGGCGCTAATGGGCACGGGCATGGCCGACTATCTGGCCGTCAGTTTCGTGAATGCGGCCTCGGGTCTGCCGGCACCGATGATCCTCAGTGCGTTCATGCTGCTCATGACCATCATGACCAATATCGTCTCCAACAACGCCGCAGCGGCGATCGGTACACCGATCGCCATCAGTATCGCGGCGCAGCTGGGGGTTAGCCCTGAGCCATTCATTCTCGCCGTCCTGTTCGGCGCGAACATGAGCTTCGCCACACCGTACGGGTATCAGACCAATCTGCTCATCATGAGCGCTGGCGGATATAAATTCGCAGACTTCCTGCGGGTCGGTATTCCGCTGACAATCATCATGTGGATAGGGTTCTCGATCATCCTGCCTATCTTGTATCAGTTGTAACTGATCTGCGCCTTGACGATACGGATGACGACGGTAATACTCACTGCCATGAATGCTTCACACATCAACAACTGGTGGTGGCGGTCCACAGGGGCTGCTGGCTGACTATTAGCTGAGCAATTAATCTTCGAAAGCCCATCTCTGCCGAAATCAGGGATGGGCTTTTTTAATGAAGGCAAGAAACGTATGCAGGCACCATTCGACATAGTCGCGGATCTCGATACGCCAGTCTCGGCGTATCTGAAGCTGGGATCGCTTAAACCCCGCTTTCTTCTCGAAAGCGTGGAAGGCGGCGAGCGGCTGGCGCGCTATTCTTTCCTGGGGTTCGGCGACGCGGTCGAAGTGCGTATGGATGACACCTCACTCAGCATCGATGGCAAGCAGGAAGCCCGCCCGAGCAACCAGCAGCAGTATCTCGATGCGCTGCGACGAGCGCTCGAGATGGCGCCGCGGCCGCAGCCTGACGATGGTCTGCCGTTCGCTGGCGGGCTGGTCGGCGTTTCCGGATACGATGTCGTCCGTCTGTTCGAAAAGCTCCCTGTGGACACAGAGAAGCAGTCGAGTATCCCCGACGCGGCTTTCATGGCACCGGCGTCGCTGTTGGTATTTGATCACCTGACGCGGCGCGTCGCGCTGCTGCATGATGGCCCCGAGAGCGACAGGCAAAAGCTAAGGGCCGACGTCATTCGACTGCTGCGCGGTGCGATTCCGCCGGCGCCCGAGAACGTCACGGTATCGCCACCGGAAGCCAGCCTGACCGAGGCGGAGTACTCGGAACGCGTGCAGGCCTGTAAAGAACACATCGCTGCCGGCGATATTTATCAGATCGTTCTGTCGGTGCTGTTCCGCGGTAAAACTGACGTACCGCCGTTCGAGGTTTATCGGGCGCTGCGGCTGTTGAATCCGTCGCCGTATATGTTTTTCTTCGACTTCGACGATCTCAAGGTCGTCGGTTCATCGCCTGAAGCGCTCGTGAAACTGCACGGCGATACGGCTTCGCTGCGACCGATTGCCGGTACTCTGCCGCGCGGCGCGACACCGGCGGAAGACGACGAAAACGAGACGGCCCTGCTCGCCGATCCGAAGGAAGCCGCCGAACACGTCATGCTGGTTGATCTTGCCCGCAATGATCTTGGGCGGGTCGCAAGCCCGGGCTCGGTTCATGTCGACCCTTACCGTGCCATCGAGCGCTACAGTCATGTCATGCACATCGTCAGTGGTGTGCAGGGCGAACTAGCGCCGCAGTTCGATCAGTTCGACCTGTTTGCGGCGAGCTTCCCGGCTGGAACGCTGGTCGGCGCGCCGAAGGTTCGTGCGATGCAGATTATCGAAGAGATGGAGCAGGTCGGTCGCGGTTTGTACGCCGGTACCGCGGGCTATTTCGGCCTGAGCGGTGACATGGATCAGGCAATAACCATTCGTACGCTGGTTTTCTCCGGCGATGAGTACAGTTTTCAGGCCGGGGCCGGTATCGTTGCCGACTCCGTACCGGCCAAGGAATACCAGGAAGTGTTGGCAAAGAGTGCCATATTGAGGCGCGCCCTCGAGATTGCTGAGGAGGGCTTGTAATGGCGACCACAGAATTCAGCCATGTACGCATGCTGCTGATCGACAACTACGATTCGTTCACCTACAACCTGGTGCAGGGATTTGCTGCGCACGGCGCCGACGTCATGGTGTATCGCAATGACGTCATTGGCATAGAGGAGGGGCTCGCCCTGAAGCCGACGCATCTCGTGATTTCACCGGGCCCGGGTCGACCGGACGAAGCCGGAATATCACTGGCCATGATCGCTGCGTTCGCCGGCAAGGTGCCGGTCCTTGGCGTCTGTCTTGGCCACCAGAGCATCGTGCAACAGCAGGGCGGCAACATCGTTCGTGCAGAACAGCTCATGCATGGCAAGACTTCACTGATCAAACACGACGGCAAGTCTGTCTTCGAGGGGATTTCGCAGCCGTTCGAGGTGGGCCGCTATCATTCCCTGTGTGCCGAAACCGACTCGCTTCCCGATACGCTGGAGGTCACGGCCACGACAGACAGCGGCGTGATCATGGGCGTGCGGCACAAGACCCTGCAGGTTGAGGGCGTGCAATTTCACCCGGAGAGTGTTCTGACTCCTGAGGGCGATCGCCTGATGACAAACTTCATGCGCCTCGAGAACAAATAAAGAGTACGAACCATGAGCAAGGAATACAGCCTGTTACTCGACAAACTGCTCGACGGCCACTCGCTGGCGGAAGCACAGGCGTATGACCTGATGCATAAGCTGGCGGCCGGCGAATTACCCGCGGCGCTGGCGGGCGCCTTGCTGGCCGGTCTTCGTGCCAAGGGCGAGACGGCTGATGAGATTCGTGGATTTGCGACGGCCATGCGCGAACTGGCTGTCCATCCGAAGATTCCGGACGGTGCGCCGACGGTCGATACCGTGGGTACCGGCGGTGACGGTTCCGGCAGCCTGAACCTGTCAACAGGCACAGGCCTGTTGGCGGCGGCCGCCGGCTCGCGAGTCGTCAAGCACGGCAATCGCTCGGTCTCGAGTCGCTCCGGCAGCGCCGACATGCTTGAAAGTCTCGGCATGCCATTGCCTTTGCACGAAGAACGGGCCGTGAGCTGCCTTGCGGCGACCAACTTTACCTTTCTGTTCGCGCCTGCCTACCATCCGGCGATGAAGGCGGTCGTACCGATACGCGGGGCGCTCTCGGTAAGAACCGTGTTCAACGTTCTCGGACCACTGACGAATCCTGCCGCACCGCCGTTCCAGCTGATCGGTGCCTACAGCAAGGCGGCCGCGAAACTGATGGCGGAGACTCTGGCCGGCATGCCGCTCGAGCGAGCGTTTGTCGTTCACGGTGAGCCCGGCTGGGATGAGGCAACGCCGGCCGGCGACTTCTGGCTTTATGACGTATCGCCCGGCAACGTAACGGAGAGCAAGCGCAGTCCCGAAGACTACGGTCTCAAGCGCTGCGACCCTGCCGCACTTGAAGGCGGCGACGCCGAGCACAATGCGCGTGAGCTTGTTCGTGTCTTCACCGGCGAAGACAAGGGCGCGCATCGCGATGCGCTGCTGCTGGGCACGTCGCTGGTGCTCGAGGTTCAGGGAGATGCCAGGGATGCGAAGGACGGTGTCGCGCAAGCGGCTGCCGCGATTGATGATGGCCGGGCGGAAGCTTTTCTCGATGCTCTGCGAGCGCACTTCGAGGACTGATGAGCGATTTTCTGCAAAGCATGGCGAGCAGCAGTGCGGAACGTGCCGCCGCGGTGACCGCGTCGTTCTCATCCGCGGATTTCGACAAGCCGGTCGTGCCGCTTAAATCGGCTGCGTTCGACGTCATTGCCGAGATCAAAGAGCGCTCGCCGGCCGAGGGCGATCTCAGCCAAAGCAGTGTCGGTCGTGATGTGCGTGCGAAGTCCTACGCCGCCGGCGGGGCTGCCGCGATTTCGGTACTAACCGAGCCGAGTCGTTTCGACGGTGCTTTGACACATCTTGAGGAGGTTGTCGCAGCAGTGCCGGACACGCCAGTAATGCGCAAGGATTTTCTCGTTGAACCGGTGCAGATTCTGGAGGCGCGTAAATCGGGCGCCAGCGGCGTGTTGCTGATTACGACGATGCTAAGCGATGCCAAACTTGGTGAGATGCTCGACTGCGCGTGGCAGCATGGTCTGTTCGTGTTGCTGGAGTCTTTCGATGATGAAGATCTTCGACGCACCTCGGCGCTGCTCGAACGACCGCTCAATCGCGACAAGGCGGATGCCGGGCAATTGCTCGTCGGCGTCAACACACGAAATCTGCGAACGCTTGCCGTTGATGCGGACAGGCTGCGAAAGCTGGCGCCAGCGCTTCCTGCGGCACGATGCGTCGCCGAAAGCGGACTACTCGTGGCTGAGGATGCCGCGCGAGTAGCGGGCTGGGGATATCGAATGGCGCTCGTCGGTACGGCCCTCATGCGCAGCGCCGACCCGGCATCGCTGATCACGGCAATGCGCGAAGCCGGCGGCAACGCATGAGCGTGCTGGTGAAAATCTGTGGACTAAGCGACGCGCAGCATGTTGACGCCGCCGTCGAGGCAGGCGCAGACGCAGTCGGCTTCGTATTTGCGAAATCCGTACGGCAGGTATCACCGCAGCAGGCCGCCAGCATCAGTTCCGGCGTACCGGCACACATCAGGCGAGTAGCTGTCATGCTGCATCCGACCGATGACGAATGGCAGCAGGTATTGTCGACTTTTTCGCCTGACGTTTTGCAGACCGACGTTGAGGATTTTGCAGCACTAAAGGTTCCCGATTCAGTCGAACAATGGCCCGTTTACCGAGAGGGCGCCGGGCGGGTCGCTGCGACTGGCCGCTACGTTTATGAAGGGGCAAAGAGCGGGCAGGGCGAAACTGTTGACTGGTCCGTCGCGGCGACAGTAGCGAGGGACGGCAATATGATTCTTGCCGGTGGACTGGCGGCAGATAACGTCGCCGAGGCCATTGCTATAGTCAGACCTTATGGCGTTGATGTTTCAAGCGCGGTTGAATCAGCACCCGGCAGGAAAAGTGTCCTGCTGATTAATGAATTTGTGAGTGCAGTGCGAACTGCGGAGAGTAATTTATGAGTACGTTGTTTGCTGCGGACGAAGCGAAGCGGCTTCTTGATGCGGCGGTAAGGGGCGAAATGCCCGATGCGCGCGGCCGTTTCGGTCCGTTTGGCGGGCGCTATGTACCCGAAACGCTGGTACCGGCATTTGACCGTCTGGAAGCCGGTGTGAAAGAGCACCTCCACGAAGCGAGCTTTCAGGCCGAGTTTCAAAAGGAGTTACGCGAGTGGGTCGGTCGCCCTACAGCACTGAGCTTTGCGCCACGCCTCAGTGAGTCGTGGGGAGCTGAGGTCTGGATAAAGCGTGAAGACCTTGCCCACACGGGCGCACACAAGATCAATAACGCCATCGGCCAGGCGATTCTGGCAAAGCGCCTCGGCGCAAAACGCGTTATCGCCGAGACCGGCGCTGGTCAGCACGGTGTTGCCTCAGCCGCAGCCTGTGCACGCGTCGGTCTGCCCTGCAGCGTCTACATGGGCGCCGTCGATATGGAGCGGCAAGCACCAAACGTAGATCGCATCCGTCGACTCGGCGCCGAGGTTGTCGCGGTGGAGACTGGCGACAAAACGCTGCGCGCTGCTATCGACGAAGCACTGCGTGCGTGGGTCACCGACCCGAACGGCATTTACTATTTGCTCGGATCGGCTGTCGGCGCGCATCCGTATCCCTACCTGGTTCGTGAGCTGCAGTCGGTTATCGGCAAAGAGGCGCGGCAGCAGATGCTGGACCAGGCGGGCGGGCTTCCGGACGTAGCCTTTGCCTGTGTTGGCGGTGGCTCAAACGCCATCGGTTTGTTCTACCCCCTGCTTGGTGACGACATCGAACTCATCGGCGTTGAGGCCGGCGGAATTGGCGACGGTCTCGGCGAGAACGCGGCGACGCTTGCAACAGGTACGCCGGGCGTATTGCAGGGCTCGTACACAATTATCCTGCAGGACGCGGACGGCCAGGTGCAGGAAACACAATCCATTTCGGCAGGACTCGATTACTCGGGCGTCGGGCCGGAGCATGCGTTGCTGCAGGCGACGGGTCGCGTGAAGTACATTTCCGCCAAAGACAATGAAGCGCTCGAAGCGCTGGAGGAGTTGTGTGCAACCGAAGGCATTCTGACCGCGCTCGAGACCTCGCACGCTTTTGCCGCGGCACGCGTATACGCAACGCAAAATCCTGGCAAGCGCATTCTCATCGGCAACTCGGGTCGCGGTGACAAAGACATGCCAACACTAACCAAATACCCGGCAAGGACGCGTAGCTATGACGGCGCATGAAAAAATCGGCGCGGCTATAGCCGTTGCCACAGACGCGGGCCGTCCTGCCCTTATTCCGTTTATTACAGCGGGCTATCCGGAGCCGAGCGACTTCATCTCGACGCTGAAAGCGATCGCAAAAGTCGGTGACGTCGTGGAGCTTGGCATTCCGTTTTCCGATCCGATGGCGGACGGCATGACGATTCAGCGTTCGAGTTTTATAGCGCTGCAAAAAGGTGTCAGCCTGAAGTGGATCTTCGATCAACTGGATTCGGCACAGGGTGAGATTGATGCGCCGCTGGTCATGATGTCCTACCTGAATCCGCTGCTCGCGTTCGGCTACGAAGCGTTGGCAGAGCGCGCATTGGCGGCGGGTGTCTGTGGGTTTATCGTTCCTGACCTGCCGTTTGAGGAAAGCGATGAGATTCGCGCCGCGCTCGAAGCGAAGGGCCTTGGTCTGATTCAACTTGTGACACCGGCAACTCCGGATGAGCGCCTGAAGACGCTGTGTG
>Ga0316191_10001576_pt1 | contig 16164 bp, 11 predicted proteins | sample Eddworburr2cm_MG_FD_204928 | JGI IMG/M metagenome (GOLD analysis project Ga0316191, IMG submission 204928) | Coastal sediment microbial communities from Maine, United States - Eddy worm burrow 2 cm | ecosystem: Environmental > Aquatic > Marine > Coastal > Sediment | place: USA: Maine...
TCCATCTCCTCTTCGAGGAACTTGCGCGCCTTGGGCTCGATCGGAGTCAGCCGGTATTCGTTGATCAGCATCGTCTGGTGTGACAGCCAGCGCTGCCAGCCTTCCTTCGAAACATGGTCGTAGATGCGTTTGCCGAGATCGCCCGGGTAGGGCAGATACTCGAGGCCTTCTCCCTCGGTGCGCATGACCACGCAGTTCACCGTTCGTGTCATCTCTTTCCCTCCCGGGTGACGGCGCCAGTGCAGCGGTTCCGCCCGGTCCGGTTTGTGTTCAGGCTAAATCGTCGGCGGCCAGGGCCGCCAGCATGCGCTCCACCGGGGCGGCAAGACCGAGCCGGGCCGGCGCGCGCCTGTTATACCAGACCCGTTCGCCATCCTCCACGCATTGCGCCACCGGCGGCGTGGCAAAGCGCACGATCAGCGGTGTGATTTCGAGATCGAAATGGGTAAAGGCATGACGCAGCAGGTCACCCTCCTCGACCTCGGCGCCGGCATCGGCAAACACCGCGCGGCACCAGCCATGCACATCCTCGTCCTGCCCGAGTTCGGGCGGGCTCCACAAACCTCCCCAGATGCCGCTCGGCGGACGCCGCTCAAGCAGGATCTCTCCGCCCGGCGCCATAGCCAGCACCATCCTCGTCGTTTTGGTCGGCCTTTTCCGGGGCGGACGTTTTCCGGGGTAGCGGCCCTGTGTGCCTGCGCTGCGCGCGGCACAACCGTCATGCAGCGGGCACGCCTCGCAGCGCGGCTGGCTGCGGGTACACACGGTCGCGCCGAGATCCATAATCGCCTGGGTGTAGACCGCGACATCCGTCTCCGGCGTATAAACCTCGGCCAGCTGCCACAGCCGTTGCTCGACCTCGCGCCGACCGGGCCAGCCCTCGACGGCATGCAACCGCGCGAGCACGCGTTTGACGTTGCCATCGAGGATCGGGAACCGCCGTCCCGTGGCAAGCGCGAGTATCGCGCCGGCGGTCGAGCGGCCGATGCCGGGCAGCGCGAGCACGTCGTCGAATTTGTCAGGGAAATGACCGTCATGGTTCGCGACGATAATCTGCGCCGCCCTGTGCAGATTTCGCGCCCGGGCGTAATAGCCGAGACCGGACCACAGGTGCAGCACATCATCTGCGGGCGCCGCCGCCAAAGCCGAAACGTCAGGAAACCGCGTGACAAAGCGTTCGTAATACGGGATCACGGTTGCGACCTGGGTCTGCTGCAGCATGATCTCGGAAACCCACACCCGGTAGGGATCCCCGGTATGCTGCCAGGGAAGATCTTTGCGCCCCTGGGTGCGTTGCCAGGTAACCAGCCGCTCGGCGACGCTGTCAGTCACCGGCTTGCGGTCGCTCAAGCGCAAGACCCTCGAGCCGCAACACCGCCCGGCTGCCGGCGCGTTTCAGCGCAATTCGTATCACCAGCGGGCCGATTAGCGGCGGCACCCAGAAATCCGGTGTCAACGACATCCGGTAATGGAGCAACGTGCCCTCGCCTTCGATCTCGAGCCACCAATCGGTGCGCCCCGCGCTGAGGTTGCTGCCAGCGGGTTCGACCACGGCGGAAATATGCGAATACGGAGTCACGTGCAACGCCTCCGTCTTTATCAGCTCGCGGCATACCCACAGGATGCAGCCCTCGGTGCGGGTATAGACCCGCGGCCGGCCGTCCTCGGCAGGTTCAATGTAACGGCTGTCCTTGTACACGCTGGAAATGCGCGGGTATTGCTCATAGTCGAGCAATACCGCGAACACGGCCTCGGGCGAAGCCTGCAGAAACGTCAGCGAGTCGAACACGTAGGCGTCGTCTTCTTTTTCGACCTCGAGCATCCGCACTTCCGCCGCCGCGAGCGCCAGCGGGAAAAATGCCGAGACGATCAGCCAGCGGGCACGCATCAGTTACCGAACAGGCCCTTCAGCTTGTCCTTGAGTTCTTCGGCCTTTTCCTTGACCTCTTCGACCGGGTCCTCGCTTTGCAACACGTCCTGGATTTCCTTTTTCGCCAGCCCGGAGAGATCCGGCGCGATTTTCGGATCGTCGAGAGGGCCGCTGATGCGCATCGGGATGCTAGTGCCAATCAGTTCCTCGAACTCGGGATCGGTACCGTCCTCGGGCACCTTGATCACCGTGGTCACCATCTTGTAGTCGAGCGTCGAATCGACCAGGTTGACATCGCCCTCCCCGGTCACCCGCAGCACCGGCATGAAAACTTTCAGATCGTCGCTTCTGAGCACACCGTCCACCGCTGTGGCGGTCACACTCAGGCTTTCGAACGGCGTCCGCTGTGGCCGCGGCGGGCTTGGCGGCATCTGCTTGCGATACAGCGAACGGGTCAGCCTGACCGCGTAGACGAGATCGATATTTTCCAGTGCGCCCTCGCCGACCTCGAAGCCGAGATTGCCGCTCAGGGAATTGCGCATGGCATTGACGGTAGCCCCACGCGCATCGAGCGCGACCTTGCCGTTGGCATTACCGGTGACCAGCACCCGCCCGATCGCATCCTCGCTGAGCTTCCCCAGCTGCACGCCGTCGAGGCTTTCCCGCACCGCCAGCGTCGGCGGGCTCGCCGCTGCATCCAGGGTAAGTTCACCGGACGCTTTTCCCTGGTACAGCGACACCTCGAGCGGCTTCAGCCGTACCTTGCCGTTGCCGGCTTTAAGCCCCAGCGTGACGTCGGTCAACGCCATGCCACTCACTTTGAGAGAACCGATCCGGAACGTGCCCTCGGCATCGAGCTCGCGCAGCGCCTCCACCGGGATCTCAACGTCGTCGTCGCCACCGACCGTCTGTTCCTCGGCGCCCTCGACCACCGGTGGCAGGTAGCGGTCGGCGTCGATCGCATCGACGCCCAGATCGAATCGGATCGACTGTTTCTCGAGATTGCTGATCCCCGCTTTTCCCGACAGCTTCGTGTCGTCGAGCACAAACTGGAGATCGTTGAACATCGCCGAATTATCGGTCAGCGCGAGCGTCGCCTTCGCGCTGGCCTTTTTCAACACCGCGTCGTCGGCGGTCACCGGGGCATCCATCCCCATCCGCTCCATCAGCGAGCGCGGCGAGAATTCGTCGAGACTGAACTCACCGCTGATATTCGGCGCGGACATGATTGCCGTACCTGTCAGCGCCGCGTTGAACGTGAGCCCGAGGGTCTCGGCCTTCAGCGCCTCGAGATTCATCGTTTCCTTGTCGAGATCCGCGGCAAATCGTTTCAGCCCGACGTTGACCGCAACCTCGCCACCGGGCAGATCCTTGCCGGTCAGCTTTATATCGAGCGTCGGGTCATCGAGTTCGAATTGCTGGTAGTCGTCGGAGTAGCGAACGGTAGACTCCAGGTTGACATTGGCCGCTACACCGCTGGCCTCGAGTACCGCGACAACCGTCGATTCGAAGTCGATCGGCTCGCCCGGCGCGATCTCGCCGGTCTTCAGGTCGAAATCCTGGATGTCGACATCCGTCCCGGCCTGTTTATCGATATAGCGAATCTGCGCATCGTTAATGGCGAGCCCGCCGATCTGCAGCGAATCGATACCGGCGGACTCTCCCGAATCCGCCGCAGCCGGCGCGCTATCTTCGCTGGCGAGGTCATCCCAGTTCGTGACCCCGCGTTCGTTGACCATCAGGTTTAGGCGCAGGCCGTCGAGACGCACCTGGTCGAGTTCGATGTTACGTCGCAACAGCGGCACCAGTCTGACACCAATGCGCGCACCCTCGATCGCGACGAATGGCTCGTCACCAAATCCCTGCGCATTACTCAGTCGGGCCGGCCCCAGTTCGACCGCGAGCCAGGGAAAGAACGACAGGCCGATATCGCCATCGACGGTCAGCTCACGCCCGGTTTGCTCGGCCACCTGGTCGGTCAGCGTCTGCTTGAAATCATTGGGGTCGAAAATGAAAACCAGCCAGATCGCGGCGACAACCAACAGCAGCACCAGCGCGCCGACCGCAAGTCCAAGGAACTTGAAGAGCCCTTTCATGGAATACCTCGGGGAATGCCCTGCAAAGACGTGGCCCTATTATGACGCGCGGGCACTAGCAAAGGCACCCCGAGCTGCAAATCAGCGGCAGGTTGCTCCGCCATCGATTTTCTCGCAGAAATCGCTCCAACCGTAGCGTTTCCAGTAGTCCAGCAGACCGATCGAGTCCATCAGCGCCGGAAAACGCGGGTCGGCACGGAATCCGGCGGCCTCCGGCAGCCAGAACAGCGAAAGTTCCCAGTCGATCGTCGGCGCCGCCAGCAACGTCTGCGCCTGGGCAAACGCGGCATCGTGCTGGTCGAGCAGCAACAGCATCAGTAACATCTCCGACGGGTCCACGCCGACATTGCCGACGTTCTCCAGATCGGCGAGAAACGCGGGACGTAGCGCCGGGTCGAGAACCGCATCGGCGAGCGGCCGGGCAATGCCCAGGGGCACATCGAGCGCCGGCCCGCCGCTGGAGAACGCCGCCGCCGCGGCCGCCGCATCGCCGCGGCGCAGAGCGATAATACCGGTGTAATCACCCAGCGACTGAGCAAACCCGAGCTGGCGCGCCGCGGTGGCGAACGCCAGCGCCTCATCGTCATTGCCGAGCAGGGTATGGATCGCCATCAGCATTGCATTGACCGCGGCGGACTGCGAGTCCAGGTCATAGGCCAAGGTGATCTCGGCCATCGCCGCCTCGAGCCGCCCGGCCGCGCGCAACAGGTGGCTGTACCAGTGATGCGGCATCGGTTCGCCGGGTTGCAGACCCGCCGCGGCAAAAAAACCGGTCTCGGCATCGGTCCAGTTCCAGTTGGCGTAGTTGATCCGGGCCAGCACCGCGTGCGCCTCGGCCAGCGTGGCGTCCAGCGTCAGCGCCTTGATCGCGGCCTCGGAGGCCAGTACAAACGCCTCCTCCGGGCTCTCGTCGGCATAAGTCGGCAACAACACATACGCGGTCGCGAGCCCCGCATAGGCCTGCCCGAACCCCGGATCGCGCCCCAGCGCCGACTGGAACAACTCGATCGCGACCCGGATGTTCTGCTCGCCGCGCCGGCGCAGGATGTCGCGGCCTTTCAGGTACAGATCGTAGGCCTGGACGTCGCGGGTCGGCGCGGCCACCGCCGCGAGCGCCTGCTCCGGGGTTTCCTCGCCGCCAAGGGTCACCTGCAGCGCATCGACGATCGAGCGTGCAATCCGGTCCTGCACCTCGAAGATATTCGCGAGCTGCTCATCATACGTTTCCGACCACAGGTGATAACCGCTCTCGGCGTCGATCAGCTGCGCGGTGATCCGAACCCGGTCGCCAGCCCAGCGTACGCTGCCCTCGAGCACGGTTTCGACGCCGAGCTCGTCGGCAAGCTGGCGGATATCGACGTTGCGCCCCTTGTACGAGAACGACGAAGTCCGCGCCGCGACCTGCAGGCCCGGAACCCGGGTCAACAAGTTGATCAGCTCCTCGGACATGCCGTCCGAGAAATAATCGTTGGCACTGTCTTCGCTAAGGTTCGAAAACGGCAGTACCGCGATCGAGCTGCGCCCGATCTCCTCCTCGCCGGACCAGCTCTTCCACGGCTGCAGCAGGACCGCCCCCAGAATCAGCATCGCCACGATCAATAGCAGCACATAGGTGATGATCGTGCGGGGTTTTTTGTGTGCGGTTTCGGTGCCTGGCGGCGGCGCGGTGCGCTGGATGCCTTCCGGGCCGATATCGAAAATCCAGGCCAGCAGCATCGCCACCGGAAAACCCATCATCAGCAGCAGGATCACAAACGTGATCGTCCAGTCCGGCAGCATCAGCGCCGGGAAGACCACGTCCGCGACCTCGGTCATGACCCAGGCGATCAACAGGTACAAACCGGCGACACGAAACACCCGCCGCCGTTTGAGCTCCTGCATCAATGCCATGCTGTCACCACTGCTGTCACGATCCGTCATTGACTGAGGTGTAGCGGCCATTATCACAGATGCGGCTCGGGTCGTCGTCGCCCGCGGCCGCTGGCGCGGCTATGGACCTGACCGGAGCAGGAGTGAGAGAAGTATCGGCGCCCGCGCAGGACCACGGTGCGACAGTAGTTCCGGGCGTTGCGCAATGCGGCGCCGAAACGCGGACCCTGCACCGGCAACCGGGGCAAGGCCCGCATGGCGTCAGTCACGGCAGAGATTGATGCCGCCGTTCAGCGTCTTTATCAGGACCCGGGCCGAGCCATCCCCTTCAGTGAATCGCAGTTCCTTGCCCGGCGCATACTTGCTGGTGCGCACCGGGTCCGGGCCAAAACAATTGTCGATAGAACCATTAAAGGTCTCGATGTCGAACTCGGCATCGACCTCGCCGCGAAATTCGATTTCCAGGTCGCCGTTGATCGTTTCGACTTCGAAACGGGCACCGTCCTCGAGCCCGGCGACCAGGTCGACATCGCCGTTGGTCGTCTTGATACGGGCCCGTTCCAGCGCTTTGGCCGAGACTTCGATGTCGCCGCTGACAACCGTCGCGATCAGTTCGCCGGCTACGTCCTCGACGACGATATCGCCGCTGACCGAGGTCAGCGCGAGCAATGCGCTGCTGCCGCTGCCCGCGACGGTCACATCGCCACTGACGGTCTTGGCCTCGATATCTTCCTCCATTGCCCTGGTATCGATATCACCGCTGACCGATTGCAGGCGCTGGCTGCCGGCCACGCCGCGGACATCGATCTCGGCACTGACCGTGGTGACTGTCAGGCGGCTGCCCTCGGGCACCGAGACAACAAGATCAGTGTCATCGACGTGATGGTGCTTTTTCTTCTTCTCCAGGATCACGTTGACCCTGACGGTGTTGCCATCACGCTCGAACTCGAGCCGCTCGGTGCCTTTTCCGAGGTGCCCGGTGACATGAACTTCGTCCCGGTTCGAACCCACGACTTCGACGCTGCCCGCCACGTTGGATATTTCGACCCGCCCATTGGGATCGGCCGCGGTGCGCTCGTCGATCGGCGTTTCCGCCAATGCGGACGTGGCAAAAAGCACGGCAGCCAGAAACATGGCTCTCATATGCTGTCACTCCTTGGCGGCGAATCCGCCACAATTCTGTTTACCTGATCGAACACCGCCAGCTCCTCCTGGTAGGTCGCCACCAGCAATTGCTGCAGCAGGACGTTGTTGGGGTCGGCATCCAGGGCCAGGTTGATTTCAGCCAACGCGCGCTGGATGTCGCGAAGATTGGTCAGCACCGCTTCGCGGGTGTCCGGGTTAAGTTCCTGCAGCTTGCCCTCGAATGCCTCGGCAAGCTGCTCTCGGTCGAGCCGGTAGCGGTCGCCGAGACCCTGCATGCCGGCAAGACGCGCCGGCACCGCCGGTCCGCTCGATACCATCAGGACAGCGCCGTTGGCGCCGGCGGGCTGACGCTCGGCGACCTGCCAGGTGGCCAGCGACGAAACCGCCATCAGCACCAAACCCGCCGCAAGCGCGGCCGGCCATCCGCCGGGGAAAGCCCAGCGCGACCCGGTGGTATCGGCGGCCGTAATGCGCTCGTGAATCTCCGGCCACAGATCGCGCCGCGGCGTGACCGAGCGCGGGATCGTGCGCAGAAGTTCGTCCAGCTCCGCACCTTTCTCAATATCGTCAAATTTGTCGTTCATAGCTGTAGTTGCTCCGCCAGCAGACGCCGTGCACGATGCAGTTGGGCCTTGCTGGTTCCCACCGCGATGCCCAGCATCGTGGCCGCTTCCTCGTGACTGTGGCCGTACAGCCCGGTCAGCACGAACACGTTGCGCGCACCCTCCGGCAGGCGCCTGACCGCTCTTTCAAGTTCCAGTCGCGCCTCGACGTCGGCCGCGCCGCTCGCGGCATCGCGTGATTCAATCCGTTCCTCGAAAAGCTCCAGGTGCTCGCCACGGCGGCTCTCGCGGCGTTGCCAGCCAAGCACCTCGTTGACCGCGATGCGATGCATCCAGGTCGCGAAACTGCTGTCACCGCGAAAACGATCGAGTTTGTTCCAGGCGCGCACAAAAGCCTCCTGCATACAGTCCTCGGCGACCTGGGGGGATCCCGTCATCCGCAGACACAGCCCATAAACCTTTCCCTGGTGGGAGCGGAAAAGCGACTCGAATGCCGCTGGATCGCCTGCCGCTGCTCTGCGGACCAATGCGCTTTCCGAGTCCATGCTCAGCGCCGTCCGGCCGCCAGCGGGCAGCGCCAAAATTGCTGCGTTTGCCGCCATTGTTGAAGGTTTAGAAGCAAAATTCCCATCCAGCGTTTAAATGACCGTTATTATTCGTCTGCGCAACGGACTGGACCATGGCTGCAGCGTCACTAAAAATTCTCGTCGTTGAACATCACGCTGCCCGGGACCAGGGGCTTGGCGCAATACTGCGGGGTCGAATTTCGCCGGAGGCGACTCTCACCTCGTCCCCCGATATCGCCGCGGCACTGGATACGGCGCGGCGCGGCGAAGCGGATCTCGTCCTGCTCGATGGGCAGCTAGCGCACGATAACGCTACCCAACTGAGCCAGCAAATCGACACGGCCGCACTCGCGGACTCGATTATCGTGGTTTCGTCCGACCACAATTTTAAAATGCCACAGGAATTGGCCGGACTGGGGATCGCCGGCCCGCTGTCGCTGGACGACCTGAACGGCGATTCCGTGCTCGAACGAGTGCTCGCCGATCGTCACCCCGCCGCAGCGGCCGCTGGCGCGAACCGTGAAAGCCTGTTGTCCGAGGCCCTGCTGCAGATGCGAAACGGCGTGGTGATCTGCGACGCGGACGCAAATATCGTAATGGTCAACGCGCGCGCCCGGGCCCTGCTTGGGCTGCAAGACGAACAATGTCTCCCCGGCGCCACGGCGCCGGCCATTGCCGCATTTGCCGCCGACCCGGTACGCGCGCTCGAACACGCCCGGCGTCCGCTGCAACGCGCGCTCGGCGGCGAGACCTTTGCCCCGGTATACCTGGTGCATCGCTGCGAACACGGCGCCGAGGATCTCTCGGTGTCGGTCAGCGGCATGCCACTGCGCAACCGCGAGGGCCGTCTCAACGGAGCAATGCTGGTGATGCACGAAGCCAGTTACGCACCGCCGATGTCGCAGGAACTCGCTTATTTGTCGCAGCACGACAGTCTCACCGGCGTGGCCAATCGCGAGATGTTTCTCGATCTGCTGCGACGGGCGATCGGGCGTGCCGACGACAGCCCCGGCATGCTGGCGCTTTTCTTTCTCGACCTCGACCGTTTTAAGGAAATCAACGATTCCCTCGGTCACGCGATCGGCGACCGGCTGCTCGCAGGGGTCGGTCAACGCCTGCGTGAGCGCCTTCGGGTCGGCGATATCGTCGGCCGTCTCGGCGGCGACGAGTTTGCGGTGCTGCTCGAGAATCTGGCGTCGAATACCGACGCCGCGCGCATCGCGCGCCAGGTCATCGAGGAACTGGGGCAACCGTTCGAACTGGATGGCCGCCAGGTGCACACGACACCAAGTATCGGTATTGCGACACATCCGCAATGCGGGCACACCGCGGATAAATTGCTGAGAGCCGCCGATGAGGCCATGTACAAGGCCAAGAAAGACGGCCGCAATACCTATCATTTCTACTCGGAGACACTCGACCGCGAGATCCGCCGCAAGGCGGACCTGGAAGAGGCATTGCGCGGCGCGCTGGGGCGCGGTGAGTTCCGGCTCGTCTACCAGCCGCAGTATGCGTTGCCGCAGCGTCGCCTGGTTGGCCTCGACGCCCAGCTGCGCTGGCGTCATCCGATCCAGGGCGAGATCGCGCCTCGGGAGTTCATCCCGCTGCTCGAGGGCGTGGGGGTGATCAACGCCGTCAGCGAATGGGCACTTGCCTGCGCCTGCCTCGAGCTGTCCGAATGGCGCCGGCTGCAACCCGATCTGCGTCTTTCCTGCTGCGCGTCTCCACGTATTTTCCGGCGCCGCAACATTGTCGACGGGCTGGTGCGCATTCTGCGCAATGCCGGGCTACCAGGCGACTGCCTGGAGGTAGAAATCGGTGCACTGCTGCTCAGCAGCAAGGCCTTCGACCCGGCTGCAACGCTACGCGCGGTCCGCGACGAGGGGATACGTGTCGTGTTGCGCGATTTCGGCGTACAGCCGATGGCGCTGGATACGCTGGCGCAGCTGCCGCTGTCCAAGCTCAGGCTGCACCGCCGCATCGTCCGCGGCCTGCCGCAAGATCGCAATGCTGTCACGATCGCCGAGACGCTATGGCATTTCGGCAAGGGCCTGGGAATCGAAATGGTAGCGGAAGGCGTCAGCGACAAAGCGCAACTCGAGTGGCTCGAGAGCAGGAGCTGGCCGGTCGCACAGGGCGCATTGCTGGCCGCACCGTTACCCGCGCTTGGCGTCGCGGAACTGCTGCAACGCGCGAACGGGGACTAGCTCTCCTCGCGCGACCAGGCCAGACGCAACCCGGTCTTTCCGGTCTCGTTCCAGCTTTCAGCGATATCGGCAATTCTCTCCGCCGGCACCGGCTGGCTGATGAGATACCCCTGGACCCGGTCGCATCCGAGTGCGGCAAGTATCTCCAGCGTATCTTCGTTCTCGACCCCCTCCGCACAGGCAGTCATCCCGAGCTTGTGCGCAAGATAGACCACCGTTTCGACGATCGTGCGCGCTTCCGGATCGCGTTCCATTTCACGCACGAACGAAGAGTCAACCTTTATCTCGTTGAACGGCATGCGATAGAGCTGCTTCAGCGAGGAAAAACCGGTACCGAAATCGTCCACCGATAAACCGAAGTTCTTTACCCGGAGGCGAGTCAGGATATCCATGGTCGTCGCCGGTTCGATCATCGCCGCCGATTCAGTGACCTCGACAATCAGCAGCGACGGGTCGGCACCATACTCCTGGATAAGTTCGTTCAGGCGATCGGGAAAGGCGAGATCGGTGAGGAGTCTTGGCGAAAAATTGACCGCGACCGCAAGCGCCGAACCACTGTCGCTCCAGCTCGCGCAGTTGGCGATTGCATCGCGGAACACCAGGTCGGTCATTTCGGCGATCAGGTCGTTTTCTTCGGCAACCGCGACGAACTCATCGGGCAGTACCAGTCCCAGTTTCGGGTGTTTCCACCGCACCAGGGCTTCCACCGCATCGATGACCCAGTGCCCGTCCACCCGGCTCGCCTTGGGCTGGTAGTAAACCGTGAACTCGTGCTCGTCCAGACCGCGGCGCACATCCGCGGCGGTAATCGTGCGCTGACTGACGAGCGCGCGCTCGAGCGTTGCCTCAAGCACATCGAGCATTAGCGGTTTCTGCTGGCTGCCGAGCATATTGACACCGAGCGAACGGCCCAGGTGTGCCGCGGTCGAAAGCACCCGGGTGTCCATTCCGCTTACCAGCAATACTTTCGCGTCGCAGCCGGTCTCACCAAGAAACCGCAGTTGCTCGATACCATCGGCCTCGGGCATCTGCAGATCGAGCACGACCACCGACGGTTCAAAACTCGACACTCTGCGGCGGAACTCGTCGGCCTGGGTCGTCAACGACACCTCGAAGCCGAGCCCCTCGGCGACTTCGCCGACGAACTCGCAAATCCCCGGTTCGTCATCGAGAACCAGCAGTCGGTTGTAATTGGCTTTCATGCTCGCCATCCTCATCCAGGGTCTGGCGAATCCTTAGCGCCAGCTCCTCGTTTCGATAGGGTTTTGCGATGAGTGCCGAACCGGATACCCGGTCGATTCGTTGCAGCACTTTTCCGTCCGCAAATCCAGAAGTAAACAGAATCTTGATGCCGGGGCGGGCCTGCAGGGTCCGCTCCGCAAGAGCCGGCCCGTCGAGTTCGCCAGGCATCATTACGTCTGTCAGCAAAAGATCGATCTGCTCGTTGCTTTCGACGATTGCCAGCGCCGCAACGCCGTCCGCGGCGACAAGCGTGCGGTAGCCGAGTTCGTCCATTAGCGCCAGCACCGTCTCGCGCACATCTTCCTCGTCATCCACGACCAGCACGGTTTCGTCGCCGCCGGGCATGAAACGGTGCATTGCAGTCTCCTCTCGCGGCTCCACGCACTCTTCCCCGGCGCGTGGCAGGTACAGGCGGATATCGGTCCCCCTGCCAACCTCGCTGTCAATCACGACGAAGCCACCGGACTGCTCGACAAATCCATAGACCATAGACAGGCCAAGTCCGCTGCCCTTGCCTACTTCCTTGGTCGTAAAGAAAGGCTGGAACACCCGGTCGAGATACTCCTCCGGGATCCCGCTGCCGTTGTCGGCGACAGATACCATCACGTAGTCACCGGGAAGTGCGTCGCCATAGCGCGCCGCGAACGCAGTATCGACCTCTTCGTTGCTCGTGGAGATCGCGAGCTCGCCGCCATCGTCCATGGCATCGCGCGCATTGATCGCCAGATTCACCATGGCGTTCTCGAGCTGCCCAGGGTCGATCATGGTCGGCCACAACTTGCCCGAGAAGCTGGTGGCGACATCGACATTCTCACCGAGCGAGCGGCGCAATAACTCGTCGAGCCCGGAGATCAGGCTATTCAGATCGACAACCTTGGGTTCCAGGCGCTGGTGACGGGAAAACGCGAGCAGACGCTGTGTCAAATCCGCGCCACGCATTGCGGCGCGAGTGGCGGTGCGTACCTTGCGATGCAGTTTCGGGTCGTCCCGTAGCGGCCGTTCGAGTAGCTGCAGGTTGCCCATGATGACACCCAGCAGATTATTGAAATCATGCGCAACGCCGCCGGTCAGCTGACCCATCGCTTCCATCTTCTGCGCCTGCACCAGTTTTTCCTCGAGTGCTTCGTGTTCCGTGACGTCCTGGGTCACGGAAAAGAAGCCCTTGATTTCGCCGTGTCTCGACACATGCGGCAGATAGTGGATCTCGAGTTTTCGCGATTCACCGTCGCGCTCAGTTTCGACCTTGAATTTGACCTTCTGGCCGAACAGGACTTCCCTGATTCTCGGCCGTACCTCGCGATACGCCTCGGCGCTGACAATACTGCTGATGCCGGCGCCAACCAGTTCCGAGCGTGGCCGGTCGAACCACTGCTCGTAAGCGTGATTGAGATACCCGATCGTTTCGTCGGCGCGCGCATAGGCGATACGAATCGGAATCGTATCGAGTATCAGCTCATAGAATTCGCGACTGTCGCGCAATGCGCGCTCAGACTGTTTGCGATCGGTGATGTCCTGGTAGATTCCGGAGAGCCGGTATTTGTCGCCGTCGCGTTCGTAGGCCTTGCCCTGAACCCTGACCCAGACCCGGCGCTCATCGCCGGTCTCGAGTTCGACCTCCAGGTCGAATCCGCGCCCGTCGTTCACACCCTGCTCGATGGCGCTCTGCAGATCATCGCGGTGGCGCTTGCGGCAATAACCGATTGCCTGCTGCACCGATACCCGCGTACCCGGGGACAGATCGTGAATGCGGTAGGTTTCCGTGGTCCAGTGCAATTTCCCCGACTCGGGATCGAGCTCCCACCCGCCGACCTGGGCAATTCGCTGAGTCTCCTTGATCAGGCGGGTCAGCCGCAGGCGATGGGTTATATCGCTGAACGTAACCACTGTCCCCAGCAAGCGTCCTTCCTGCATCACCGGTGTACAGGTGTATTCCACCGGAATCGAACGGCCGTCGCGGCACAGGAAACGCTGATCGTCACCGGCGACGGCCTCACCGTTGCGTATCGCCTTGAGCAGCTTCTTGCCCGCACCGCCCGGGTCCGCGCTGTCTTCAATCTGCTCCAGCAGCGCGCGAAAATAGGTATTGGAGAAGTCTCCGGTTTCGTAGCCCAGCAGACGGGTAGCTGCGGGGTTGGCGAACAGGACCAGGCCGGCCGTGTCCAGCTCGACGATGCCTTCTGCAGCAGTATCGAGAATACCGCGATTGCGCTTGTTCGCACGTTCCAGCGCGAGAATCATGTTGCTTTGCTCGAATCGCCGCAGCGCCCCCATCAGGCCCACGACCGCCACCGCGAACAGAGCGCCAAGCAGCAGGCGGCTGAACAGCACCGGCAGCGCAGACATCTCCGCCACCACATTGGCGCCAAACAGATCGCGCCAGTCGAATCCGGCGTATCCGGTAATCAGGGTCAGCAGACCACAACTTACCGCGGCGAGCACCACATAGTGCAGCCCGCAAGCCTCGCGCAGCCCGCGCGAGCGCTTTGCCGCAGTAACGGAAAATGCGCCCGTACATAACAACAGGCCCGGAACCAGCAAACCCAGAAGGGCAAGTTGCGAGAAGCTGGCGAAAGACAAACCGGAGACGCCCAAATAGGCCAGCGAGGCCACGCCGGCAAAAACCTGCAGGCCAGGGCCGAGCGGATGCCCGAAATCCGTCGGCGAACGAGACTCATCGAGTGCGGCCAGCGCAAGGCGGCGCGAAAACTCGATCAGTAATACGCCGGACGCGGCAATGACAAGAATACGGAGATAGGCCACGGGGGCGAAATCGCCGCGTACCAGTGTCCAGGTAAACAGCCATTCTCCGAATCCGTGGAATAATGAGAAGGCGGCGAGCAGCCACACCGGAATCTGCAGGCCGCGTCCGACCGCATGCTGACTCGCCAGCGCCGCCCCCATGAAGACGAAAACGACGCCATAGGCGAAGGACAACAGTTCCAGATTATCCTTGACGAGTTGTGTCAGAAACTCCACGCACGGTCCTCTGCGACGGCCACCTCGCGCAACGCCATACGCGTCGCGCTCCGGACCGCCGAGTCCGCTCAAGATTAAGTCAAGGATTGCAACGTTTATGTGCCGTATTTCTCAAACATGGCGATTGCGCGGTGCCTGGACCCGGCCGATTACCCATTCGAGGGCGCGCGGCGACAACCCAGGATGGGCAGATAAATGCTAACTAAATTGGCAGGTTAGACTATTTCCGGGCAGGCAAGCCAAGGCTTGCAACGGGAGTGCGCGGGAGGGCTGCTAACAGCCGCTGATGTCGACGACGACTTCAGGGGTGGCGCCGGCAGCAGTCGAGCCCGTATACACCACGGAACAGTTATCCGGCGCTGGCGCACCGATCTTGCGAAACCGGCCCGCGCCGTCGAAATCGAATCCGGAGTGATCGTACATCGCTTTCGCAATGTCGTTGGTCAGCGGATAGCCGTATTCGATGGTCACGACATTGCCTTCCATCGGCACCGTGCCCGGCCCGCCCTGCGCGAGCCACAGCCCATGCGCCAGCGCTGCCGAGCTGCGTACGCTCTGGCCGAGCGATTCGACCATCGCGGTGCGCGCCGTAAGCTCAAGCGAGACGAATTTCGGAACAGCAAATGCGGCGAGCATGCCGAGCAAGGTGATGAGCACGACCAGTTCGATCAACGTAAAACCGATTCCGCGGCGCGAGCTGCGCATCCCAGGTCTCCTCGAATCTAGTTCGAATTCGTCAAACACAATCTGTTGTCGCCTGATTCGCTAATTTGGCTGTAGACACTGCCGTGACACTACGTCGTATTGTCAGACTGACATAACATCGCGTTCCATGATCACGGTCACAAATCCACGAATTCGGCCCGCCCGCCGCAACCATCGGCGAAAAATGCACCCGGCAATCGGCGTCGGCCAATGGCCGGCGCCATCGTTACACCGGGAGTGGTTACGGGGTCCGCGCACAGCCTGGTAGCGCGTGGCGGCGATAGGCTACCAATTCGGCAGCGACCGGACAGTCTTGCCTGGACCCGCTCTGGAGATCGCCGACAACGAATCTACTCCTCGGCGGATCCGGTCTGGGCCTCGAGTTGCTCGATACGCTCGTGCAACTGGCGCTGGATGTCATCACTGCGCTGCTCGGCAAAACCGCGAATCGTCTGCCTTGCCGCCTCGAGCGACGGACCCAGCGTACGCTTGATCGCCTCGACGGTGCTGATTCCGCCCTCGGCAGCGCCGACATCCTCGATGACCAGGCCGGGCACCGACAGACGCAGTTCCCCGGCCAGCTGCGACTGCCCGATCACGACCGCATCGACCAGCTCGAATCTGCGAATGATCAGCGAGCGCAGTTTCTCTGAATCGATTCCCTCGATCGTGCCCGCCTCCCCGGCCACGGCCGCGTTGAGGGTATCCAGCAGCACCTGCAGATTGGTGCGCGGCTGTCCGGCAATTTCGAATCTGATCTCCGCGTTGACGATGCTGAAACTCTCGATGACCATGACTTCATCGAAGTAGGAGTTTTCCTCCACGTCTACTTCGATTACAGGCGCCTCGACCGCGTTCTCGCGAAAGTAGCCCGGTGGATTGGCAATCTTCAGATTGGTCACCTGCCCTTGGCCACCCCACGGC